>Ga0105046_10005639_pt1 | contig 19792 bp, 17 predicted proteins | sample MAT03_FD_78385 | JGI IMG/M metagenome (GOLD analysis project Ga0105046, IMG submission 78385) | Freshwater microbial communities from Lake Fryxell liftoff mats and glacier meltwater in Antarctica - MAT-03 (megahit assembly) | ecosystem: Environmental > Aquatic > Freshwater > Ice > Liftoff... | reverse complement strand
TTGGGGCAGGACTTCGCCTGCGCGACCGGGACAGCTCCCGAGGCGGCTTCTCCCTGGCCCCATCACTCGGCCCAAGCCAAACGGGTGATCCATATCAACCTGTTCGGTGGTCTGAGCCAAGTCGACACGTTTGACTACAAGCCGGACCTCGAAAAGTACCACGGTAAGAAATACGGCGGGATCGAGTCCGCAGATGTCTTCTTCGGCCAGATCGGTCTGCTGCGGCAAAGCGACTGGGCCTTCAAACAGCGAGGTCAATCGGGCTTGTGGGTCTCGGAGTTGTTTCCGCATCTGAGCGAGGTCGCCGACGAGCTGACTGTCATCCGCTCGATGTATGCCGAGACCTCGAACCACACGCCTGCGACCTTTCAGGAGAACAGCGGATTTCGGCTCAACGGGTTCCCCACGGCGGGAGCTTGGCTCTCGTATGGGATGGGGGCCGAGACCGAGGACCTCCCCGCGTATGTCGTCATCCCCGACACGCGCGGATTACCCGCGGGCGGCTCGATCAACTGGACCAACGGCTTCCTCCCCGCTCGCCATCAAGGCGTCATCCTTCGTAGCCAAGGGAAAGCTGTCGACGACCTCGTCCCCGCGCGGCCCATCCCAGCGGGGACTGATGTCGCCTCGCGCGAGCTGCTTGATCGGCTCAACCGCCAGCACCTCGAACGCCACGGGGCCGAGGACGCCTTCTCCGCCCGCATTCGCAGCTACGAACTCGCTGCCCGCATGCAACTGGCCGTGCCCGAGGTCACCGACCTGGAGGGCGAGACAGCTGCAACGCACCAGATGTACGGTCTCGACCAGGAGCAGACGCGCGAGTTCGGGCGGGGGTGCCTGCTCGCCCGGCGCTTACTGGAGAAGGGGGTCCGCTTTGTCCAGCTCTACTCCGGCGGAGCGTTCGGCTCGCCGCGAATTAACTGGGACGGACACGAGGACATGGTGAAGAACCACGGCCAAGAGGCGGGGCGTATCGACCTGCCCGTGGCTGGTCTGCTCCGCGATTTACGCCAGCGCGGGATGCTCGACGACACGCTGATTCTCTTCACCAGCGAGTTCGGTCGCACCCCGTTCACGCAGTCGGGTTCTGATGTCCTCGGCATCGGCCGCGACCACAACCAATACGGCTTCAGCGTCTGGATGGCCGGAGCCGGTCTGAAGCACGGCCTCGCTTATGGCAGCACCGATGACATCGGCTGGAAGTCGGTCGAGAACCGCACCCACTGGCACGACTTCCACGCCACAGTCCTACACCTCCTCGGCATTGACCACACTCGGCTCACCTTCTACCACAACGGCATCCAACGCCGGTTGACCAACGTGCATGGGGAGTTGATCAACGGCATTTTGACGTAACGCGAAATCAAAACACTGACTTCAGCCCCAAATGCTTCACAAAAGGGGCAAAGTCTGTGTCGCTGTGCAGCAGCGTGTAGCCGCTCTGGATACAACGAGTCGCAATCACTGTGTCGATTGTCTTGTGAACGGTCACTCCCCGTGAATGGAGAGCCCGGAAATTCTTCGCGGCCTGGATCGCGATGTCATGTCCGCCGAGGTCGACCGGAGTGAAAGAGGACAACAGCTTCTTCGCCCGACCAAACTCTTTGTCATCGGCAAAGCCTCGCAGGACTTCGACCAACACCAAGTCGCCGATGGCCAGTGGGACCATCCCCAGCAATTCGTCCAGCCGATCGGACTGCGGAGTGCTGGTTCCCCGAAAGTAATCGATCCACACGCTGGAATCGACGAGGATCATCGATCCGTCCTCATGGCGTTTAGATCACCCTGCCAGTTCAGCTGACCTCGGAAACGCTTAACCTCTGCCTGGTCCTTCAGTCGCAGCAGTGTCCGCAGCCCCAACTCCACCGCCTCTCGCTTGGTCTTGAGGCCAGTGGCCTTCAAGGTATCGGACATCAGCTTGTCGTCGATCTCAATGTTCGTTCGCATCGTGTGTACTCCTTGCAGGGACTATACACACTGTACCGGACACGACCCAGGACGATAATCACTGAGTGACGGCTCCACACGGATATCCCGTTCGCAACCCGCGAAGACGGGACAGCGAGCGTGGAGACTGAGTCAGCCGCCCCACTCCCATCACCCGGTGCCTCCCGCTTCCTTCGCAGCTCTCGCAGCAATCGCGTCCCATGGACGATCGCCCGCAGCGAGATGCTGCCACCCTTCGCAGTTCAGAGGCCGGTCGCGATGTCGTGGGTCGAGCGAACAGTAGGTACTGCCGCCTCGTCTGACTTGACTAGATATTTGCTGCTACTTGATCTGGTTTGGTAAGCCACCCACATTCTTGTGACAGACACTAAAGTCTGAAGGCGGAACACACCTCACGCCAGCGAACACCGGCACTGATAAGCTGCGACCAGAGCGGTTTGAAAAGTCGTCTTTGCGCTTCCAGCTCTCTCCGCTGGGAGGGGAAAGCTCCTGCTGGGCCGCTCGCGTCGAAGAGCGTCCACTGCGGTAGCGGCTGAGCAGGAGCTTCGCCCTCCCTTCGAAGAGGCATGGCATTCGAGATATCTCTCAGGCATTCACCATGCCAAACCCATTGCGGACTCATCTCGTCAGGCTGGTGAGAATGGTAGTGTGTGTCCGAGAACAAGGTTTCAAATTACGGCGAGGGGACGCGGCCTTATTCTGCACACGGGCTGGAATGAGGTGGCACACCATCGTCACCGTTCGCTCCGCGAACGAGCGCTCGTTCGCGGAGCGAACGGCCACAAAGACATCAGTCTTGAACGAGTCAGGTTTAATTCCCGACCTGGATTAAGAAGATCTCTTAGAAAGTGAATCATGCTTCAATCCGGAATTCCCTGGATTCGTCTCGTGGTCTGCCTCGAGGGACTCTCCATTGGCAATGCCGACGCCGCCGAACTGGTGCTGTCACTCTGCTCATACATGGCCGACGTGACGCCCACGACTGCCGAGGGACCGAGCGTCGGCTGAATTCCCAAGGTCAAATCCATTGAGCATCCCCTGGAGATGCGCGGGCTGGTATTGCAGGACACGTCCGAGAAGGAACACGATCGATCCACGGGGGGGGGGGTAGAAAGCGGGCGTACGAGCCCGAAATCGATCTCGTCCTCGACGTGAGCCCTCGCCCGGACAACCTCCGATGGCCTGGCCCGGCCCCCGAAAGGGCCGCGGAATGTCAAGGTGACAACCAGTGCATGGGTACGAGAAATCGAGCACTACTTGTCGGGGCTCACGGTCTCCCGAAGAAACGCGACGATGTCGGCGATGTCCTGGGGGGAGAGTGACTTGGCCAGAGAGTCTGGCATGAGCGACGTCCCTTGGCGGACGAGTTCCTCGATTTCTGACTGAGGAACGGAATGGAGCTTCCCGTCCGCGGCTTTCAGCACAACTTCGGGCCCGACGGACATGAGCAAACCACTGAGTGTCCGCCCCCGCTTGTCTGCGATCGCCCACGACTCATATCCGGTGAGAATTGCATTGCTCGGGTAGAGGATCGATTCCACGAGTTGGTGCGGGGGGAGCTTGCGGGCAACCTGGGTCAGGTCTGGCCCGATCTGGCCCCCGCGACTCAGCGCGCGGTGGCAGGCTCCACAGGTCCCCTTCTGCGAATAGAACAGATCACGACCGCGTGTGACATCGCCAACAAGGCTCAAAATCTGGTCGATCGACTGGGGATCGACGGTATGATTAGCGATGGGTAGAAATCGGACATTCAACACGGAACCTCCGACGGCAATCGACGAGTCAGCGGCTGCCCCTAGAGTTTCACTCAAGCGCGATGCCCACCAGCGGCTGTACTCTCGGAGGTCGACCGGGGGCTCACTGGCAACGCTCTCGTCGAGCGGAGATTGAGACACCCAAGTTTCCAAGACCTGGAGTGCAGCCCGGGTCTTTACAAACCCGATGGCATCCAGCGTCCGTTGATGTTGCTCCGCAGGGAGCGAGCGGTCATGCAGCCGGTCTCGTAAGTCGACCAATGCCGACGGAGGATGCAGCCTCCAGGCCAGTGCCGCGAATCCAGCAGTCCAGGCGGCGGGCTCACTCCCGAACCTCAACCGCAGTTCGGGATAGATCGATTCTTCATGCCCTTCACACGCCAGTCCGAACGCCTCAACGGCCGATCGATCAAGACCATCCAGAGTGGCCGCCAGCTGTACCAGCAGTGGACGAGTCACCTCCAATGATCGTCCTCGCAGAGCAGTGGCCGCCTCCCGTCGAACGGCCGATGATCTGTCACCGACCAGGAGCGAGGCTAAGTCGGATGGCGATTCCCCAGCTGCGATCAGGGCGCGCAAGGCCGTGATGCGAAGTTGGGGATCGGAGTGCCCGAGTGCCGACCGAACTTCGCGGCGTCCCTCGTCACCGAGAGTGGCCAGCACCCAGAGTGCGCGGGCTTGCAGATGGGGTTCTCTCGAAGTCATCCACTGACGCACCTCCGGAATCGCAGCCTCCCCCCGCGTTTCGAGTGCGAGTCTGGCGTCCCAGCGAACGCTGGCGGTCTCACTCCTCATGGCGGCCAACTCGGCATCGAGTCCGGTGGCCCCAGCTGAACTTGTTTTCACTTCGCCGTCGCGGGTCGCCCGCTGGGATCGAACCACGTAAATCCGTCCACCTGCAGCTGTGTCATTCACCCGATGGGCACCGACATAGGAGTCATACCAGTCGGATACGAAGAGTTCACCACTCGGGGCCGCCGCGATATCGGTGGGTCGAAACCAGGTGAGAGCCAATCCGTCCGGTCGTGGATGATTCCCATCGCTTTGCGACTCAGCCCAGATCAACTTCGTTCGCCGAAATCCAAAGCCAGCTCCCTCTACCACCGGGTGAAATGCGAAGACGGCGCCGAGCCCCGCATCACAAGCGAGTACGGCCCCCTGCAGCCCTGTTCCCAGTGAGTCTCCTTCGCACCGCATCAGGCCGGTCGGTGCTCCCACTCCGTAGATGTCGCCCGCCGGAACAACTCCCGGATCATCCTGATGCCAATGAGCCCGTGAAAGCGGCTGACCCGGACGCTGGTCCGCTTGCCAGGCACGAACACCGTCGGCGGACGCAAAACCGGTGTTGGCTCCCGACATCAACCATGTCATGCGGCAGCTGGTGGTGTCATCGTTGTCGGTTTGCCAGACATCGCCGAACGAGTCAATGCAGGTCCCATAGGGGTTGCGGGAGTTGTGGCTGTGGACCCGCAAATTCGTGCCATCCGGTTTGACACTCAAGACTAAGCCACCGACATAGACCCTTCCGTCATCACTGACGAGTCCGCCAGAATTCAGTGGGGCGATGTCCATTGTCCCGCCAGAGGTGCCTTGGGCCGATTGATAATGACTTCCGGAACGCAGCGTCCATCCACTCTTATCTGTGACGACATGTGGTCCTGCGTTGCCCACGGAAAAATAGAGGCGACCATCCGGTCCCGGTGTAATCCCATGGACTCCGTGATCATGATCCCGGCCCCCGAACCCGGTGAGGAAGATCTCTTTGCGGTCCGCGCGATCGTCACCGTTTTCGTCGGTGAACACGAAGATGCTGGGTGAGCACGAAACAAAGACTCGATTTCCGAGAACACAGACTCCTGTCGGAGCGATCAAATCCGGGTCCTGAGCAAACACCTGACGCGAGTCCGCACGTCCGTCCTGGTCAGTGTCTTCCAAAATGACAATCTGGTCGCCAGCGGGTTGAAACGCCTGCCCCGCTTCCTGGTGATGATTGGTCCATTCGCGGTAGTTGACCGCCTCGCTGACCCAGACTCGACCGCGCGCGTCGATGGACAGGCTGGTGGGATTATTCACAAGTGTTTCGTCAGCCCAGAGCGAGATCGTCAGCGATTCTTTGCATACGACACGCTCAGACTTGGGCGTCGCCACCGCCCAGGCCGGGGCGGGCTGAATCATGCGGTAATAGATTCGCCGTCCAACAAAGAAACACGCTGCGATCCCCAGCAGTACAGCTCCGCTGAGAACAAGTCTCGACCGGATGAGCTTGCTCCCGAGCGAACTCAAGCGGTGATGGGGGTCGGACTCAGGGGCTGTCATGAGCGACCTCCGCTCCCTGGGGTTCGATCGGGGGGGCTCTTTCAGGTTTCGAAGAGAGAGGGGTCTCTCCAGTTCCGATTCCATACAGATGCCCGACCGTCCGCAAAAAGATTTGGCCTCGACTGATGGATGGGGTGGCATACAAGCCATCGCACTCCACGGAATTCTCCGCCAGGACTTCGTACTCCCGTCCGGCACGCAGAACGAAAGTCCTCCCATCCTCCAGCGCCACCAGAATCCGATCCCCGATCAGGACGGGCGATGCCGAGATCGTGCTTCCGAGTCGCTTCTTCCAGACGGTCGCGCCCGTCTTGGACTCGCAGCACATCAGCACGCCGAGATCCTGTGCAAAATAGATCAGACCATCGCCATAGAGCGGCGAGGGAACTTCGACTTTGAGCGGGAGTTTCCAGACCGTCTCCGGCGGATCGGAAAGCCGAATTCCAAACACGCCCGAGTCCTGCGTACAGCTGGTCACAAACAACATTCCGTCACCGACCACCGGTGTCGACGCTGAAAGGTCGGGTCCATCGATCTTCCAGGCCTCGCTCCCGTCTTGGGAGCGCATGGCCGTCACTCGATTCAGACCCGCGATCAAAACGAGGTCTTGATCCTGATCATCAGTCGTCAGCGTCGGGCTGGCGTAGCTCGTACCCGGACCGCGTGGAACTCGCCACGCAATCTCCCCGGTGATTCGATGGACAGCTGCGATCCAGGACTGGCTGACGTTGTCCGCCGCGACAATGACAAAGTCGTCAGCAATCAGTGGAGAGGCCCCGAATCCCTCCTTCGAGACATAGGGTCCGACCTCCCGTTGCCACACCAGCTTTCCCTCCCGTGTCAGCGAGGAAAGCCAGATGGAACCGTCGATGGCAAACAGGACAAAGACATGCTGGCCATCCGTGGCGGGGGTGGAGGAAGCGTGGGAATTCTTAAGATTCCGATGGATGAGTTCCCCTTGGTGAATCTGTTGAGACCACACAGTCGCTCCAGAGTCTCGATCAAGGCAGATCGCGAGCAGCGACTTCTGGTCTTCGACAGCTGTGGTCAGAAACACTTGATTACCCAGCAGGCAGGGCGAGGAGTGGCCACTGCCCGGGATGGCGGTCTTCCAAAGGATGTTCTCGGTCTCACTCCAAGTGAGGGGAGGCAGCGGCCCCGTGGCATGATTGTCGTGATGCGCCCCACGCCACCAGGGCCAGTCCGACTCATCGATCTCGACGGGGGGGGCGGCACTCTGCGGTGGGGAGTGGTCGGGAGTGATTGCCAACCCGACCAACTTCTGTTGCGCGGCCGCGATGGAAAACATCCGGCGAATTCGATGCCGAGCCCGCCACCCCAGCAGGCCGAGCAACACGACGACGATCAGCCCAGCAGTCAGCCGCTTGTGTCGCTTCATGAGAGAACTTGACCGAATCAATGGGGGAGTCACTTGATCGCCTCTCACCGCGCCATTCCGATGTATGGTGCCTCAGAGTCAGAATTCATTCTGGCACTCCCCCCTGTTCCGTCAAGAGACCGTCATGAATCAGAGCGGAGGAGGGTGAGCGAGCGAGTTGGACTCTACGCCGAGTACTGCCAGGAAACCTCAATCAAGGAAGTCACCCACCGAGAAAGTCTTGGAATTGTCCAACCGTCGCGCTAGGCTGTTTCGATGAACATGTCCATCGAACAACTTAACGCCCAGGCCATGTCACTGCCCAGTGCGGATTGTGCCGTACTCGCTGATCGACTTGTGGAGAGTCTCGTTCCGGCTGAGAATCTCGACATCCAGGAGTTGTGGGTCGCAGAGGCGCTGAAACGCCGCGACGAGATTCGCAGCGGACTGGTGAAGACAATACCGGGCGACGAGGCCCTGGCTCATGTCCGGCGAGCAGTTGGTCAATGAGATACGAGTCTCATTCCGAGGCGCTCGACGAGTACGAGGCATCTTGGCCCGTGGCGAAGCAGAGTCTCGGGGAGAGGCGTTCCCAAACCGGAGTTTGGTAACGAGGATAAGCGCCTACTCGCACGCTGGTTTGAGTGCTGCCAATGTGGCACGTGCGACAGCTTCCTGTGAATGATGTTCACGGACCTTGTTGTAGCCGGCGTGCCCGAGGCGTAACAGTTCTGGCAGATCACGGAGCAGGCGACTCCACACGTCAGCTAATGCCTCGGCGTTGCGGTGCCGGACGAGCAGGCCGCCTTCCCCGTGGGCCCCGATCAGTTCCGGGAAGGCTCCGGCTGCTGGTTGCACGACCGGGACGCCGTTGGCCCAGGCCTCCAAGACGGGTATCCCTTTCGGTTCCTCGAAGTCGGTCGGGACGGAGAGGACATCAATGGACCGGTAGAACGCGACCTTCTCTGCGATCGTGTTGGGGCTGCCGATGAACTGGACGGACTCGCCAAATCGCGTCGCCCGCTTTTTCTGAGCGGCGATATATGTGCGGTGCTGGGCGGGTTCATAGCCCCCGATCCGCAGGCGGACCTCGGGGTGTTGCGCATGCAGCAACTCGAACGCAGCGAGCAAGTGATGCAGCCCCTTCTCGGGAGCCAGTCGAGCGAAGTACCCGATCGTGAACGGCTGACCGACCCGCTCGCCGGGTGTACCGGTATGTGGCTTCAGGTCAATCGACAACGGGATCGTTCGAAACTTCTCGATCGGCAGACTCAGCATCGCAGCCATGCGGTCGCGGTAGAACTTCGAGTGAGTGAGGAAGCCATAGAAACCCCGAGCCTTTTCAGACACAGCTGCGATCGCGCGGCTGCGGTGGGAGTCGGGGAGGGCGTCGAGGAACACGTCGTCGCCTTGCAGCATGCAGACCACCGGCCCGCTGAACTCAGTTTTGATTTGCGGCAGGCATCCACTTAACAGGGCATTGCTGAAGACGACGATGTCGGGTTTCAATTCTCGACCGATGTACCGGGCGAGTTCCTCCCCAGCGGATCGGATTGGCCCCTCACCACCGGCCAGCATGATGAGGGTCAGGTCCCCCAGCTCGGCCGCATCGTTGCTGACACCGAATCGCGTCAGTTGGTGAATGATCCACGGCGTGTCGAGCCAGGACTTCATCCAGTGCGGAAGCCCAGCCCAAAGTCGCGACTTCGCATTCAAGTAGACATTGATCCCGCCCAGGAAGACGCGAGATTGGCTCTGGTTCGGCTCATCGACACGGATCGGGGTGTAGGTCGGAATCAGCGTGACTTGCGTCCCCGTCGCGATCAACCCGCGAGCCCAGGTGTTGTCCTGCATGCACGAGCCGCAGAACATCCCCGCTCCTCCGGCTGTGATGATGGCAACGTGCATGGGGGGCCTTTCACGGCTTTGTAGCAGAATTCGTAAGAATTCTGACGAGCGAAGAGAAGCGGGAAAGCATCAGAAGTCTGACGACTTCCGCTACGGCTCACGATAGAGTTTCACATACCGCTCAACCATCCGGGGGACGGAGAGTTCTGTCTCGACTCGCTCGCGTGCCGCAGCTCCCAGGCGAGCAGCGAGTTCGGGCTCGTTCAGCAGTTTCAGCGAGTACTGGGCAAACCCCGCACTGTCGCCGACGTTCACCAGGAACCCATGAATGCCGTGCCGAATCAGTTCCTGATTCGGAGGGATGGCCGAGGCGACGATCGGGCGGCCACTCGCCATCGCCTCCATGAGGCTGTTGGACAGGCCCTCGAACTCGCTACCCAGCCAGACGATGTCCGCGTGATGAAAGAGCGAGGCTGCATCCGGGCGGTGGCCGAGAAATCGAACGTGCGAAACGACCTCGACTTCGTTGGCCTGCTGCTCCAGTGACTCTCGCAGCGGACCATCCCCCACAATGATGAGGTACGCGCGCGGGTCCGCTTGTCGCAGCAGCTGCATCGACCACAACAGATCGGCGACTCGTTTTTGAGCCGCCAGCCGCCCAACGACCATGATCACGCGGGCGTCCTCGGGGAGTCCCAGCTCCTTTAAGAAGTCGGGCCGAGATTGCTGAGGCGGCGGCGGAGTCTCGACCCCGTTGGGGATCACTCGCAGTTTCGACTCGGGATACCCCAGCGGTCGGTAAAAATCGACCACTGCCTGCGAGTTCCCCACCAAGCAATCCGTACGACCGACGAGCCGACGATCGACCTGCAGTTGCCAGCTCTTCCAACTGTCGACGCAACGTTCCGAGACGATGACACGGGTTCTGGTTCCGCGACGAACCGCCATCCGGCCATAGCTATTGGCGGCAAAGAGCCATGTATGCAGGATGTCCGGGCTGCGTTCTTTCAAATGTTTTTGGAGTCGGAAAAATGCCAGCGGGTCGAACTGGAACCGCTTTCCCAGAATCATGACGGGGATTCCAGCATCGCGAAGCGTGTCTTCATAGGGACCGCCGCTGGTCAGGCAGGTGACGCGCACGTCGAACTCGTCGCGCGGCAAACCGGTGGCCAGCAAGACCAGTTGCTTCTCGGCACCGGATTGCACCAGGGTCGGGATAAGAAGTTCGAGCGTGATCACAGCTGACTCGCCGCAGGACTGAGGAACAAAGCGAACGGCATTGGAATGGTTCGCGGGCGTTTCGCCAACAGTAGAGCGAATCGCCGCACGAGATTTGGGTGGAGACAATACAGTGGGCGGCAAGTCGCTCGCCCAATGGCACTTGCTTTCGCAACCCGAAGCGTAAGCGAAGGCGAGCCAGGGAAGACGTTCTCTGGGTTTTAACGCTCAGGCATTTCGGTTGTTGATCTCAACACAGTGTCATTGGGCGGTGGCCACTGGCTCTTCTCATAGAACGGGTTCGGGGATCGCCTGGCCGCTCTCACAGAGTACGCGTCTCGTCCGGACCTGGGGGTCCAGACTACGACCCGGAGCACCGATTCGCAAAGTAGAGAGGGGATTCCTCGGAATGAACCTGAAATCGCACGAGGTGTCCCAAGAGCTGTCCGGGGAATCGATCCTGTCGATTCCAATGATTGGTGGCACTTTCGCAGCGTTCCGAATGGCCGGAATGCTCTTGATCGGCAGATTATGCCACCGAATGACTGCTACATTGGTCTTGAGGAGTCCCTTCGGTGCATTGAGCTTGACGGGATCGGGAGGCATAGCCCCTGTTCCCGGCGATTCCTGCAACTCGGGCTGAAGTGGTGGGGACTCTTTTGCCGAATTAACACTTCAGACGAGTTCGTGCGGTTTGTCCGGAGGCGATGCCGGGGAGTGACAAGATGTCACTCAACAGACCAAATGAACAAATCGAAATAGTTTGGGGGGCGGAATAGCTGGGTGTGACCGGATGGCGGCAGGGATGCTGCGATCACGCAACCGGTCCGCTTTCCCAATCAGCAGGTGCGGAGCACCTGCCGCATAAGTGGACAGGACATCTGAACGTGCTCAGTTTCGGCGATGACCTGAGCATGCCTGATGAAAAGTCACCTTGTGTGCACGTGGATGCCTGAGCATCCCGCGCCCGTTCAAGCTCAATGCCACAGGACCCACGGCCTAGGCACGCAGAGCAGGCTTGAACATCGGACGGGATGACTGAGGGCCTTGTGCCCTCAACCCCAGAGCTGCATGGTGTCATTGGAGAGCCCGCAAATGAGGACCATTTTTACGACTGGTCAAGTCGCACGAATCTGTAAAGTCGCCCCACGTACTGTGAGTAAGTGGTTCGATTCTGGCCGGCTTCGCGGTTACCGCATCCCCGGTTCCCAGGACCGCCGGATCCCGCGTGAGCATCTGATCCGGTTCCTGAAGGAACACGGCATGCCCCTTGGTGAACTCGAAGACGAGGCCATGGGCAAGCTGTTGTTGGTGGGAATCGACGGTGCCGTCAAGTCGTCCCTGCTGAGTGCCCTGCCTGCCGACGAATTCAAAACTGAAGTCGCTGGCAGCGGATTCGAAGCTGGGATTCAAGCCGAATCACTGCATCCCGATTGTGTGGTCATCGATTTCGGTATGGGCCGGAACGAAGCCCTCATGATTGCCCAAAATCTGCGAAAGAACGCCGACTACGCCGATACGGTGTTGATCGCTCTGCTGAGCGATGAAGACAACGCCGCCGGATTCGACCGTTCCTTCTTCAACGAAACGTTCCGCAAGCCGTTCGATTCGGCTCTTCTGGCAGAACGCATTCGCACGCTGGTCAACCGCAAAAAGCAGTTGGCCTAGTCGTGGGAACGGCGGAGCCGTAGCCCCCGCGAAATACCGGAAGTCACTCCGTGCCGATACCATGGAGACATCGGCTGGTGTGTTTGACAGGGATGCGGATCAAGAGATCGAGTTCAAACGGCGTCCTGCGGGCTCTTTCCCGCGTGAGACCTTTGCTCTCCGAGCGTCAGTGGGTCCATTTTCGGCTTGGCCGAGGACTCATTCGGGGGACACCAAAGGCGTCGTTGAAAACGGTCAATTGATCTGTGGAACTGACGGATGCGCCAACGGGCGACATGTGTGGATCCACCGGAATCGCTGATGCGCGGCTCGAACCAAACGATCGAGGCGGTCCCCTCCCTAGGGAACGCCTCGATTTATTTTTTGTGGCTGGCTCCTGGGCTGGTGGCGTTGGCGGTATTCCTCGCCACGCTACTCACTCTCGATCCGGCGGGGGATCGTCCTTCGCTTCCCGAGGGGCCTGGTCTCACGACCGATGAGGTCCTCAACGTCGAGGCCGGACTCGTCTTGTGGCGAGACCTGCGATCTTATGGCTGGGGGCTTCTGGACCCGAACAGCTGGTATGACGTCTACTCCGCCCCTGGGTATCAATCCGATTACCCACCGCTCGGACGATTGATCCTGGCAGTGGGGCACGACTTCATGGAAGTCGTCTGGCCGGTTCCCGCCGATCCCGCATTGCCGCCTCGGCCTTACTCCACAATACACGCTCGTGCAGCTTCGGCCTTGGCATTCGCGCTGACGGTGCTCTTGGTCGGAGGGTACGCCTCCCGCTGGTATGGAACTCGAGCCGGTCTCTGTGCCGCTCTGGCATTGCCACTCATGCCGCGTCTGTTTGCCCATGCTCATATCGCCAGTATTGAAACGCTCGTGGGCTTGTTCTTCACCTGGACCGTGCTTGAGACCGCTCATCGTTGGCCGCGCGAGTTTGCAGAGTGGGCTGCATCACCGAGAACCCATTCGCGCTGGTCGATCCCCTGGAAGGCCGTTGTGGTCACCGGGCTACTGCTCGGCCTCACGTTTCTGACCAAGATTCAAGCCGTTCTGTTTCCCATCCCGTTTGCGATCTGGGCGGTGTGGAACTTCGGCAGACGTGGAATCTCCGCCGTCGCAGCTGTCGGCGTCATCTCTGCTGTGGTGCTTTTCGTTGGGTGGCCTTGGCTGTGGATCGCCCCTTTGGAGCATGCCAAAGAGTATTTTGCTCCGGCAGATCGGGCACATCTCAACTGCTGGTATGTCGGTCAGAAGTTCCTTGATAGCGAGGTTCCGTGGCACTACTCCTTCGCGATGTTCGCGGTCACGGTTCCGGTGGGCCTGCACATTCTTGGTCTTGGGGGAGTGATTGTGGGCGGTCTCGCCCCACAGGACCAATCGCGCGCGGAGCGAAAGACCACAGTCGGCGTGAGTCCTCGGCCCATCCGCGATCCTCGCCTGCAACTCCTGCTCGCGGCAACGCTCTTTCCGCTGGTCCTGTTTGCCGTACCCGGCATTCCCGTCTATGACGGCGAGCGTTTGTTCCTCGTCTCGTTCCCCCTCTGGGCGGTGTGCATGGGCCGCGGAGCAGCCTGCCTGATGTGTCGCCGCGAGGGCGAAGCTCCGGCTGAGCCGCTTCCGCGAACTAGCGTCAACTGGCGGGTGCGGCTCAGCCGGAGCTTCGCCCTCCCGGTGGTGTTACTCCTCTGCAGCGAGTCATACACCCTCTGCAGCCTCAACCCCTGCCAACTCAGTTACTACAGCTGGCTAGTCGGCGGACTGCGTGGAGCGAACGCTCTCGGGTTTGAGCGGACCTATTGGGCCGACTCGATCACGCGCACGCTGCAGCAACAGATTGTGTTGCGAGTCCCTTCTGGGTCAACTGTCCATGTCGCTCCGGTGCTGCACCCGCTGCAATTGGCCGGCATGGCACTCCAGTCTCCACTCCTGCAGCGACACCAGATCGACTTGGCCGCCTACGATGACAGCATCCGCAGCCAAGTGAAGTATGTCCTCGTCTACCGCCGCCTGGCCGACCCGCGCGAGTCCCTCAACGAGCCAGTCCAACCCGGCCAACTCGCGCCGCCTGGAATGCGACTCCTCACCGAAATTCGGAGCGAGGGCGTCCAGTTGGCCGTGCTGTATGAAACTTTATAAGAGCTGGAAACGTCAGTGCCTGGAGCCTGCGTTGGGACGGGCAAATGTACCCCGTTCTAAAGGGGGGAGTCATTCCGCAAATTTGGCCTTCCACTTGTTCAATTGTGCCTGAACCGGTCGGAATCCGCCGGAACCATAGCTCTGGAGGGCCTTCACGACATTTTGAGCTCCGAGAGAATTCTTCACGTCGGCTTTGATCGCTGCGCAAGCTGCTTGGAGTTCGGCGAGAGTGAGATCAGCCAGGCGGCACTTTCGGGACTCACACAGGCCGACCAATTTTCCAACGATCTCATGACCGCTGCGCATCGGGACGCCCTGACCGATCAGGTACTCCATCAGGGTGGTCGCGTCGAGAAACCCGTCTTCGAGTCGAGCAGTGATCTGCTCGCGCTTCAATTCCACCCGGCGCACGATCTCGGCAGCCAGTTCCAGTGACGCGACCACCGTGTCGTAGGCCTGGAACACCGCCAGTTTGTCTTCTTGCAGATCGCGGTTATAGGCCAGCGGCAGGCCCTTCACCAGCACGAACAGCTGTTGCAACGCCCCGAGGACACGGGCCGTTTTGCCGCGTATCAGTTCCAGTACATCGGGGTTTTTCTTCTGCGGCATGATCGACGAGCCGGTTGTGAACGCATCCGGCAGGTGCAGCATATTGAACTCGGTGGTACACCACAGAATCCACTCCTCGGAGAGCGTGCTGAGATGCACGGCAATCAAGCTCAGTGCCGCCGTGAACTCAATCAAATAGTCGCGGTCGCTGGAAATGTCGAGACTGTTCGAAGCCACATCCGCGAAGCCCAACAGCTCCGCCGATTTGTGTCGGTCGATTGGGAGCGAGGTTCCTGCGAGAGCGGCTGCTCCCAGCGGCGAGACGTTGACTCGCTTGCGGCAATCGGCCAGTCGTTCGCGGTCGCGCTGAAACTTCTCGCAATAGCAGAGCCAGTAATGCACGGCACACACCGGTTGGGCACGCTGCATGTGCGTGTAACCGGGCAGGACGACATCGAGATCATGGTCGCTGCGTTCGATGAAAGCGCGTTGCACGCCTTCGAGTAAATGATCGACATGGTCGATCGCATCGCGGACATACAGCTTCAAATCGGTCGAGACCTGGTCGTTGCGACTGCGCCCGGTATGAAGCTTGCGACCGACATCCCCGAGCCGGGCAATGAGAGCCGACTCGATGTGCATGTGGATATCTTCGAGTTCGGTTTTCCAGACCATCTCCCCACGCTCGATCTCAGCCCCGATCTGGTCGAGGGCGACATGCAATTGGTCACGCTCGGCAGTCGTGATGAGGCCGACATGGGCCAGCATGGCGGAGTGAGCGATCGACCCACGAATGTCGACCTCAGCCAAGCGGGCATCGAAGCTGATCGATTCGGTAAATCGTTCAACTCGTTTATCGGTCGCTTCCTGAAATCGTCCGCCCCACGCTTTTGCCGACACGCTGTGTACTCCTGCATTGGAATCCCCTGGCGGTGAGCCAAAGGCGATCGATGCTGAGAATTGTAAGGAAAGTTCGGCCAAAAGCTGGGATTCCGAGTGAGATTTTCTGGAACAGGGTGGTCACAAGTGAAGCATCTCGGAATGCTCTATCCTGTCTCCACCTCCGAAACTCGTTCCTTTCCACTTGATGACATCGCGGCAGCAAGGCAATTTCAAGATGCGCATACTTGTCAGTTGGGATGATCCCGATGAAGCAGACCTGATTCGGATGTATCTCAATGTCGGGGACAATCCCGATGACACGATTGTAGTGACTGACCCGACCGAGTTTCGCATTCTGGCGACGACCGAGGAGACTTGGAATGCAATGTTCATGTCCATCAGCCATCCCGACCTCGATAGCGCATTCGAGACCTTTCAGCAGATCCGGGAGTATCGGCCCGATTGTCCTATCGTCGGAGCTTGCCGCAATGATGACGTGTTTCGGATTGCGCGGTTCCTGACCCATGGACTGCGGGCGTATGTGTTGCGGGATAGTGCCGGGGACTACATGTTCCTGCTCAGTGCGATTATGGATGCCGCGATTCGCCAAGCCGAATCGGAGCGAGAGCGACAAGTCGCGGAGAAGCTCAGGCGCGAAATCGATTCGGTGCGGCGTTTGCAGGAATCGATCATCCCCCAGCTGATCGAAAGCCCGGCGGGATATGAAGTGGTCGCGAAATACGAATCTTCCCAGATCCGCGTCCTAGGCGGTCAATCGGTGACAATGGCGGGAGGCGACTACTACGACGCCTTCTTTCTGCCGGACGACTCCATGGTTCTGCTGGTCGGCGATGCTTCGGGGCATGGGATGAAAGCCTGCATGTCAATCATGACGATGCATGCCCTGATCCAGATGATTCGTACCGACCGGTTCCGAGATCCCGCGACCCTCGTGGCCTATGTGAACGAACGATTGTGTAAGCAGAAGGTGGTCAACGAAGACGGCGGATTCATCACACTGCTGTATGGGGTTCTTGACCCGCAGACGAATATTCTGACCTGGGCCAGCGCCGGGCACCCTATGCCCATGCTTCAGAATCTGGAGACCGGGGAGATCACCAACGTTGCCGGGGATGAGGCCGGTGGGCTCCCCCTCGGGGTCTTCTCAGAAGCCGAGTACACCGCTCAAACCACGGCGATTCCGGTCAACTGTCGAGTCTTGTTCTACACGGATGGATTGGCAGAAGCCTTTCCCGGTCAGTCGGCAGAATCGCACGCCGAGTTTGGCATGTCGGGGATCATGCAGACGCTGAAGGCGACCGCCCATGAGCCGATCAATGACGCAATGCTCAAACTGTTCGAAGACTCGAATGCCTTTACCCAAGGGCAAGGGCGTCACGACGACACATCGGTGTTGTTACTTGAGCGACGCTAGCCCTCTTGTCGTGACAGTCGCCTTTCGCTCCGCGAAAGAGCGTTATTTCGTCGAGCGAAATGCGACAGCCATGAATGCCTCGCCCTGACGCATCAGTGATGCTGGATTTATTTCTGTCGCTCGTGTCTACTGCGGAGCAGGAGAACTTGCACATGATCGCTGACAGCTGTCGATGGGTATTTGGGTTCGTGGTGGCTGCTCTGGTCTGGGGGAGCGTTCATCCGGCGTTGGCGGATGACGATGTCTTGCCGGGGACGCAGAAGCTGGAGCTGAATGAGCCGCTCGATGTGGCGATGGTCCGGGGGATCAGCGAGTTCGCCGAGCAAGAGATCGCCCTCTCCCGCGACCGCCGCGAAGCCCACTGGCACCGCGATTACAGCAGCCCCGAAGCGTACGAGAAGAGCATCGCTCCGAACCGCGAGCGGTTCAGGACGTACATTGGGGCGGTCGATGAGCGGGTTAAAGCCCCGTACATTTACTACGATCCATCGACCCGCTCGGGGCCTAGAGCAGAAGACATCCCCTCCCGTCCCATCGTACACGCTCGCCAAGATGTGCTGGAGGGAGTCACCGTCGATGTGGTGGCTGGAATGGGGAGACATGTTCTGTTCATTCCTGACCCTGCGCATGACCCCGAAGTTTCGATGGGCGCTCTACCGGGACTGCCCTCCGAACAGCGGCTAGCCGATCGATTAAGCCGGGAGACCGGCACTGCCGCGTTCATGCCAATATTGATGAGCCGTAGCGATGAGTTCTCAGGCAATGCAAATGTGAGGTACACCAATCAACCCCACCGAGAGTTCATCTATCGAGGTGCCTTCGAGATGGGGAGGCACGTGATCGGCTATGAAGTCCAAAAGATTCACTCGCTGGTCGACACCTTGATTGCCGCTCGGGATCGCGACCCCCAACAAAAGGGGAGTCCCATCATCGTCTGGGGCCACGGCGAAGGCGGTCTTCTCGCAATGCACGCAGCTGCGCTTCATCCACGCATCGATATCTGCATTGTCTCTGGATACTTTCAAGAACGGGAAAACGTCTGGCGGGAGCCGATCTACCGCAATGTGTGGCGACAATTGTCGGAGTTTGGCGATGCTGATGTCGCGAGTCTGATTGCTCCTCGACAACTCATCATCGAAGCTTGTTCAGCACCGGAAGTCGATGGTCCTCCCGCAGTTCGTCCCGGACGAAGCGGAGGATCTGCACCCGGCGTCATTCGCACTCCAGGGATCGATTCGGTCGAGCGCGAGTTTGCAAGGGCGAAGGCCCACTTCGACAAGCTCGGAGCGGGAGACAAGTTGCGACTCATCAAGTCGGGCGATGGGACCGGTCCCATCGGTGCTCCTGAAACGATGGCCTTAGTGCAAGAGGCACTTCAGATTACCAATGCCCAACTATCTATTGCCAAGGCATTTAGGCCAGAGGAGCCGAATGAAGATGAAGCTCTTCGCCAGCGAATCGCCGCTCGTCAGAAGCGGCAGTTCGAGGAACTCCGCCAGTACACTCAACGTCTCATGCACGTCTCAGACAAGGTCCGCGACAAGGTCTGGGCCGGGGCCGATCGGTCGTCGCTCGCGAAGTGGGAAGAGACTCAAGAAGCGTATCGCACGATGGTCTACGATGAGCTGATTGGTCGCATCCCCTACGACCTGCTGCCACCAAGCGCGCGGACTCGCAAGATTATTGAGGAGCCAACGCATACGGGGTATGAGGTGGTGCTGGATGTGTGGAATTCAGAGAGTGACAGGCAGGCAAGTGACAAGGGCGAGAAGCCTCCGGTCGATCAACCATCAACCATCAACCATCACCCCTTCTCCACCGTCTTCGCGGGCGGCGTGCTCCTCGTTCCCAAGGACCTCAAGCCCGGGGAGAAGCGGCCCGTCGTCGTCTGTCAGCATGGTCTGGAAGGCGTACCCGATGACACGATCTCCGAAGACCCGAAGCATCCCGGGTTCCAATACTACAAGGGGTTCAGCTCGGTCCTCGTCAAACGCGGGTTCATCGTCTACGCCCCGCAGAATCCCTACCGCGGACGCGACGACTTCCGCGTCCTGCAACGCAAGTCGAACCCGCTCGGGCGGTCCCTCTACAGCTACATCATCCCCCAGCACCAGCAGACGCTGAACTGGCTGGCAAGCCTTCCATACGTCGATGCTGATCGCATCGCCTTTTACGGGCTCTCCTATGGCGGAAAGACAGCTGTGCGCGTGCCACCGATGCTGCCGCCGAGAAGGGGCCAGGGACAAGTGGCAAGTGACAAGGCCGGAACCTCTGTCGATCAACCGTCAACCATCAACGCCCCCCCCTCCCCCGGCTACTGCCTCTCCATCTGCTCCGCTGACTTCGACGAGTGGGTCCTCAAGATCGTGACGACTGAGGACCGTTACAGCTACATGTTCACCGGCGAGTATGAGATCTTCGAATGGAACATGGGGCATGTCGCGAACTACGCCGAGCTGTCGTCGTTGATGACGCCGCGTCCGTTTATGGTCGAACGCGGGCACGACGACGGCGTGGCCCCCGATGAGTGGGTCGCGTGGGAGTTCGCGAAGGTCAAGCGGCACTACGACAAGCTCGGCATTGGCGACCGAGCAGAACTGGAAGTCTTCGACGGCCCCCACACCATCAACGGCGTCGGGACGTACAAGTTTCTGCACAAACACCTGA
>Ga0105046_10005637_pt1 | contig 19794 bp, 16 predicted proteins | sample MAT03_FD_78385 | JGI IMG/M metagenome (GOLD analysis project Ga0105046, IMG submission 78385) | Freshwater microbial communities from Lake Fryxell liftoff mats and glacier meltwater in Antarctica - MAT-03 (megahit assembly) | ecosystem: Environmental > Aquatic > Freshwater > Ice > Liftoff... | reverse complement strand
GGCCGGCCGATCGGCGAAGAGAAGGAACACCAGGTTCCACACGGCAAGCAGCTTCGAGTTTCCACGGGGGACTACGTGAAGGAAGGCGAGGCACTCGTTCAGGGACCGCTCGTTCCACACGATATTCTTCGCATCATCGGTACTGAGGCACTGCAAGAGTATCTCGTGCGTGAAGTTCAGTCGGTCTATCGCAGCCAACGCGTGGACATCGACGACAAGCACATCGAGATCACCGTCTCGCAAATGCTGCGGAAGGTGAAGATCAACGAGATGGGTGACACGAACTTGCTGCCCGGCTCCGTAATGGACAAGTTCGGGTTCATGGCCGTGAACGATCGGCTCATGAACGAGTGCGTGCGGATCAAGGGTAAGGGCGAATCGTCGTTCGAGATTGGCAAGATCGTTAGCCGCGAGGCCTACGACGATGAATGTGCCCGCATCGAAGTCGATGGCGGAAAGAAGCCAACCTGGGAATCGCCGACGCCCGCGACCAGCGAAGTGGTATTGCTCGGCATCACCAAGGCCGCCGTTCAGTCGGAGAGCTTTATCAGTGCCGCTTCGTTCCAGGAAACGACCAAGGTTCTCACGGAAGCCGCCCTGGCTGGGAAGGCCGACTACCTCGTGGGCTTGAAGGAAAACGTGATCCTGGGCCACTTGGTTCCTGCTGGCACGGGCTTTAACATTCACCTGAATGCCGAAGTTCGGATCAATGCCCCGGAAGGTGAGGAGATGTCCGAAAGTGCCGCTGCCGAGGTGCTGACAGCAACACCGGCGTGATGCAAGTTTGATGATGATTTGCAACGAGGCCGACCGTGCAAACGGTTGGCCTCGTTCGCGTTCCACTTTGGCACGACGCTAAGGCGATCGGCAGATTCAAATTTACCCATTTATGGCGTCATGGACCAGGCGAGCGTCGAGGCGTAAGCCTTACGTGGATTCGCGTACTCCCAAGTTCGGGCGCTACCACGTCGGGCTTACGCCTCGACGCTCGCCTGGCCGCTGTCTAGGTAGATTTGTTCCTGCCGCTCGCCTAAGAGCCAGTGAAGAATCGTAAGATCGCCGCCATTCGCTCCGAGCCTGTTCAGGAAAAGATGTGGCATAGCCTCCCGGCCTGTGCAAACGCATTTCGTGGCATTTTCGGGCGATTCTTCGGCAGGCCTGGAGGCTTACCGCCACATTTCCTGATACCTGCACAGTCTCTCCGCGAAAGTGCGAGCGGCACATCGCAGAGGCGTTTAGTCTTCTCAAATGGCCTGCCTGAGTGTTTCGTGGTGTGTGGGCTACGGTATCCCTATTGTCCCACCCGCGTTCATTGCGAGGTTACCGCCATCCATTGGGATCAGGGCGCCGGTGATCCACGACGACGCATCAGAGGCGAGAAAGACCGACAAGCCTTGAATATCGTTTGGTTCCCCCAGCCGGCCGAGCGGGATGCCGCTGAGCCATTTGTCTTTCATGGCCGGGGTGGCCGCAATACGTTCGACGAGATTCGGATTTGTCACCTGAGCTGGCAGGATTGCGTTCACCCGCACGCCACGATAAGCCCATTCAACACTGAGTTCGCGGGTCATCTGTGCGACCGCCCCCATCGCCATGCTGTAGGCGACGTGCCCTCGGCCTAATGCTGAAATACTTGCAAGCGAGCCGATATTGATGATGCTCCCACGACCGGCGGCGAGCATTCGCTTGCCGGCTTCCTGGCACATCAAGAATCGCCCGACGACGAGATTCTGCATAACGGTTCGCACAACGTCCGTCGAAATCTCTTCAGGCCGAGAGCCCATAATTCCGTCGCCCGCCACATTTCCCAGCACATCGATGCGGCCAAACTCCCCATCGACCTGTGCGAACAGCGAGCGAATCGAGTCCTCATTGGAAACATCGCAGGTGATCGGTACGGCTCGGCGGCCCATCACGGCGATCGCTTTTGCCGTGCTTTGCAGGCCGGTCGTGTTGCGATCGACGATGGCCAGGTCCGCTCCGTATTGAGCGAGAGCGAGGGACATCGCCCGGCCGAGGCCGCTGGCAGCTCCGGTAACGATGGCCACGCGGCCCGAAAGATCGAAGAGAGGATCAGGCATGGTTCAGTCCTTCCGCTTTGATTCGTTGGGTTTCTGGACAAAACAGACGAGAATGGCACCGGCCACCAATATTCCGACCATCGCCCAACTTCCAAATTTACCGAGAATTCTCGGGCCGAGGAAGCCGCCGATGTTGGCGACCGAGTTGATCAGCGCGATCCCACCGGCCGCGGCGGCACCACTGAGATAGGCAGTCGGCAGCGTCCAAAACGTCGGCAACATACTCATCATGCCGAGTTGAGCGATGCACAAACCCAGCAAGAACAGTTGCGGAGAGTCGGCCAGAATGCTCAGCGACCAACCCGACGCGGCAATCATTGCCGCAACCGCGACGTGCTTGCGGCGTTCGCCTGTACGATCCGAATTGAAGCTGAAGATCGCCATGCCTAGCACGGCACAGGCGTAGGGTATTGCACTGAGAAGGCCAATCTCAAACGTGCTCCGCTCCGGGAAATGGCCCTTGAGAAGTTTGGGAAAATAAGCTCCCGCCGCATTCGTGCCTACTGCAACCGTGAAATAAACGGCAATTAGATGCCAGACGCGCAACTGGAACATTGAGGAAAGCCGACTCGCGCCGTAGTCTCGCTCACGCTGCCGCTCTTCGCTTTCGATCAAGGCCGAGAGAGATCCGCGTTCTTCGGCAGAAAGCCAACCAGCTTGCGACGGCCGATCGGTCAGAAAATACAGCGTGGCAAACCCGAGAAATACGGTGGGAATTCCTTCCAGAAGAAATAGCCACTGCCAGCCTTTCAGGTCGCCCACCGAATGCAGGAACTCCATGATCGCGCCGGAGATCGGATTGCCTAGCACGCTGGCAAGCGCGACGGCCATCATGAAATACGCGACCATCCGCGCCCGCATGTGTGCCGGAAACCAGTGCGTGAGATAGAGAATAATGCCAGGGAAAAACCCTGCCTCCGCCACGCCGAGCAAAAAGCGAACGGCGTAAAACTCGAATGCAGAAGTTACGAACATCATCGAAATCGAGACTAGCCCCCACGTGACCAGGATGCGGGCAATCCAGCGGCGGGCACCGACGCGAACGAGCAGAAGATTGCTCGGCACTTCAAAGATCAGGTAGCCGATGTAGAAGAAACCGAAGCCAAGATCGAAAATCTCATCGCTCATATCCAAATCTTTTTGCATGGTTATCCGTGCAAAACCGACATTGACGCGATCGAGAATGTTGAAGACGTAGAGCAGAAACAAGAAGGGGAGAATTCGCCAAACGGCCTTGCGCAGGGCGGCATTCGCGACGGGGTCTTCGCTGCGGGGTGCCGGGAGAGAGGACGGCAACGAGTTCAAGGAAAGTCTCAAATCGAGGAACTATTGGCATATGACTTATCAACAGGGATGAACGTTTAGCGTTCGAGCCAACGGCTCGAACGGCATGCCCTGGTTCGTTCGAGCCGTTGGCTCGAACGCTAAACGGGTTGACGTCGATTGGGGAACCGGCGCTGCTACACTAATATTGGCTGCGAACTGCCCCACGGAGGAAGCAATGCGGAAATTCGAACACCTCGGCCTCGCCTCATTCGCCGTCGCCTTGGGGGCGATTCTTTTGGTTCGAACCCCCACCACGCCAGTGGCCGCCGAGCCTTTGCCTGCGGCCCTTGGCGATGAATACACAAAAGAGATTCGCCCGCTCTTGAACAAGCACTGTGCCCAGTGCCATTCGGGCAAGCGTGTGGAGGCAGAGATTGATCTGGGCGAGTTCTCGACGCTTGCCGAGGTTCGCAAGGCACCGAAGACCTGGCAGAAAATGCTGGAGATGCTCGAAAGCGGCCAGATGCCGCCGAAGGATGCGAAGCAACCGAACGACGATGAGCGCAATCGCCTGCGAACGTGGGTGCGTGGCTACCTGAAACTGGAAGCGAAGGCCAGCGCCGGCGATCCGGGGCCCGTCGTTCTGCGTCGGTTGAATAATGCGGAGTACACGTATACACTCGCGGACCTGACGGGCGTGGATTTGAAGCCTGCTCGCGAGTTCCCGGCGGACAGTGCAGCCGGCGAGGGGTTCACCAACACCGGCAACGCCCTCGTCATGTCGCCGGCTCTCTTGACCAAGTACCTCGATGCCGCGAAGGAAATTAGCCGGCACGCGGTGCTGCTGCCGGACGGAATGCGATTCTCTCCTTCAACATCGCGTCGCGATTGGACCAACGAAATCCTCGACCAGATTCGTGGCCTGTATCGCGAGTACTCGGACTCGCAAGGCGGTTCACGCGTCAATCTTCAAGGGATCGTCTTCGACACGAACGATGGCGGCCGATTGCCGCTGGAAAAATATCTGGCCGCGACCCTGATCGAACGAGAGGCGTTGAAGAACGCGACCAAGACCGTTGAGACGGTAGCCCATGAACGCAAGCTGAGCCCGAAGTATCTCGGCTTGCTGTGGGCCATGTTGAACAGCCAGCAATCCTCGCCGCTGTTTGATGCGGTTCGCAACCGCTGGCAAACCGCGAAGCCGGGCGACGAGAAGGCAATCGCGGCCGAGGTGAACGTGTGGCAGAACGCTCTCACGCGTTTCCAAAGCGTCGGCCACATGAAATCGTGGATGGTGCCGGTCAGCCCGATTGCCGGCAAGCAGGACATTCGCGTGAAGGTGCCCACCCCCGCGAAAGGCAACGACGTGAGTCTGTTCCTCGTCGCAGGCGATGCGGGCGATGGCGGCACCAACGACTTCGTAGTCTGGAATCAACCGCGCTTGGCGATCCCTGGGCGAGCGGAGATCCCTCTTCGCGATGTGCGTGAATTCGTTCGCGATGCCATGCTCCGCCGCGACCGGGCGTTTGCTTCCACGGCCAACTGCCTCGTCGCCGCAGTGGAGGCGAGTGCAAGCACGGCTAAAGTAGACGTGGCTGAACTCGCGAAGAAGCACAATGTCCATGCCGACGATTTGACCGCCTGGCTCGAATATCTTGGCATAGGCAGCGTCGGTACACCTCGTCTCGACTACATGAAGAATTCAATTCCAAAATCGGGAAGCTACGACTTCGTTCGCGGCTGGAGCAAAACGGAACTCCCAGCCCTGCTGGCGAACTCCTCCGACCAACATGTGCGTGTGCCCGGCAACATGAAGCCACACGCCGTGTGTGTGCATCCCTCTCCCACGCTGAACGTGGCCGTGGGTTGGAGCAGCCCAATTGCGGACGAAGTGCGAATCGAAGGTAAGATCACGCACGCTCATCCCGAGTGCGGCAACGGCGTGACCTGGTCGCTCGAACTGCGTCGCGGGGCAACCCGGCAACGGTTGGCAGTGGGCGTTGCACAGGGCGGCAAGCCCGTCCCGTTCGGCCCGCTCGACAAGGTTCGCGTGCAGAAAGGGGACCTGATTTCGCTTGTCGTCGGCCCGCGTGATGGCAATCACTCATGCGACCTGACCGATATCGAACTCTCGTTAAAGGCAGGCGACAAGGAATGGAACCTGAACAAGGATGTGTCACCCGACGTGCTCGCCGGCAACCCGCACGCGGATCGTCTTGGCAACAAGGACGTTTGGCACTTCTACACCGAGCCAGTGAAGGAGGGCGATCGCGGCCAACTCATTCCGGCCGGCTCGGTACTCTCGCGCTGGTTAGTCGCGCAAGGCGAAGAGAAGAAGGCCCTTGCGAACGCCGTCCAGAAATTGCTCACCTCGGGTCCACCGGCCGACCCCAAAAATCCCGATGCGGTGCTGTACCAGCAACTCGCATCCCTCGGCGGGCCGTTGCTCGCCAAGTTGAAACTCGATCACGGGCCGCGTTCCGGCAAGCTGATCGAGTACGGTGTCGATCCCGCATTGTTCGGCAAGCACCCGAGCGGACTGCCTGTGGATGCTAACAGCCTGTGCGTGCAGGCCCCCTCGACCGTCGAAGTTCGACTGCCTGCCGATCTGTTCGCGGGAGCGGAACTGGTGACGACCGGTTCGCTACATCCCACGGCAACCGACGGCAGCGTGCAAATCCAGATTACGACCGTGAAGCCTGCAAGCGCCACCGGCCTGCGTTCCGATGTGCCCGTCGTGGTGGCGGAAAAAGGCCCGAGCCGCGATCGTTGGGAGAAGGGCTTCGATGCCTTCCGCAATCTCTTCCCGGCCGCATTGTGTTACACGAAGATCGTGCCGGTCGATGAAGTCGTCACGCTCACGCTGTTCCATCGCGAGGACGAACATCTTGCTCGCCTCATGTTGACCGGCGAGCAGTCGGCCCGGCTCGACCGCTTGTGGCACGAGTTGCACTACATCAGTCACGACGCATTCACATTGGTTGATGCATTCAATCAACTCATGGAATACGCGACGCAGGACAGCAATCCAAAACTGTTCGAGCCGTATCGCAAGCCGATTCTGGATACCGCGGCCGCGTTCAAGAAGGAACTCGTCGATACGGAACCAAAACATCTCGAAGCACTCTTGCAGTTCGCCTCGAAGGCCTATCGACGCCCGACCACGCCTGCGGAAAAGGAAGAGTTGCTCGGCTTGTACAAGAAACTGCGAACGCAGGAATTGCCGCACGATCTCGCGGTTCGGCTAACACTTGCGAAAGTTCTCGTGACGCCGGCGTTCCTTTATCGGCTCGAATCGGCCCCTGCCGGAGCGAAGGCAACCGAAGTATCGGACGCGGAGTTGGCAACCCGGCTGAGCTATTTCTTGACATCATCGCTGCCCGATGACGGACTTCGCAAAGCAGCCGAGACGAACACGCTTCGCAGTCCGCAAGTGATTTCCGAGCAAACGCACCGCCTGATGAAGGACCCCAAGGTTCGTCGCTTGGCCACCGAGTTTGCCTGTCACTGGTTGCACATTCACGGCTTCGACACGCTCGACGAGAAGAGCGAACGGCACTTCCCGACCTTCGCAAAACTCAAAGGCGACATGTACGAGGAGTCGATTCGCTTCTTCACGGACCTGTTCCAGAACGATCGCTCGATTCAGAGCCTGCTCGATGCGGATCACACGTTCGTGAACGAAGCCCTTGCCAAGCACTACGGAATTCCCGGAATTACCGGGCCGGAATGGCAACGCGTGGACGGCATGCGGAAATATGGACGCGGCGGTATTCTGGGCTTATCGACAACTCTCGCCAAGCAATCGGGGGCCTCGCGCACGAGCCCGATTCTGCGCGGCAACTGGGTTTCCGAAGTTCTGCTGGGCGAAAAGCTACCGCGTCCGCCGAAGGACGTGCCGCAACTCCCCGAGGACGAGGCAACCGAATCGAAGACCGTTCGGCAACTCGTGGAGAAGCATTCGAGCGACGCCCGCTGTGCGGTGTGCCACGTGCGCATCGATCCCTTTGGCTTTGCGCTCGAAGGCTACGATGCCATCGGCCGCATACGAACGAAAGATCTCGGCGACCGCCCGATTGACACCAAGGGCAAGCTGAAAGACGGCACCGAGTTCGAAGGTCTCGACGGGCTGCGAACGTACTTACTTACCAAACGCAAGGACACGTTCGTGTATCAGTTCTGTCGCAAGCTGCTCGGCTACGCCCTCGGCCGCGGCATCCAGCTTTCGGACGAACCGCTGCTCGACGAGATTCAGGAACAACTCAAGCAGCACGGCTATCGTATCTCGGTGGCGATGGATTTGATCGTGAAGAGCAAACAGTTCCGCGAGATTCGGGGGCGGGAGTTTGTGGTGGCCGAGCAGTGAATCCACTTGAGTGCCTATACCTTTTATGGCATAATACATGCAAGAGGAATTCCCTAACGACGAGTCGAAACCGATCATCTGGATTGGAAGCAGCCTCGATGCTCTTCGCGAACTGTCTGATGAGGTTAAGTTTGAAATTGGAAGTGCGCTCGAGGCAATGCAGTGGGGAAGAGATCATGGCTCTGTCAAGGTGATGAGGGGATTTGGAAGTGCGTCGGTGCGAGAAGTTCGGGCAGACGATCAGGCTGGCACTTATCGAACTGTTTTTACCGTCGAATTCGTCGAAGCAATCTACGTGTTGCATACGTTTCAGAAGAAGTCCAAATCGGGGAAGACGACGCCCAAGTAAGAAATCGATCGAATCAACCGACGCCTGGAAGCAGCGAGGAAAGATCATGAAGAACGATTTGGATGACAGATCCGTTACAGTCGGGAGCGGCAATGTTTTTGCCGACCTGGGGATTCCTGAGCCTGATCTGGCCATGAAAAAGTCCAATGTGGCGAGCAAGATTCGAGAAACGATTCGAGAACGAGCCTGGACGCAAACGGAAGCCGCCAAGGCCATGGGTATCGACCAGCCAAAGGTCTCGGCCATTGTTCGTGGCCGCGTTGGGGATTTTACTCTCGACCGACTGATTCAACTGGCAATCAAACTGGGGCAGATGGTCTATGTTGATGTCATTGGGCCGGATATCGAACGAAGCGTTACGAGGACTCGTGGGGTTGTAACGATCCGCTATTCTGCAAAAGCCACTCGCAAAATTTCGAACACAAGCAAAGCGAAGACGGGGCGAACTCCCAAAGCAGCAATCGGGTAGACTCGCCGACATACGTCCGCTCCATCACTATGGCACTCAGTTGTGGGAATGAACCGTATTTTTGCCACGGAGTAACTATCCACAGATTTCGCAGATTCCACAGATAAGAAGCAGGTGACCGGGGTCGGCTTTTCTTAATCTGTGGAATCTGCGAAATCTGTGGATTGTCTCTTCTAAAGGAACGACGCATGAAGCTAACAGTTCCGCGAGATTCGGGGGCGGGGGCATCTGATTGAGGAGAAGTGACATTGCTCTCGGAGGACGGACATCATGTTATTTGCCTGGCTCAAGAATCGTCGGCGTGCCCAACTCGTCGCGGCTCCGTTTCCCGACGATTGGCTCGCCCACATCCGAACGAATGTCGGCCTCTACGAGTCGCTCTCGAAGGCCGAACAGCAAAAGCTTCGCGACGATCTGCGGATCTTGATTGCCGAAACCAACTTCGAAGGTTGCGGCGGGCTGACGATGACCGACGAGATCAGGGTGACCATCGCGGCCCAGGCTTCGATTCTGTTGCTCGGTTTCGATCACGACTACTTCGAGCGTGTCCGCACGATCCTCGTTTATCCAAGCGGGTTTCGTTCGCCCGATGGCTGGGCGGCACCGGATGGCGTTGTACACATGGATGTCGGGAATCTAGGCGAAGCGTGGCATCACGGCACGGTAATCTTGGCGTGGGATGCAATCGTCGCCGGGGGGCAGAATCCGCGTGATAGCCAAAATGTCGTGCTGCACGAGTTCGCCCACCAGCTCGATTTCCTGGATGGTGTGGCAGATGGCACGCCCCCCTTGCACAATCGGGCGGAGTATCGCAAGTGGCATGAAGTGATGACCGCGGAATACGCCCAACTCGTCGCCGAGGCCGAACACGGCCATCCAATGGTGCTCGACGCCTACGGAGCCACCAATCCGGCGGAATTCTTCGCCGTCTCGACCGAGTGCTTTTTTGAGAAGTCCATTCAAATGCAACGCCGGCATCCGCGACTGTATGAGACCCTGAAGCAATACTACTGCCAAGACCCGGCTGCTCGGTTCAGCGCCGAAGAGCAACCGGCCCACACGCGAGTGGACGCGAGAACCACGATGGCGCACGGCAAGCCGTTTCGGGGGAGTCGTCAAGGAGTGGGGGTGAGGGTGTAGTCAAAGGCCGAGCCAGAAGCGTCAGCGAAGCCGGAAGTGTGTCGATCACGGGATGAACGGAAAGTTGCTGGCACTCACGAAAACCCGCCTCGCCTGTCGCTGACGCTTCTGGCTCGGCGGGCGACTGAAGCTCCGGTCAAATTTCGCTTGCGGAGCGGTTGTATTCGCAGATAAGGCGCCACGCCAAATCAAATTAACGAATGTGGGTGCCATGCCCACGGCTTTGCGTGAGCATGTCTGTGAAGATTCAGTGCTAAACATGCCCACGCAAAGCCGTGGGCATGGCACCCGCTAAACACGAATTCGGTAAGTTATCTTGGCGCGGATACTAAGCATTCAATAAGTCAGCGAACACTGACGCGAGACCGCCGATGATCCCGATTGTAGTCGTTTGGACTAATTACACCTCGACGGTGCAGGGGCGGGTCGTGAAGCTTGTACCCTGTGAGAACTGCTCCACCGAGTACGTTTACGTGCTCGAACGCGAGGGCACCGGGGTTGGTACCAGCTTCTATTTGATGAACGAGGAAGGTGCTGAAAGCCACGCCGTCTCGTCGGCGAAGGACACCCTACAGCAGTACCTGGCTAACGATTTTGACCCAGTACCGTGCCCCGTCTGTGGGCATTACCAAAAATACATGTTCCCGAAACTGCTCGAGACAACATCTCTCTGGGGCGTAGGAGCTATGGTGGCGGTCGTACTTGTCGGTCTCTTTTCTTTCGTCGGCACCTTGTTCTGGGGCATGAACTATCTGCAACAGCCGAACGATTACGCGCTCGGCCGTTTGGGAGCAACCGGTTCAGTGCTCGCAGTCGTTGGACTGATTGGTGCCGGGCTGCTGGCGGCCCAGCGTGCCCAAGTCCGCCGCTTCAATCCGAATGCGGAGGATCAAGAGAATCGGATCGCAAAGGGCAAGAGTCGGGCTGTTACGCGAGCGGACTTCGAGGCGAAGCAACAGCATTCTATATTGTGGATACGGCGACCACCGAGCCAGGAGCGTCAGCGGGCTCAATCTGCGATTAGTGGACAAGGTGTTCGGGGCTGTGAGTCATCGTCTCTGTGAGCACTGGACTTGCGATGAGTGAGACCGTTTGCTTCGGCGTGCCTCGGAACCCAAAATGAGCGAGTCCACAGCGAGCAAACCCGTTTGAATAGGATAGATTACAGCACGTAGCATCGCCGCACGCCAGACGCAGAGCGGGGGTTCCAATTGTGAACGTCGAGCCTTTTCTGAAACCGAGACTGACCGGACCCCGGTGCGACGGGGGGGTAGTGCCACTTCACGTCCTCCCGCTCGACATCCGGGCTCGTGTCGAGGTGCTGAAGCGACTGCGGGATGGTTGGCTTGACGGAAAAGGATTGGCAGTGCCACACTCCGCCCTCGATTGGATTACCACTACGTTCGAAGAACGGTATCCCGACGATCTTCGACTTCCGTATCTGTTTCCAACCCCAACTGGCCGAGTGCTTGCTGAATGGTCTTTAACCCCGTGGTCGCTTTCCTTGGAGATCGACGCGGTCGAAATGAAAGGCAGTTGGCACGGTTTGAACATCGATACAGACCAGGAGGTTGAAAAAGAACTCGACTTGGCAGGTGCGTGCGATTGGTTATGGCTAGCTGAACAAGTTCGTGCCATGGGCGGAGTTGCTGAATGACAAGTGTCACTCCGCTGCTGCGCCAGATTCACCCAAACTTCGTCCAAGACGGCTTCGCTAGTTCGGTTGCGTTCCGCCCAAACGAATCCGACAACGGGTTGATGTCCGTCTATGACGGCGATCAGATTCGGGCCGAGGCGTCCTGGGGCCATTACACAACCGTATTCAAAAAGAAATCCGATGGCGTGGTGACCTTGGTTTTCGAGGAGTGTTCGGCGGAGAACTTGCTGCCCCGGTCGGATCCTCTGCCTGAGTGCCCTGAACACGCGGTCATTGATTTTACAGGCGTTGAAGAGAAACTCTGGCGAACCAAGAGCAAGAAACTTCAGGCGAAGGCACTCGCTCGCGGTTGGACTTATCAGCCGCCACAATCGGGCTGATCTGAGTTTTTCACTCAGAGGAACCCTCAACGCTACATTCTGTCGTGCTCGTTACTTATACCCCACGCGGTGAAGCATGAGACATTGTTAGCCCGACGCGCAAGCGAGGTTCGCCGCAAAAAACCTCGCTTGCGCGTCGGGCCAACATGATTGCCAATCGGCGTAAAGATCAGGTTCATCTCCTGGACATGATCGGTGTCGGGTTGATCGATGAATCTTGGCCTGCCCGTTTTTCGGCTCCACTGGGCGAACGATTGCAGCAATTGCTCGACGATCCGAATGGTTGATTCGGCCACGTTTCACGGAAAATCCGCACTTACCGATCTCGTGTTTCGGTTGATTTCACAGTACACTAGTGGTGGAAATGAGGGATTTGTCGCAAGCTCCTCATTTGCGAATGGTTACGGAATTTTTCAAGATCGCGGCGAAGCCCAGGTGGCAGAAAATGTCAGGTTTTGTCATGCTGGGAAAAAGATCGTTGCACCTGTGAACCGTCGCACAGTAAACTGAATGTGGCCTGCCTCGACCAACTCGGAGCCTGAAATGTCCCAACACCATTTTTCTCGTCGCACCTTCATTCGTGGCCTCGGTGTCACCATGGCCGTGCCGTGGATGGAATCGACACAGGTCTGGGGTGATGTCGCCAAGTCGCCGATGGGGGCGAGCGAGGCACCGGTTCGTTTTGCCGCGTTGTTCTCCGGCAACGGCTTCCACAGCAAGGAATGGTGGGCCAAGGGTGAAGGGAAGTCGATGGAGTTGGGCAAGGTGCTCGCCTCGTTGCAACCACACCGCGAGAAGCTCACGTTCATTCGCGGGTTGTACAACGCCGAGGCCTTGAAGGGGAACATTCACAGCTCGCAGACGGGCAACTTGTTGTCGGGTGCCCCCCTCGCTTCTGGCGGCGAGATCAAATCGGGAACGAGTATCGATCAGTTCCTGGCCCAGAAAAACGGGCGCTCGACCAAAGTTTCGAGCCTCGTCCTGGGTTGCGAACCTGCTAATCCGTCGGTCCACAAGAATTACTCGATGATGTACAGTTCACACATCTCGTGGAGTTCGCCGACCACGCCGACGCCGTTGGAACTCTACCCGGCACTCGCGTTCGATCGGCTCTTCAAGGACGAAGTGCATAAAGGCGATCAGAGCGTGCTCGATGCCGTGCTGACGGATGCCAAGGATTTCCGCAAGAACATTAGCTCGAGCGACCAACGCAAGTTGGATGAATACCTCGACTCCGTCCGGGAAGTGGAGCAGCGCATCGCGGATGCGGGCAAGAAGGGGGAATTGCAAGGCTGGAAGCCAACGCTGGCTAAGCCGAACATTCCGCGGCCGGCCGACGGCATTCCGCAGAACATTGCCGACCACATGAAGCTCATGGTCGATATTCTCGTGCTCGGTTTCCAGACCGACACGACGCGTTACACCACGCTGAAACTGAACAACGATCATTCGTCGCTGCGGTTCCCGCATCTCGGCGTGGATTACATGATTCACCATCTGCTGTCGCACTCGGACACGGCCGACTGGCTGAAGGTGAACCAGTTCTTCATCGAACAACTCGCTTACCTGGCGAAGAAGCTCGACGCGATCCAGGAAGGCGAACGGACGGCCCTCGACAACTCGGTGATTCTGTATTGCTCCAGCATGTTGACGGGCAACCACGAGGCGAACCAGCTGCCAGTGTTGTTACTTGGCGGCGGTGGCGGCAAGCTCAAGGGTGGCCGCGTGCTGGATTACATGAACAAGCCGAATCGCAAAATGTGCAGCCTGTATTTGTCGTTGATGGAAAAGTGCGGCACGAAGCTGGAGAAGTTTGGAGATTCGTCGGAGAAGCTGGCAGAAGTGTAGGCAGAACAAAAATGCTCTGCCCTGTTGTCAGCAACCGTCGCCCACTCAGTCGCTAACGGGTACCAGGGCAGAGCGAAGATAAAGGTACGCGTTTCGTGATCGGATACAAGCAGGAAGTTGCCGAATTTCTCCCGATTCGCATTTCAGCGGAATTCTTTGGCATTTCCTGAAATTGAGCAGGGCACTGAGAGCAATGAAGTTTCCTGAAGTCGATTGCCATTTTCCTTCCCACGAATGATTCTCCATTGACGAACGAGCACATTGGATCAATGGCTCCGGGGTCCGTTGCCGCCCGGCCCTATTTTTTTGTGAATCTACCAGCCACTGAATCCTTGGGGAATTCGACCGCCAGCGCAGTTGGAACCTCATGGGCATTAAGGTTGCAAGATATCGCAGACTGCGGTTCATGAACTAGTGCTCGCGTCGGAGGTCGTCATGCCGGTCTCGATTTTCGACGAATCTGTTACGGTCGTTCATCACTTGTCAGCGGCCGCGTGGTTCGGTGCACTCGTATACCGAACGTTCTTCGTGGATCCTAAAGCCACTCGATTTTTTCATGGAGGTGCCGAGTACGAACGCTTCTCGCTCGAACTCGCTCATGGCATGAGATACGTGGTGATGTTCGCACTCGCGGCCTGCGGGCTGTCTGGCTTCATCCTGGTTGGCTTGAAGTGGAATTCATCCGATGGCTGGTTAGCCCTGATCGCGGGCAAGGTCGGCTTGTGGATCGTGGCCTCCGCTCTGTTCGCGTACATCTCGTGGGCATTTTGGCCGCGACGAGTGTTCGCGCTTGAGAAAGAATGGCCCCTCATTCGTCGCCAAGGATTGATCCTTGCCATCGCGATGATAGCAATTGCAGGACTCGGGTTCGTGCTCGGACAGTTGGCTCAAGCCATTCGCGTGACGGGATGATTGAAAAGATGTGGGTTGGAAATAATCGTGGCCGAAGCAATTCGCTTCGGCCACGAATCAAGAAAGATTAAACGCCGGCTGTTTCTGGCTCGGCTGGCATTGGGCTGCCAATTTCGGCACCAGCCAATTCGTCTTCCGGCTCGGGTGCCGGGATCGACATCGGCATCGTCGGTTGCGGAGTTGCCGCAGGCTTGGGCTTGGCAGCCTTCGCCGCAGGCTTGGCCTTCGGAGGGGGAGCCTTGGCCTTAGCAGTCGCGGGCTTTGGCTTCTTGCGCTTCGGCTCGTAGACCTTGGCCTCCTTGCGCACCTTCTCTTCCATTTCCTTACCGGGCTGGAAGGTGACGACGTTCTTCTCAGGAACGTCAACTCGGTCGTTCGTGCGCGGATTTCGAGCCCTGCGGGCCTTCCGCCGACGAACTTCAAAAACGCCAAAGTTCCGCAACTCGATTCGCCCATCCTCGATGAGCGTTTCAATGATTGCGTCAAACGTCCATTGGACGATTTCTTTGGTTTTCAGCTGCGTCAGGTCGGCGCGTTCGGAGATTCTCCGAACGATCTCTTTCTTAGTCACGGGTAGACTCTCCCGTTAGAGGGGGGCGGTCGGACCGGAATCGCCGGTCGTGCATCAAATCTAGACAGGCCAACGACTAATGTCAAGCAAAAAGGTTCGCAAGTAACGATTGTGCCGAAGTTTCCTTCCAGAGTTTCAGCTGTCGTTATGGCTGCGGCGACTCAAAATTCGGCTGAAGTTCGTATTTACTGGTCCTAAGGACCGCCTTCGGAGCATCACATGCCACGCCCTACAAAATCGAAAACTTCGGTCATCGTTTACTCACCTCACCCGAGCATCTCGGTGGTCGTGAAATGGGTGAGCGAGTTAATGGAAAAAACCGGCCGCAACTTGGAAGAGTGGTGCGTCTACATCCGGAAAAATGGGCCTGAAGAACTTGCTGCTCGCCGTCGGTGGCTGAAGGAGAAACACAATATCGGCACCAACACGGCCTGGTGGCTGGCCGAACGTGCCGACGGACAGCCGACGTGGGACGAGACGCCGGAACAATACTTGGCCGTCGCCCCGATCTATGTCGATGAGATGTTCAGTGGATCGAAGGAGGGCTTCCGGCCGATCGGCGATGCGTTGATGCGCCTGGGCCAGAAAATTGCCGTCGACCTCAAGATCTGCCCCTGCAAGACGATCATCCCGTTCTGCCGCAATCATGTGATCGCGGAGATCAAGCCCGCGACCAAGACGCGCATCGACTTTGGCCTCGCCCTCGGCAAGGACGTAAAGTTCACGAGTCGATTAAAGGACACGGGTGGCCTGCAGAAAAAGAACCGCATCACGCATAAGGTGGAAGTGACGTCGCTGGAGGATCTGGATGCGGAGTTGAAAGCTTGGCTGAAGAAGGCTTACGAGCGGGATGAGTGAGCGGGTTGCTCGTATAACTTAGCCTGCGAGTCCATTGCTAACCTTTCTCGTCTTTGGCCTCGCCCTCGTCAAGGACGTAAAGTTCACGAGTCGATTGAAGGACACGGGTGGCCTGCAGAAAAAGAACCGCATCACGCATAAGGTGGAAGTGACGTCGCTGGAGGATCTGGATGCGGAGTTGAAAGCTTGGCTGAAGATGGCTTACGAGCGGGATGAGTGAGCGGGTTGCTCGTATAACTTAGCCTGCGAGTCCATTGCTAACCTTTCTCGTCATCAGGCCCGCGATGCACGTCCTCTTCGTTCACCAAAACTTTCCGGCCCAGTTCGGCCACATTGCCCAGCACCTGGTGCAGCGGCACGGCTTCCGTTGCACGTTCGTCACGGAACGTCGTGGCGGCAAGGTCGGCGAAGTGGAATGCGTGCAGTACAAGGTCGATGGCGGCGCGACCAAGCAGAACCACTATTGCACGCGCACATTCGAGAATGCGACGCGACATGCCATGGCGGTCTACGATGCCGTGAAGGCCCGGCCAGACCTGAAGCCGGACTTGCTCGTGGGGCATTCCGGATTTGGCTCAACCTTATTCCTGCGTGAACTGTTTCCGAACGTTCCGATCATCAACTATTTCGAATACTTCTACCGCACGCGCAATTCGGACATGGATTTCCGCAAGGAATATCCGCCGGTACCAATGGATTTCTTGCGTGCTCGTTCTCGTAACGCGATGTTGCTACTCGACCTCGACAATTGCGACATGGGCTATAGTCCCACCGACTATCAACGCGAACTGTTTCCCAAGGAATATCAACACAAGTTGCAGACCATTTTCGATGGCGTGGATACAGCGATCTGGAAGCCGATGCCGAACCTGCCGCGAGAAGTCAATGGCTACCGCGTGCCGGATGGCATGAAAGTCGTGACCTATGCCACCCGAGGCATGGAATCGATGCGAGGGTTCGACGTGTTCATGAAGGCCGCCAAGAAGCTTTGCGACCGACGCAAGGACGTGATCTTCCTGATCGCAGGCCAAGATCGCGTTTGCTACGGCGGCGACGAGCGATTCACGGGCGGCAAGACCTACAAGGAGTGGGTGCTTTCGCAGGATCAATTCGACCTGTCGCGATTTGTCTTCCTCGGTCTGATCCCTCCGACCGAGCTGGCAAAACTGTTCAACATCACCGATGTGCATGTCTATCTGACGGTGCCCTTCGTGTTGTCCTGGTCGCTGCTGAATGCGCTTGCCTGCGGTACGACCATTCTGGCATCGGATACGCCGCCGGTTCGCGAGATGATCCGCAACGGTGAAAACGGCGTGCTCTTCGACTTCATGAATGTGGATGCTCTGGCCGAGTTGGCCAACCAACTTCTCGATCGCAAAGCGGAATACAAGGTTCTTGGGCAGCAAGGTGCGGACTTAATTCGGGAAAAATACAGCGTCGATGTATGCCTGCCGAGAATGGTCGAGATGTTCGAATCAGTTCGAAAGAGTTGAAGTTTCAACACGGCGGGTTTGAAGACTATTCAGAAGGCAATCGAAACAAGTCGGCTACCGGAATCTGAAACTCCGGCAACACCGGACGCGCGTGTAGCGTGTCGATTCGCTTAAAATGATCGACCCCTCCATCTGCACGGTAGGCATGTACGGTCTGGTGGTCGGGATGGATGACCCAAACCAATTGAGCACCGGCTTCGAGCCATTCGATTCGCTTTTCATTGACAGTGTTGGACGAATCATTTGGCGAAACCACCTCGACAACCAGATCCGGCACGATCGTGCAATGCCCCTCGGTTCGAGCACGTTCAGACGTCATGTGGCTCAAGAGATGGAACGCGGCATCGACTCGGCGTACCTTCTCCGGATCATCGGAAAAACACTTGTAGGATGTGCCCTCGGGCGTCGTCCAGCCGAGACCGCGTGGCTTGACGTGCTCGCGAAGTGCGGCATACGCCTCGCCGGCCACGAAGCTGGAGAGAAAGCTCATTTCAAGCTCCACGAGTTCGCCGTCGACCAATTCAAAGCCTTTTCCTTGATCCTGCATCTGCAAGAGATCGTCCGGAGTGACTTTTTTTCGCGGCGGAGCCTCTAACGTAGCAACCATTGACTTTCTCCTCCTCCAACCATTCTAACCGATCACTCAAGGATTTCGATCTGCTTCTCTTCGTTGACCTCGATTTGCGGCGAGCCTTTGAATTCGCTCACGGTGCCCGTCACGCGGATGGTCTTGTTCTTGAACGTATCCGGCGTGGCCTTCTCCCACTTGCCTGTCTTGGCTTTGGCGTTCACCACAACGGTGAAGTTCAGTGGATCCTTGAAAGCCTTTTCCGAGTTCAGGAAGATTCGAGTTCCGCCCGTGCCCGTTGCTTGTACCTTCATCTCGACTACGACTTTCTCGCTGACTTTCTTGATCGCGTCGCGTGGCGAGATCGCGCCCTCGCCGGGTTTCACTGGCAGCTCGGCCACGGCCTTCGGCTTCAGATGGCCGAGCGGAACCGTGTCCTTGATCGTGATCTCGCCATCGACATCGCGGACCTGGAGGCTGATCCTCGGGTCGGCTGCATCCCAGTCGATTGTGATGAAACCAAAGTTGTCGCCGTGGGCCATCGACGCCACTCGGTGTCGATTCGTCTCCGGTTCACGCCAGAATTTTGTCCCCTGATTTAGTCCGCTGGACGTCACATCGTAGAGGGGATATCCGACAGCTTTCGGGTCCACCGAGATTTCCGCGAGATGCCGATCGCCGCTCAGGATCACCACACCGTTCGCGTGGGTCTCGCGGATGAGTTTGTAAAGTCGATCGCGTTCGGCCGGGATGTTGGTCCACTTTTCGTGAGGATGATCCTCGGCCAGCACTTGCAAGCTGGAAACGAGTAGCCGCAATTCCGCGGGTTTCTTGAGTTCCGTTTCGAGCCACTTCCATTGCTCGGCCCCAAGGAACGTGGCCTCCGGATCGGTCTGTGGCAAATACGGCACGATGCGGGTGCCAGGCAATGGCTTGTCCGCTTTCTTCAGCTTGCTGCGGAAATAGCGAGTATCCAACAACACGATCTGAACCCGCTTGCCTTCGGGCCCGATGATTGCGGAACTGTAAACGCCCTTCTGAGTTCGGCGAGGCGAGTCCTTGGCCACGCCGAAAAAATCGAGGAACAGTTGCTGCGAGGCATCTTTGTGGGGATAGTCTGCCCCCTGATCGTTCTTGCCGTAGTCGTGATCGTCCCAAGTCGCGAGCATTGGACACGCTTTCACCAACCGCTGCCAGCCAGGCAGGGCCGCGAGTTTCTCGTACTTAATCTTCATGGAGGCCATTTCTTCCAGACCTTTTTCCGGCTTGATGTCCGCGTAAATGTTGTCCCCCATGGCCAGGTACAAGTCGGGCTTTAGGTCCGCGATCTTGTCGAAGATGGGCAGCGGCTTGTCCTGATCGGAGCAGGAACCGAACGCGATGCGTGCGAGAGGCTTGTCCTGCGCGAACGAGGGCAAAGCCACGAGACAGGCGACTAACGTGACAAGAAATCGGGTCATGAAAACCTCTCTCGGTGATGTTCTGGGATGTTAGACGAATCGAGTTTCAACCGAATCGTTCGTCGTCGAACGGCCGGCCCGCTTTCGGTTTGTCTTCCGCTTCACGGAGTTTAAGAAATAGGCCGGCAATCTTCAGGTCGTCGTGCGTGGTTATTTTGAGATTAAACGGGGAGCCCGGAATCATCTTCACGGGATGGCCCATTGCTTCGACGAGTTGAGCGTCGTCCGTGATATTCTTGCCCAGAGAAGTGCGCTTGGAGTAGGCATCCAGCAGCAAATCTTTCCGAAAAACCTGAGGCGTTTGTGCCTGCCACAACGCAAAGCGCGAAACCGTCTCGGTCACATGGAACTGGTTATCTACTCGCTTGAGAGTGTC
>Ga0105046_10005636_pt1 | contig 19794 bp, 17 predicted proteins | sample MAT03_FD_78385 | JGI IMG/M metagenome (GOLD analysis project Ga0105046, IMG submission 78385) | Freshwater microbial communities from Lake Fryxell liftoff mats and glacier meltwater in Antarctica - MAT-03 (megahit assembly) | ecosystem: Environmental > Aquatic > Freshwater > Ice > Liftoff... | reverse complement strand
GCACGCATCTCGCCGGTGGCCATCTTCGGCAGGTACTTCTGCTTCTGTTCTTCGCTGCCGAACTTGTCCAGCAGGTAGGCGCCGATGAAGTGGGTGTTGACGATGCCGGAAATCGAAATCCAGCCGCGCGAGAGTTCTTCGACGATCAGCTCGTAGGTGCTGAGGTCGAGGCCCATTCCGCCGTACTCCTCGGGGATCATGGCGCCAAAGAGGCCCAGTTCCTTCATCTGCTCGACGATCGGCTCAGGGAACTCGTCTTTGGCGTCGTAGTGCTCGGCGTTGGGGAGGATCTGCTCGTCGACGAACTGATGGACCATCTCCAGAATGGCCTTCTGGTCGTCGGTGATCTCCTGGAAAGTGTTTTCGGACATGGCTCCTCTTGGGGTCAGTGGCGCAGGTGTGTTGAGGGCGGGCTTTGGCGGGGATGAAACCCGCAGGAAGCACGGGTGAAAGGGACCATGAAGGATACCGGGACGGGACTGCGGGGGTGCCTATGACACAGCCCGACTGCCTGAGGAACGTGCAGCCGGAGCGCAGCTGATTCCAGATACGCTCCCCGGTGGCGCTCATTCAGCTTGCCGCGCCGAAACCGACTTCGCGACCCAACCCTCAAGGAGCCCCTTGCGTAACCCCCGTAACTTCTTCAAGCCCATGGCGATCGGTGCGCCCGACCCGATCACCCGGGTCCCTTTCGGCCCCTCCCGCATGATCCACTTCTTCGACGCCTCGAACCCGAAAATGGCGGCCAAGGTTCCGGACATGGCCAGGCAGGCCGACATCCTTCTCGGCAATCTCGAAGACGCCGTGCCGGTCGACAACAAGGTCGCCGCCCGTGAAGGCCTGATCAAGGTCGCCAAAGAAGCCGATCTCGGTGGCACGCCGCTCTGGACCCGCATCAATTCCTTGGAGAGCCCGTGGGTCCTCGACGACCTCACCGAACTGGTCACCCAGGTCGGCAACCAGATCGACGTGATCATGGTTCCGAAGGTGGAAGGCCCCTGGGACATCCATTACGTCGACCAGCTCCTGGCCCAGCTCGAAGCGAAGGGTGAAGTCAAGCGGCCGATCCTGATCCACGCGATCCTCGAGACCGCCCAGGGCGTCACCAATCTGGAAGAGATCGCCGCCGCCAGCCCGCGTATGCAGGGGATGAGCTTCGGCCCGGCCGATCTCGCTGCATCCAGACGCATGAAGACCACCCGCGTCGGTGGTGGCCATCCCGGCTACCGCTCGATGGAGGATCCGGACCTCGACGACCTCGAAGCCGCCCGCATCACCGCCCAGCAGGACCCCTGGCATTATTCGATCGCCCGCATGGTCGATGCCTGCGCCTCGAACGACATCCTGCCGTTCTACGGCCCTTTCGGTGACATCAAGGACGTCGAAGGCTGCGAGACCCAGTTCCGTTCCGCCTTCCTGCTCGGCTGTGTCGGCGCCTGGTCCCTCCACCCCGTTCAGATCGGCATCGCCAAGAAGGTCTTCTCGCCACCGGCCGACGAAGTGCTCTTCGCCAAGAAAGTCATCGAAGCGATTCCGGACGGCCGTGGTGTCCACATGATCGACGGCAAGATGCAGGACGACGCCACCTGGAAGCAGTGCAAGGTGATGGTCGAACTGGCCGAGATGCTTTCCGAGAAGGACCCGGAACTCAAGGAGCAGTACGGCTTCTAGGCCCCGATGTACCAGTCCACCCGACACCGCCTGCGAGTCCGCTACAACGAGTGCGACCCGCTGGGCGTGGTCTTCAACGCCAACTACCTCGTCTACGCGGACCTCGCGATCAACGAACTATGGCGTGAGCATCTGGGGGGCTACGAGCAGATGATGGAGGAGGGCCTCGACCTGGCAGTGGTCGAGGCCAACCTTCGTTATTTCAAGCCGCTTCGTTTTGACGATGAGTTCGAGATCGAAGCCAGGGTCGAACACATCGGCGATACCTCGATGTCGATCTCGTTCCTGATCGAGCTTGCGGAAGACGAGATGGCTTCCGGCAACATCGCCTATGTATGCGTGAAGACAGGGGTCGAAGGCTCGCACCCGGTCCCCGACGCGGTCCGGGACGGCCTCACGGCCTGAAACGCACCGCTCCGGCTCAGCGCCGGGGCTTCTTCTTCGTCTTCACCTTGAACTTGAACACCTTGTCGGTGCCTCCGCGGCCGCTCGGATAAAGCGGCCGGACCCTGAAGGTGTGGCCGCCTTTGCCGACTTCGTAACGCCGGGGTGACCCGCAGTCCCTGAAAGGCCTCTGGTCGAGACGGCACATGAAGCCGGCGGCCGCGCCCGAACCGGCGAAGGCGAACCGCACGGTCCGGGTCTTCGGCCTGAGCTTGCCGGCCTTTCTTTTCCATCCCACCTTCACAACCCTGGCAGGACGCTTCTTGATCGAAACGGCAGCCGGCTGAAAAGCCGCAAGCCTTGCCGATACGAACGACGTGATTGCCGCAGTCGTCCCACTTGTATCCCCGGGCTTGCCCACTGCGGCGTTGATGCCGTTGTGGTTGAGCGGGACCTGGACCACGGTCTCGGGGCCTTGGCCCAGTGCGGTGGCCATCTCCAGGTTGACCGCCAGGCGCCGCGGATTGAGCTGGGTGATGAAGAGGTGTTCCGGATCAGCGCCGTCTGCCCAGGTGAGCGGTGACGCTGCCGCCCAGCTGCCGTCCACGGCGTTTTCTTCAGCCGTCCCGAAAGCGTTGGTGAAGAGCAGGTTGGGCTCGTCCGGGTTGTCCCCGTTGACACTGCCTTCGACATCGAAGGCACCCGTGTCGAGCGGGATCGTGCCGATGACCTGCCTCGGGTCCACGCCGTTCGCCTCGATGTACGAAGGGTCGGTGCTGACCAGAGAAACCAGATGGGCACCGGCCGAATGACCGATCAGGATGATCCGGTCCGGATCGATGCCATCGCCCAGGGCATTGGCATTCAGCCAGCCGACTGCTTTGCCCACGTCCTGGGGATGGACCGGAAAGCGGATCCGGTTCGGATCCGGGTTCTGCGGGTCGCCGGACTCCGGTGAGAGCCGGTAGTTGATGCTCGCAAAGAAGTAGCCGGCGCCCGTAAAGAGGTTTGCTTTGTCGAGCGTTCCCGCATTGGCCTTGTCTCCTCGGCGCCAACCGCCGCCATGCACGTAGATGACAAGAGGCGAAAGCCCTGCCGCCGGGGTCTGGGGCCGGTAGAGGTCGAGCTGGTTGAGGCCCGTGTTCGACGGCGAATCGCCGGCGTAGGTAATCCCCGGCTCGAGCGTATACGCGGCTTTCGAAGAAGGTGAACCGAGCGAGAGCCCGAAGACAAGCGTCGCCAGGAAGGCGACTGCCAGCGTCTTCGTCCCTCGAGGGCTCCGCCCGGTTCTTGCTGACCTCATGCCCATACAACGCATCTCCCGGGCATAAGTACCGGCCTCAGATTTGGGAGGAAGCGTTACCCGGCTGCCCGAGCAGCCCGGCGACTATCGAAGGTACGAACTCGAGCACCGGCGCCACCGAGCCGACCACCTCATCCATGGTGAGTTCGTCCTTGCTGATACCGGCAGCGAGGTTGCCGACCGGGCAGATTGCGGCGTAAGCCAGGCCGAGCTCGCGAGCCAGGACGGCTTCCGGCATGCCCGTCATGCCGACAATGGTGCAGCCGTCCCGAGCCAGGCGAGAGACCTCGGCTGCCGACTCGAAACGCGGACCCTGGGTAGCAGCGTAGGTACCTCCGGCGACAAACCGGATCCCAAGGCCCTCGAGCACATCCATGACCTTTGATCGGAGGGAGGGCGAATACGGATGGGTGAAGTCAGTGTGGGTCACCGGGTCACCGGGTTCGGCGTAGGTGTGCTCACGGCCCCAGGTGTAATCGATGATCTGGTCAGGAACGACCAGGGCACCCGGCACGCAGTCAGCACCGATCCCGCCGGTCGAACACACGGCCAGTATCCGCTCGGCCCCGGCTTCGGCCAGCGCCCAGACATTCGCCCGGTAGTTGATCCGGTGCGGGGCGACCGAATGGTCCTCGCCGTGGCGGGCGAGGAAGATGACCGGTTCGCCATCCAGGTATCCGTTGGTCACTGGCCCCGACGTCAGGCCATAGGGGGTGTCAGCCAGATGGCGCTCGCGGGCGTGAAGCCCGTCCATCGAGTAGAGGCCACTGCCACCGATGACGGCCAGCTTTCCGCCGGGCACCATCGGTGGCGAGGCACTCACCGGCAGGCCCTAGGCCAGCCGGTTCTTCAGTTCATCGAACTGCGCGTTCAGTTCGGCCGGCAGGTCATCGCCGAACTTGGCGAACTGCTCCTCGATCTGGGGAAGCTGCTCGCGGACGGCGTTGTCGTCCACAGTCAGAAGCTGGTCGAGGTCGTCAGCCGAGATGTCGAGGCCATTGGTGTTGAGTTCGCCGATCGAGGGCAGCAGGCCGAGAACGGTATCGAAGGTCTCACCTTCGTCGTTGCAGCGGTTGAAAACCCATTCGAGAACCCTGCTGTTCTCGCCGAATCCAGGCCAGATGAAGCGACCCGTCGGGTCCTTGCGGAACCAGTTGACGTTGAAGATCTTTGGAAGCTGAGCGCCCTCGGTTTTGCCGATCTCGATCCAGTGCTGGAAATACTCGGCCATGTTGTAGCCGCAGAACGGAAGCATCGCCATCGGGTCGAAACGAAGCTGTCCGACAGCGCCGGCAGCAGCAGCCGTGGTCTCGGAGGACATGGTCGCGGCCATGAAGACGCCGTGGTTCCAGTCTCGCGCTTCGGCTACCAGCGGCACGACGGTCGAGCGGCGCCCACCGAAGAGGAACGCGTCGATCGGCACACCGGCCGGGTCTTCCCACTCAGGAGTGATGGTCGGGCACTGCGACGCCGGGGTGGTGAAACGGGAGTTGGGGTGCGCGGCCGGTTTGTCCGATTCCGGAGTCCAGTCCTCGCCGTGCCAGTCGATCAGGTGGGCCGGCGTTTCGTCAGTCATGTCTTCCCACCAGACATCACCGTCATCGGTCTTGGCGCAGTTGGTGAAGATCGAGTTCGATTCGATGGTGCGCATCGCGTTCGGGTTGGTCTTCTCGCCAGTACCTGGTGCCACGCCGAAGAAGCCCGCTTCCGGGTTGACGGCGCGCAGGCGGCCGTCGGCATCGAACTTCATCCAGGCGATGTCGTCGCCGACCGTCTCGACGGTCCATCCGGGGATGGTCGGGATCAGCATGGCGAGGTTGGTCTTGCCGCAGGCTGACGGGAAGGCACCGGTCACGAACTTGACTTCGCCGGACGGGTTGGTCAGCTTGAGGATGAGCATGTGCTCGGCCATCCAGCCTTCGTCGCGCGCCATCACCGACGCGATACGCAGAGCGAAGCACTTCTTGCCGAGCAGTGCGTTTCCGCCATAGCCGGAACCGAACGACCAGATCTCCCGGGTTTCGGGGTAATGAACGATGTACTTGTTCTCGGCGTTGCAGGGCCACGGAACGTCCGTGTCGCCCTCCGAAAGCGGCATGCCGACCGAGTGGACACAGGGAACGAAGTCACCGTCGGAGCCGAGCACGTCGAGCGCGCCGGATCCCATACGGGTCATGATCCGCATCGAGACAGCTACGTAGGGAGAATCGGTCAGCTGGACGCCGATGTGTGCGATCGGTGAGCCGAGCGGGCCCATCGAGAAAGGCACCACGTACATCGTGCGGCCCTTCATCGAACCCTCGAAGAACGCGTTCAGGGTCCGGCGCATGTCGGCCGGGGCCTTCCAGTTGTTGGTCGGACCGGCGTCCTCTTCCTTCTCGGAGCAGATGTAAGTCCTGTCCTCGACCCGGGCGACATCGCCGGGGTCGGAAGTCGCGAGGTACGAGTTGGGGCGCTTCGCCTCGGAAAGCTTCTCGAAAGTGCCGGCAGCTACCAGGCCCTCGGCGAGGCGGTTGTACTCCTCGGCAGATCCATCACACCAATAGATCGAATCAGGCTGGGTCAGCTTCGCGACTTCATCTACCCAAGCGAGCAGCTTGGCGTTGTTGGTCGGCGCAGTTACCTCGGTGGTCTCACTCACGAGCGCTCTTTTGCTCCTTGGTTGCTGCCCCGGAATCGTAAAGTCCCGGGGGTTGTTGGGGCCATCGGCCGCTCCTACACATGGGATTGTTGCGCAGATAGCGGCGGCTGTGCGGTGACATTGGCACGTTCGGTGGCACTTTCAACCGAGACTTGCCGCAGCTTTACTGCGCACTGCGCGCAGGGGCGGGGCTCAGGGGTTGCTCAGGCGCAGGAAGTCCACATCGGCATCCTCATTCAGAATGCGAAGTTCGGCTGTGGCTTCGGTGCCATCCCTGGCGGTGACCGTGCACGTGAACTCGGCGCCGGGTATGACTTCGACATCGGTGGGGCACTTGACCGAAGCGATTTTCGTGCCGGTCTTGACCTGGGTTTCAGCCAGTACGGCAGCCTCGGTCTTGAAGGCGTCGATCACCTGACCACCGGCACATCCGGTGAGGCCGGCAAGCACGATCAGGGGCAGTGCTGCCAGTGAAAGGCGTCTGGGGGCGGGCAACCGAAAGTTCACGGTCGGGACGTTAGCGATGCCCGGGGCTGCCCGGGTACCTGATTCCTACCAACCGGATCGGAATACTGATTCCAGAGCGGGTCGAATACATTTCTTAGGTAATGATCTTCTACGAATACGAGGCACGAAAGATCGTCGAGGTGGCCGGAATACCGGTCACCAAGTACGGCTTCTGCCAAACAGCTGACGAAGCACGGAAAGTCGCCGAAGAAATCGGCGGCAAGACCGTGATCAAATCCCAGGTGCTCACCGGAGGCCGCATGAAGGCCGGCGGCGTCAAGTTCGCCGACAACCCGGACCAGGCCGCCGAGTACGCCGAGGAAATCCTCAAGCTCGAGATTAACGGGCTGATGCCGGTCGGTGTGCTCGTCGACCCGATGGCCGAGGTCAAGCAGGAGTACTACGCCAGTGTCGTCTGGGACGGAACCGCCAAGAAGCCGTTGATGCTTTTCAGCGACATGGGCGGCATCGATATCGAGCAGGTCGCCGAAGAACATCCCGACCACGTCGGGCGCGGGCACATCTCGAACCTCCTCCCCGTCGGCGACTACGAAGCGAAACAGGTCATCGCCGCTTCCGGGGTGACCGGAAGCCAGCTGAACCGGGCCACCCCGATCCTCGCCAAGCTGGCCAGGCTCTTCCGTGACAACGACATGATCCTCGCCGAGATCAACCCCCTCGCCGAACTGACTGACGGCAGCTTCGTTGCCCTCGACGCTCACATGGAACTCGAGTCCGAAGCCGAAGGCCGCCAGAAGAACCTGCTGCGCAACATCCTCGGCATAGCCGTTGACGACACCCGCGACAGCTACGAACCTTCCGAGTTCGAAAAGAACGTCAAGGCGATCGACGCCGCAGACCATCGCGGTGTGATCCAGGGCAAGGATCACGGTTTCGAAGGCAACCTCGGCCTGGTGATTGGTGCCGGCGGCGGTTCGCTGACCCTGACCGATGCGGTCCGCAACCAGGGCGGCAAGCCGGCCAACTACTCCGAGATCGGTGGTAACCCCTCGGTCGCGAAGGCCTGTGGCCTCGCGAAAGAGGTTCTGAAGAAGGACGGCGTCGAGAAGATCGCCGTGATGATGTCGATCGTCTCCAACACGAGGGTCGACATCGTCGCCCGTGGCGTTATCAAGGCCTGCCTCGAACTGGGCAAGGACCCGGCCGAGACAATCGCCATTTTCCGCATCCCGGGCGCCTGGGAAGACGAGGGCAACAGGATCCTCGATTACTACGGTGTCGAATACTGCGACCGAACGGTCTCCCTCTGGGATGCCGCCGGCCGAGCCGTCGCCAAGATCCAGGGACAGAACTAATGCGCCATCTCCTCCGCTCCCGCAAGCAAATGAACGACCAACTAGCGGACAGGGACATGCTCCCGCGTCCGGGGATGGCTTAGGCAGATGTCAATTTTGCTGAACAAAGACACAACTTTCATCGTCCAGGGAATCACCGGACGCGAAGCGGTCAACCTGACCAAGGAATGCCTCGACTACGGATCGAAGATCGTCGGTGGCGTGACCCCCGGGCGCAAGGGCCGCGAGGTCCACGGCGTACCGGTGTTCGACACGGTCGAACAGGCCGTCAAGAACCACGGCAGCCCGATCGACGGATCGATCGTCACCGTGCCGCCCGGCTTCACCAAGGACGCGGTCATCGAAGCGATCGCCAACGGCATCAAGCTGCTGGTGATCGTTACCGAACGCATCCCGCGCGGCGATGTGGCCGAAATGGTCGAGTTCGCCGACATGCACGGCGCCCGGATCATCGGCCCGAACTGCCTCGGCCTGATCGTCCCCGAGGTCTGCAAGATGGGCGGAATCGGCGGTCCCGCGAAGGACGCCGCCAAGTCCTACAAGCCGGGAGTCGTCGGCGTGATGTCCCGCTCCGGCGGCATGACGACCGAGATCTCCTCGTCGCTGACCGCGGCCGGGCTCGGTGTCTCCACCGCAGTCTCGATCGGCGGCGACGCGATCATCGGATCAACCTACGCCGAGCTGATGCCTTACTTCGAGGCCGATGAAGAGACACAGGCGATCGTCATCTACACCGAGCCGGGTGGCCGTATGGAGGCCCAGCTCGCTGAGTGGAAGCAGGAGAACAACTCCCGCCTGCCGATCGTCGCTTTCATGGCCGGCAAGTTCATGGATGACGACGAGATGCAGGGTATGAGCTTCGGCCATGCCGGCACGATCGTCGAAGGCAAGGAAGATTCAGCTTCCGAGAAGATCATCCGGCTGGAAGCGGCCGGAATCAAGGTGGTCGAGCGGATCGACGAGATCCCCGAGGCCGTCAAGGAAAGGATTCAGTCATGACTGAGCAGACTCTCGACAGTGTCTTCATCGACATCGAGCTGGATGAACCCGCCAAGTCGGACCCGGCCCTCGCACAGACCCTCGAAGATGTCTGCACGGTCGGCATCTTCAAGGCGAGCGAGTCAGGCACCGAGATCGTCAAGGGACAGCTGGACGAATGTGTCCTCTGCTACCTGTGCGTCGACGCCTGCCCCACCGGCGCGATGCGCATCATCAAGAAGTACGAGCGCAACTAGTCTCAACTTCAGTGGCGCGACTCGACCCGGGCTGCGCCACTGACGCTCCACCGATCCATTGAAGCGGGGCCGCATAGACTCGACCCTTCAGTGAACTTCATCGAAGACGTCATCCAGCGGTTCCCTTTCTCGCAGGAAGCGGTGATCGCGATCGACCGGGACGGCAACCGCAAGGTCCACTGCTTCAGCCACCTTTTTTCCCGCAGCCTCGGACTCTCCGGTGCGATGCTGGAAAAGGGGGTGAGGCGAGGGGATGTCGTCCTCATCATGTTCGGCAGCCGGATCGAATGGGTGATCTCGATGCTGGCCTGCTTCCGGATGGGCGCGGTCGCGCTACCGGTCAGCCCGCAATTGACCCGGGAGGATCTCGCCTGGCGAATCGGCGAAAGCGGCGCCGTGCTCGCCATCGGAGAAGATGGTTACCTGGAAGAGTTGCCTGAAGGCATCCCGTACATCGACCTGGGTGACCTCGAGAGAATCTTCAACGAAGACGTAGACCAGCCGACCCCGGCCCGCAGCGCCGACCTTTCTCCTGAAGACCCGGCGATCATCGTCTTCACTTCGGGTTCGACCGCCAAACCAAAAGGCGTGATCCACAGCCAGCGGTACCTCTTCGGCCAGACGGTCCAGGCCGAGCACTGGCTCGGCGCCCGGAAAGGTGATCTGGTCTGGTGCACGGCTGCCCCCGGATGGTCGAAGTCGTCACGGAACGCGTTCATCGCCCCCTGGCTGCGCGGAGCCAAAGCGCTCCTTGTCGACGACCGCTTCGACCCCGATACCCGGCTTGACATCGCCCGCGAACAGGGTGTCAACGTGCTCTGTCAGGCACCGACCGAGTACCGGATCCTTGCCCGCCGGACCGAACTGGAACCGGCGCCATCGATCCACCGAATGGTTTCCGCCGGTGAGGCCCTCAACCCCGAGGTGATCGAAGCTTTCCGGTCGGCCACCGGTATCGAGATCGCCGACGGCTACGGCCAGACCGAGACCGGCGCGGTCACGGGTATGCGCCCAGGTGACTCCCTGGCCGGTCGCGAGGGCTCAATGGGCCGGCCGCTGCCGGGCATCGAAACCAGGATCGTCAACGATGAACTTCAGGTGAAAGCCTCGACCTCCCCCACTTTCTTCTCCCGATACCTGGACGGGATCAGCTTCGATGGCGAATGGTGGCCGACCGGTGACCTGGTCACGCAGGACGAAGACGGCTTCCTCTTCCACCAGGGACGGAACGACGACCTGATCACCTCCAGCGGCTACCGGATCGGCCCGGTAGAGGTCGAATCGGCACTCCTCTCGCATCCCGACGTGGCCGAAGCCGCCGCCATCGCCGCCCCGGACCCCGAACGTGGATCGGTGGTCAAGGCGGTCGTCGTGCTGCGCTCGGGTGAACCCGGCCCGGAACTGGCCGCCAAGCTCCAGCAGCACTGCCGCGAAAAGACCGCGGCCTACAAATACCCGCGCATCGTCGAATTCACCGACGAGCTGCCGAAAACCACCAGCGGCAAGATCAAACGCGCCGAACTGAGGGCACGCGAGGCCTGACCCGGGCCGGTTAGTGCTGGCTGATCCCGCCGCCGACCACGTCGCGGAACTTCTCCTTGAACCGCTCGGTCCGGCGCTCCGGGCTGAAGCGGACTTCGGCCAGAGCCTGCTTGTCCGGGTTCTTCTTGCCATAGCGTCGTTTCGCCCAGGCCGAGTTCGGTTTGCCGATGCGCCAGGCGCCATAGATGCCGACTGGAGCGATGAAAAGCCCGACCACGCCATGGAGAAGGCGTTCCTTGAGGAAACATATGCCGGCGAAGGTGAAATTGATCGCAGTGACGATCGCACTGATGAGGACGGCCTCGAACGAACCGCCATCAACCTCGAAAGGACGACCCCCGAACATGATCAGGGCGATGCAGAGAACCGCGATCACCGTAGCGTCGATCGATCGCCGGCCTTCTTCGGCCCAGTAGACGTCGTCGAGGTGGACCCAGAGGGCGAACTCGTCGATCGTCAGACCGACCCCGATACCGAAGATGAAAGCGAACACCTCGAACCAGGGGCTGTAACCCAGGGTCGCGAACGCGGCCGTGCCGGCGGCCATCATCGTGACGATGCCGAAGACCAGGTGGTGAACATGGACGCCGCTTTCGCTGACCACGCTGCCGGGCCACCAGGAAACCTTGTCGCTGCGCATGATCCGTGTGCTGATGCGGATGAAGATGAAGGAGCCGAGGAATCCGACCAGCATCAGGAAGAGTGCCTGCTGGTTGTTGTCAACCAGCTGATCCTGCCAGAAGTCGGCGAAAATCGAGGCTGTGAACAGGTCGGGAATGCTCATCGTAGGACCTGATTCAACCATTGACGGCCTTCACGCGCCCGCTGAATCGCCCTTGGCGCCGTAGAGCACCCTGTCGGCGCGGTCGATAGCGGCAGCCAGGGACTCGCCCTCGGCTATCTCGACGGTGCCATGGGACCACGCGACCGGGTGCGCCGAGCGGTATCGGTCGATCAGGCGCCCGGCTTGCTCGAGATCCGTGGCCGGCATGACGATCACGAACTCGTCGCCACCGAGCCGGGAGAGCAGGTCGGCGCTGCGTTGCTCTCCCATCCAGGCTGCGGAGAGATCCACGAGGATCCGGTCTCCGGCCGAATGACCCTCGGAATCGTTGACGGCCTTGAAGTCATCGAGGTCGACTATCGCAAGCGCCGTCGGCTTGCCGATCCGGGTACCGATCGCAACCACGGGCATCGCCGCCTCCTCCAACCCCCGGCGGTTCAGCAGGCCGGTCAGCGGGTCGACCCGGGCCTGAAGGCGCAGCGCACGATTGGTTGCCAGCAGGGCTTCGGTCGTGACGATGATCGTCGCCGAAGAAATGACCCAGAAACCGACTGGCACGGGAACCTCGGAGACGACCAGGGCGATGCCGAAAAACGAGCAGAGCAAGGCGACCTGGATGCGTGCGGCTCGCGGTTCGAGGTAAGCACCGAGGTAGACGCTGAACCAGATGTATGGCATTGCCGTAACCGCAGTTCCGAGCTGGGTGGTCGAGTGCGACATCAGGAAGGAGAGCATCAGGATGCCTCCCGTCGAATAGACGATGATGAGCCTGTCCGTGACGGGACGCCGGGACACCAGCAATGCCAGACCGGCGAGCATGCCGATGCTGCTGACCACGATCGTTTCGGTGACCGGGACCGTGTCGCTCAGAGGGAACAACAAAACGAGGTAGCCGAGCAGACCAGCCACGACGTAGAGCGCGGCCAGCACGAAACCGCGACACGGGTGCCTGGCTTGGCCTTTCGCTCCATGAACGGGTACTTCGAAAATACTCCTCACTGCTGCCAAGATAGGGCAATGAGCAACCGTCTCGCAAACGAAACCAGTCCGTACCTCCTCCAGCACAGGGACAACCCGGTCGACTGGTACCCCTGGGGAGACGAAGCGCTGGCTCTGGCGAGAGCCGAAGACCGGCCGATACTGCTCTCGGTCGGTTACGCCGCTTGCCACTGGTGCCACGTCATGGAACGCGAATCGTTCGAGGACCAGGCAACCGCCGAATACATGAACGAGCACTTCGTCCCGGTCAAGGTGGACCGCGAGGAACGCCCCGACATCGATGCCATCTACATGGAGGCGGTCCAGTCGATCACCGGGCATGGCGGCTGGCCGCTGACCGCCTTCCTAGATCCGGACGGTGTGCCTTTCCACGGCGGCACCTACTTCCCGCCTGACAACGCGAGGGGAATGCCAAGCTTCATGATGGTGATGGAGGCCGTGGTCAAGGCTTTCGACGAACGGCGGGAGGACATCCGGGCCCAGGCTGCCGACGTGCGGACCCGACTCGCCGCGGTCTCGTTGATCAGCGCCCGCGAAGGCGACCTCGACCCGGCCCTGCTCGAAGACCGAACCGCCACCCTGCTCGGGCTGGCTGACACCGACCTCGGTGGTTTCGGGCCGGCACCGAAGTTCCCGCCCGCCTCGACCCTGGAGTTCCTGCTCGCCCGCGGTGAACACCTGCCGGTCGAAGTGACCCTCGACCGGATGGCGGCCGGCGGCATCTACGACCAGGTCGGCGGCGGGTTCAGCCGTTACTCGGTCGACGACGTCTGGCTGGTACCCCACTTCGAGAAGATGCTCTACGACAACGCCCTGCTCGCCCGGACCTACCTGCACGCCTGGCAGGAGCTCGGCCACCAGCGCTACCGCCGGATAGCCGAAGAGACCCTCGACTGGATGCTGCGCGAGATGCGCGACCCGGAGGGCGGCTTCTACGCATCACTCGACGCAGACTCCGAAGGCGAAGAGGGAATCTTTTACACATGGACGATCGACGAGCTGCGCGAGGTGCTCGGCGACAGAGCCGGCAGGGCGATCGAAACCTTCGGAGTGACCGGGGAAGGGAACTTCGAAGGGCGCAACGTCCTCCACTTCCCGCGTGAGTACCCTCCGGGCGAACTCGATGACGAACTCGCCTCGGTCAGGCACGACCTGCTGGAAGCTCGTGGTGTCCGGGTGCGGCCGGCACTTGATGACAAGGTCGTGCTTTCCTGGAACGCGCTCGCGATCTCGGCCTTCGCCGAAGCCGGAGTCGTGCTCGGCCGGTCCGACTACCTCGAGGCCGCCGAAAACTGCGCCGCATTCATCTGGGAAAACATGCGGGATTCGCAGGGATCGCTGCTGCGCACCTGGAAAGCGGGAGACGCGCGCCTGAACGCATACCTGGAGGACCACGCCTTCCTTCTCGAAGCACTGCTCGCCCTGTACCAGGCAACCTTCGACCCAGGCACCTTCAAACGAGCCCAGGGGCTTGCAGAGACGATGATCGACCGTTTCGCAGATCCCGACCGCGGCGGCTTCTTCACGACCTCCCACGACCATGAGGAGTTGATCGCCCGCCGCAAGGACGTCGGCGACCACCCGATCCCGTCCGGCAGCGCCTCGGCAGCGCTTGGCCTGCTGCGCCTCGGTGACCTGACCGGCGAAAACCATTATGTGCGGCAGGCCCTCGGCGTGCTCAAGCTGCTCGCCCCGGCGACGGCGAGGCAGCCGGACGCTTTCGGCCACCTGCTGCAGGCCCTCGACCTCTACCTGTCAACGTCGGCAGAAATGGCCGTGGTGGTTGCCGAAGGTGAAGAACCGGAAGCGGCATCCGCATTGCTCTCGGAGTTCCGGGCCCGTTACCGTCCCCGGGTGGTTGTTGCCGCCGGATCGCAGGGGGACACGGTGCCGCCGCTGCTCAAAGACAGGCATGCGATTGACGGAGCACCGGCCGCCTATGTTTGCGAGAACTTCGCCTGCCACGCCCCTGTGACCGATGCCGAAACCCTGCGAAAGGAACTCGATGCCATCAACGGCTGAGTCTTGGGCTCTGGCAACCTTCGCCGCTGGCGGTGGTGTCGGATCCCGGCTTTCCTAGAGGACGGGCAGGAAGCTTTCGATCTCGAACGGGGTGACCTGGACCCGGTAGGCGTCCCACTCATGCCTCTTCAGCTCGATGAATCGTCGGAAGGTGTGCTCACCGAGGGTCCGGAGCACCAGTTCTGAATCGGCGGCGAGCTCGATCGCTTCACCGAGCGTCGCCGGCAGCTGTTCGATGCCCCGCTGAGCCATCTCGTCTGGACCGAGGTGGTAGAGATTCTCTTCCATCGGTTCCGGCAGTTCGTAACCCTTTTCGATCCCCTCGAGCCCGGCCTGAAGCATTCCGGCGAGGGCCAGGTACGGGTTGCAGGCGGGGTCCGGACAGCGCAGCTCGGCCCGGGCGTCCTCCGCCTTCCCGCTCTGGTGCTGCGGCACACGAATGAGCGAGGACCGGTTGCGTCGCGACCATGACAGGTAGACCGGCGCTTCATAGCCGGGGACAAGTCGTTTGTACGAATTGACCCACTGGGCGTAGAGCGGCGCGATCTCGCGGGCGTGACGCAGCTGTCCGGCGATAAAGGCCTTGGCCGTGGACGAGAGACCAGTCGGGCGGTCCGGGTCGAAGAACGCGTTCTGACCATCCTTGACGAGCGACTGGTGAAGGTGCATTCCGGAACCGTTTGCCCCGTCGAGTGGCTTCGGCATGAAGGTCGCGTGCCAGCCTTCCTTCACGGCGTATTCCTTGACCACGATCTTGCTGGTCATCACGTTGTCGGCTGTGCGCAGTGCCCCGGCGGCCCGCAGGTCGAGTTCGTGCTGCGACGGACCGGCCTCGTGATGGGTCGAAGCGACGTGAACGTCCATGCGGCCGAGCGCCAGCACCGTCTCGCGTCGAACGTCAGAACCCGCGTCGAGGGTGGTCAGGTCGAAGTAGCCGCCTTCGTCGAGCACCTCGGGCACTCCACCCTCGGGCCGGGCCGACTTGAAATAGAAGAACTCCAGTTCCGGGCCGACGATGAAATCCTCGAATCCCATGTCGCTGGCACGCTTCAGGGCACGCTTCAGGACCCAGCGCGGATCGCCTTCGTAGGGAAGGCCGCCCGGTACTTCGATGTCGCAGAACATTCTTGCAACCGCATCAATGCCTTCGGGCCGCCAGGGAATCAGCGAGAAAGTGCTCGGGTCAGGCTTGGCGACCATGTCGGACTCTTCGACCGAGTTAAACCCGGTGAGTGACGCTCCGTCAAAGCCGATGCCCTGTTCGAATGCCCGCTCCAGTTCGGTCGAGTTGATCGAGAAGCTCTTCAGGTGCCCGAGGACGTCCGTGAACCAGAGGCGTACAAAACGCACGTTGTTTTCTTCGACCATGGTCAGAACGTCGTTCGTGGTCTGGGTTTTCTCGGCCATCAGGCTCCTTCGGAAATGCGGGATTCCGGGATCGGGTACGTAGCTGAGGGAAACGATACGCGACCGGGCTTGCGTGACGCCGTTCAAAGGGGTATAACTTACTTGCGGTAAGTAACTAGCTAAAAGTAAAGTAATGGCACCTTAAACCGTTAGTCAAGCACCACACGTAATACCTAAGGCAAAGACGTCACTAAAAGATTGGGAAGCGAACCATCGTGACAGTAAAAACCGAAGTCAGCCGATTCCATATCCACGACGAACTGACCGCGCCGGACCAGAGTGCACCCATCCTCAAGAGCATCCAGGTGGGCGGCCGTTCGGTCAACAAACTGGTCGGAGTCCTCGCCGGCTCCCCGGCCGTGCTCCGGGCTTACACCCGGATGCGTGCCGAGCTTCAACAGGGCGAGCTCCCCCAGGCAACCCGTCACCGCATCGCTCTCGCAGTAGCGGAGCACCGCGGTGACAGCTACAGCGTCGTCCAGTACGCCAAGACCGCGCGTAATGCCGGTCTCGGCCTGGATGAAGTGTCAAGGGCCCGCAGCTTCACTTCATCGGACCCGCGCGAAGCAGCGCTGCTCATTTACCTGAAGGCCGCCCTCGAGGCCGACGGTGACCCGCCGATCTACCTTCACGAGGAAGCTCGTGAAGCCGGATGGGACGACGAGCAGATTCTCGAAGCCCTGGCCCATGTGGCCCTGGGCGAGTTCCAGAGTGTCATGGCAGCGGCCGCGGCCCTGCCCAAGGATCAGGCGACTCCGAGGGTTCTGCCCAACGCAGCCTGATCACGCAGCAAAGGTTCGTTTCCCCTGGCGGACCTCTCTCCTCAACACAAAGGACGGCCTTGAGGGCCGTCCTTTGTGTTGCAGTCTCCTGCCGGTCATGCCAGCCTGAAACTCCCTACCGGTTGGTGACAACCTTCACCCGGTAGAGCAGCTGCCCACCGTAGAAGCGGCAGCCATACTCGAACCTGGAGCCCGGCTCCGTCTGCGGGGCCGAGTTCTGCATGTTCGGGGTCCCGCAGTTGTCGCGTTCGCGGCTGGCGCGCCAGCTGTACTCGCCGTCAAGAACTGGCTTGCCGTTCTCCCTGACGATCTCGCCGTTTTCCTCGAGGTACCGGGCACCCAGCGCGGTCGCCCAGGTCGGAACGGTGAGGGCTACGTACTGCCCCTTCTTGACCGGGATCGGCTTCTTGAGGGCGATCGAACTGACCTTGCCCATGTACTTGTTGAGACCGAGGATCGGGCTGCGCTTCATCAGCTTGTAGCGCTTCTTGCCGTTGACTCTGACCGGCTTGATCACCGAGATGCCGGCCTTGGGCGTGGTGCCGAAACGCTCTTCGAAGAAGTTCCGCTGGGACCTGGTCGGCTTGCCTAGGCTGATCTTCCATTTTGTGATGAAGCCTTTGTAAGGCACGCGGTAGGCGTTGCCGACCCCACCGATTTCTGACTGAAATCCGGAGACGATCGCCAGACCGGAGCAGTCGGCGGGGCAGCGGGCTTCGGGCAATTTACCGATCGCGCCGAGCACCTTGGACTTCTTGGCCTTGAGTGCGACTTCGGCCCCGGCGTTACTCGTGGAAGAGAGGATCACGGCGCTGAGAAGCAGGGCTGCTCCCAGGAAAAGCGCGATGACCGTCCGGGAGGTCCGGGTAAGTCGGAAAGAATTTGCTGACATTGATTCACTGCTCCTTGTTATTACGTTTCAAGCTCTGCGACCGGCAATCTGGTCGTCGGGCCACCTCGGCTGCCGAGGAGTGCTCGACGCAACCGGCCACGGTATAAACAGCGCCCGGCGGCAGAAGATTCGGTCGCACACTGAATGAAAACCACCGCTACCACCCGGTACGGGCTAAATGGACGTCTCTACGGTGCGGTACAACCGGCATGGGCGCGAATCGTTGCCCGGGCGGGAAACCCTACTTGCGGTTGACGACCGCGTAACGCACGTTGGCGACACCGGCACTGATGAATCCCAGGGCATCAGCCCCGGCGTAAGTCAGGTCGAGAGAGCGTCCCTTGATGTAAGGCCCGCGATCGATCACCTTGGTCATCAGGAAGCGTCCGCGATAACCGACCATGACTTTCGAGCCGCAGGGAAGCGTCTTGTGTGCGACACCGACGGTGCCGGGCCGCAGGGTGCCGCCACAGGCGACGCCGTTGCCGTAGAGGCCGGGGCCGTACCAGGAGGCTTCGGTCCTTTTCATCGAACGAACCAGCGTCTTCGACGTGGACTTGTTGACCACGCCGTTCGGCTTGATCGAGGAGTCTTTCTGGAAAGCCTTCACTGCGTTGGTGGTAGGTGCATCGAAGCTGGTGGTGAGCGGCGCCGCAAGAAGTGCTTTCGAGCGCACGATGCCCTTGAGAATGCGTACGTCTTCTCCGGCCATGCCTTCGCGCAGGATCCGGTTGCCGAAGCGCGACACGAGCGCGGGCTTCGCCGGGGCCGAATCGATGCTGAGCCCACCACTGCGGGGTTTGGCATCCGCGCCGGCGTCGGCGACGGACGCGCCCAGGCCGGTCAGCGCGAAGAGCGCGGCGGCCGCGAGCATTAGAGACGTATTCAGTTTTCCCAGCCAGAGGCCGTGGATCATTCCTTCTTCTTTCTCTTTTCATTGCTTACGGGGTTAGCTGTCGGGCTCGCGCTAAAAGAGCAGCGCTACCTGGCAGATGCCAGAGATTCGCCCCAAGGACCTGAGTCCTGATTGGGTCCCCCGATCTCCGCGATATGAGGCGGAGATTCAGCAGAAGGTTCGAGAAGATTAGCAAATGCTCAAAGAACAGGTTGTTCTTAGTGCAAAACTCACATGGCGCTCACCCCAGCCATCTCCGGACAGTTCGCCCTGGATCCGCCCCCCCACCCCAAATAAACCCTCCGGAAAAATGGGAAAGACCCCTTGCGGGGCCCTTCCTTTAGTGAGTCTGTAAGCCGGATCCTGTCGTGGACAACTATCTATCTCACCGGTTGATCACACCGGAGGGGCCTATCGGCACCTGCGACCTACCTGAATCTCGCCTGGCCGGGTCAACGATTCTGTTTGGTCTTGCACCGGACGGGGTTTACCTGGCCGCCGTGTCACCACGACGCCGGTGCGCTCTTACCGCACCTTTTCACCATTGCCTGTTCGCAGTTCACGTGTGACCGCGCCATCGGCTGTGTATTTCTGTGGCACTTTCCTGCGGGTTTCCCCGAGTGGGCGTTACCCACCGTCCTGCCATCTGGTGTCCGGACTTTCCTCGAAGGGATTTCTCTCCCCCCGCAGCCGTCCAACTCACACGAGCATTGTACGGCTTCTGCCAGGGGCCGGACCTGTTTTCGCAAAGTCTGGCGAGCGGCACCCGGGATAGGTCTACCGCAAAGGCGACTGGTGGACACATCGGTCTACTGCGTGGCTGCCCGGTGGCTCGGGGTTGGTGGACACATCTGTCTGCCGCTGGGCTGATCGCGACTGGGACTGGTGGACACATCTGTCTGCCGCTGGGCTGATCGCGACTGGGACTGGTGGACACATCTGTCTACCGCCTAGGCGGCCGGAATCAGATTTAGGAACAACCGGGAGGTTCCGGCCTGTCCGCGACTTCACAGTTCTGAATAAGGAATCCAGGCGACATTCCCGCTCACGGGAGCTGCCCGCAGCTCCCAAAGGGCACGGTCAGGCGGGAAAGCCCCCTGGATTTCGAAGGGGCGGCAAGTGGTCGAGAGCCCTGTTGCCTCTGGGCGACCTCGACGGGTGGTCACGTCAGCCTCAGCGCGACTTCCGTCACACCCAAAATGGTTCTGGCACGCTTTTTAGCGCTATATCCGAAATAAACGAGCCAGAACCACCCAACCCGCCGCAGGCGGGAACAGACCTCCAACCAGTGCCAGATCTCGGCCGTAAACCCGACCGCCGCAGGCGGGAGCGTCCCTCCAACCAGTGAGGGATCTCGGCCGTTCCCCACCTAAGAGTGGTGCACGGTGTTCTCCTAGGTGCGTCTGGCAAGGAG
>Ga0105046_10005635_pt1 | contig 19799 bp, 19 predicted proteins | sample MAT03_FD_78385 | JGI IMG/M metagenome (GOLD analysis project Ga0105046, IMG submission 78385) | Freshwater microbial communities from Lake Fryxell liftoff mats and glacier meltwater in Antarctica - MAT-03 (megahit assembly) | ecosystem: Environmental > Aquatic > Freshwater > Ice > Liftoff... | reverse complement strand
GTCACGGCATCGCACAAACATCTCAAGACGCTTCACCACTCTGACGGCTATACCTACCAGAAAGGACAAGGCGCACTCCCTCCCCATGCCTAAAGGCAGGGGTATCCCGCGCCGATTCGATGACACGGACCCCGATCATTGCGGGTAATTGGAAGATGTTTAAAACACTCACGGAATCCGTGAGCTTTGTGCAAGAACTCGCGCCAGAATTAGCCTCCTTTAGCGGCGTCGAGCGCGTTGTGTGCCCCAACTTTGTCGCGCTGGCGAGCGTGGCTGAGGCCCTAAAGGGAACAGAGATAAAAGTCGGGGCACAGCAAGTGCATTGGAAGACGGAAGGGGCCTATACCTCCCAGATTTCGCCGCTGATGCTGCAAGGACTGGTCGAATACATCATCATTGGTCACTCAGAATGCCGCCAATACCTCAATGAAACCGATCAAACGGTGAATGAAAAATCCAAAGCGGCCCTTACGCATGGCTTTAAGCCGATCATCGCGGTGGGTGAAAGCCTTGCACAGCGTGAAGGCGGCGAAACCGATGTCTTTGTCGGCGGACAGGTACGGGCCGCGCTGAATGGCATCACAGGCGAACAGATGGCAAACGTGGTCATCGCCTACGAGCCGATCTGGGCGATTGGAACCGGCGTGAGCGCCACCAGCGAGATCGCACAAGCCACCTGCGCCATGATTCGCGGCGTGATTCGTGAACTGTATGGTGATGACGTGGCCGAAGCGATCCGCATTCAGTACGGCGGCAGCGTAAAACCGGACAATATGGTTGAATATATGTCACAGACGGATATTGATGGCGCTCTCGTGGGCGGGGCATCACTGAAAGTCCAGGATTTTACCACGCTGGTCCGTCTGGCGGCTCAAGCGAAAGGCGTATAGCGTCTGGATCTCCTGGGGTTTTTGCTCGCCGTTCTGCTCGTTGCAGGCACCTTCATCCTGCTGCGAAAAATTGAGCGTTGGCTGCACCAGCACATCTTCAAGGTGGGCTGGCTGCTGACCCATAACTACAGAACGACGACAATCCTCTACTATACGTTTTTCTTCCCCGGTGTGCTGCTGCATGAACTCACTTACTGGCTGATGGCGGGGGCGCTCAATGTCTCCGCCGAACGCGCGATTAAATGGCCTGAGCCGCAGGAGGTTGGCGAACTCAAGCTCAATTTTGTGCGCATCTCGCCCAAGGCTGGCATCTATCGGCGTGCGATTATTACTGCCACGCCTCTGCTTGTCGCGCTCGGCATTATCTGGGTTGTGGCGAACAATGTGTTTGATCTGGCAGGGGCCGCGCAGATCATGAGCACGGGGGATGTCGAGGATGTGGCGGCGGGGTTTAGCCATCTCACCAGTGCCCCCGATTTCTGGCTGTGGGTCTACCTGCTGTTTACCATCAGCAACACGATGTATCCAGCCGTCCCCAAAGATTTGCAAGGCTGGCGCACGATTGCCGGCGCTGTTGGCATTATCGCAGTGCTGATGGCTGTGGTCGGCGTTGGGCAGGATGCCTTACAGCTCGTGGGCGAACCGATCAGCCAATTTTTGACGGTTCTCCAGGGTATTCTGATTTTCATCATTTGTATCAATGTCTTCATGACAATGGTACTTGGCGCGGTTGAATCTGTCATTGAGCGCGTTACGGGACACAGTGCCACCTTCAAACGCGGCAAGATGATCACCATGACGCGCGAAGAAGCCGTTGCGCAACGGCGCAAAGATCGTGAACGTCAGCGCAAGCAGCAGGCCCTCGCGATAACCAACACACGACGCGCTACTGATCAAGGGAGCATCAGCTCTGTTTATGCCTTGATGCTGCCTGTGCCGGGTGGCCCGGACGAAGAAATCATTGCCGCGCCTGTCTACGCGATTGATCCCGAATCGAAGCTCGCGCTGCCTGATCGTGCCGCTGTTTCGCCGCGCCTGGGGGCTGAAGTCTTGACGCTTGGCGATGCCCCCTCAACTGCGCCTGCCTTACCACAGGGTCGACCGAAGATGCTCCCGGCAGCATCAGGCGAAACAAAATCAACATCAACACAGAAGACCGTTGCTGAGGATCAGGTTGATGATGCTGTGCGCATGATGCGCATCAATACGCCTGCCTCGCGTAATGCACCGCCCCTCCCGCCAAATGCGCCTGTCACACCTGTCCAGGTCGATAAAGCGGTGGAGACGTTCCGCGCTGCGCCAGAGAAACCGCCTGCTGCGCCACCGCCCGATAAGTCCGCAGCTGCTGGAAGACCCCTATCAGTACCCGGCAGCACAGAGAAACCAAACACGCCTTTCAACCAACCTGCTGCGCCTTTTGGTCCGCCTAAGCCGACGCCACCTCTCTCTGATGAGGATGATGACGACCAGGATAGCGCTCTATTCCGTCCCTTTGATCCGCCTGCTGCCGCCAAACCGAGTACACTCTTTAATCGGACTGCTGCGCCTTTTGGCACACCAAAACCATCTCCCTTAGATGATGAGGACGACGAGGACAGCGCCTTACTGCGTCCCTTTGATCCACCTGCCGCTGCCAAACCAAGCACACCCTTTAATCAGCCTGCCGCCCCTTTTGGTACACCAAAACCATCTCCCTTAGATGATGATGACGACGAGGACAGCGCCTTACTGCGTCCCTTTGATCCGCCTGCCGCTGCCAAACCGAGCACACCCTTTAATCGGCCTGCCGCCCCTTTTGGCACACCTAAGCCTGTCCAGGCGGATGAGAGCAGCGATCTCAACCCGCTGAAGCCAACACAGCGCCCTGCCGCCGCCAAACCAAACGACCCAGAAAAGGGCGTCTCTTTCAATCGCCCTGCCTCACCCTTTGGCTTCCCGACACCTGCTGCGGATGATGATGAAGATGAGGATCTCAGTGCTTTCCGTCAAGCGGATCAGACTGTGGTCACCAAAGCCAACACACCCTTTAGACCTGGTTCGCCTTTTGACTCATCCAAACCCGCCGATGATGACAAATCGCCCAAGCCAGCAGAGCGCCCTGCCGCCGCAAAACCGCGTGACCCAGAAAAGGGTGTCACGTTCAATCGGCCCACATCGCCTTTTGGCGCTCCCAAGCCACCTGTCTCAGATAACGAGGACGACGATCTTGATTCATTCCGTCAACCGGATCGCCCTGCTGCCATTAGGCCAGGTACGCCCTTTAAGCCCGCTGCGCCTTTCGGCCCCTCATCTGGCGCACCCAAACCTGACGAGAAGACAGATCCGAACACACCGCGTCAGCCAAATCGGCCTGCATTTGGTACACCCTCATCCACATCGCCCAAACCGATGTCACCTTTTGGCCCCAAAGCCGACGAGCCGAGTACGCCGCCTGCGGCAAGTGGGCCACGCCCAGGGGCCTTTACACCGCCACCGCGCTTTGGCACGAAGCCCAATACACCGACTGGCACTCCGCCCACAAAGCCTTCCAGCCCGTTTGGGCGCAAGCCAGACGATGACGATGAATCTCTCATGGGCCGCGCCGGAAGCTCTGCACACGATGCAACAGATGATCTCTTTGAAGACCTCAGACGTCCAGACACCCCGACGCTGCCGCCCAAGCGCCCGACGACCACGCAGCCCATCATCGGGTCAGGGGCCTTCGGCACAAGTCGCCCCGTACCAAAGAAACCCTCACAGTCACAGGATGAGGATGACGATATGGATGATCTGCGCGACACAATTCGCTATGAGGACGAGGATCTACGCTATTCGGAGGACGATGATGTTGACTTGTCAGGGAATGATGACTGAGAGGCATTGTGGCGGGCAACAAACACGAACCCCGCCGCAATCAGCAGCAGCATGACACCAAATGTGATGAATTTATAGAGCTGGCTTTCCAGGATCAGTGTCAGCAGGCCAAAGAAGGCCGAAAACGCATAATAGCCCAGCACAATCGCGCGTTGTGACAGCCGCCCGGTATCGAACAGACGGTGATGAAAATGCCCGCGATCACCCCGCATCGGATTTTTACCCCGCAGCACGCGATTGAACACCTGCCACGCAAAATCCATCAGGGGCAAGCCCATGACGAGCAGAATTGTCGCCATTTTCGCCCCGCCAATAATGCTGAGACAGCCCAACGCAAAGCCCAGAAATGGCCCGCCCCCTCCCAGATAAATGCGCGATGGGGAAAAGTTATAGGGCAAAAATCCCAGGCACGCCCCAAGAAGCGCCAGCGGCAGCAGGCTCACGCTTGTTTGGGCAGGCGAGACGCGGAAGGCACTGTTGAGAAAGAGCATGACACAGGCAATTGCCGCTACGCCTGTTGCCAATCCATCCAGGCCATCGAGAAAATTCATGGTGTTCATCATCATGCCAAGCCAGAACAGACTCAGCGCGACGGTCACGAGATGCGGCCATGCATCGGTTGGCTGACCTGTGAGAGGATTGGTGAAAAACTGGATGAAAATCTGGAAGGCAATCGCTATACCCGCCGCCGTGATCTGGCCGAGGGCCTGCGGCAGCCATCCAAACTCAAACATATCATCCAGGCAGCCCAGGACAAACATGATGGTGCTGCCGATCATGAGGCCCGTGAAGCGAATAATCTCATTGGGATCGAGGCGCGGGACAGGCAGCAGTTGCGCTACAAAAGCCGCCCCGGCGAATCCAATGAAAATGGCCATGCCCCCCAGACGCGGCATGGGTTGGGCTTCGTGCCGTCGCCCACCAGGGGTCGTCACGGCACCCCAGCGATGGCTCAAACGGATGGCCCAGGGAGTCATAAGCAGGCTCAGCGCAAAGGCAAGGCACAGGACAATCAGGAATGCACCGATTTCCACGTCTGTGCCCTATGTACCAAACATACGGTCACCCGCATCGCCCAGGCCCGGCACAATATAGCCAATCTCATTCAAATGCGAGTCTAGCTCTGCCACATGAACGGGCACATCAGGATGAGCTTTGTGCAGCGCGGCAACGCCTTCGGGGGCGGCTAGTAAGCCGAGGTATTTAATGCGCATGACCCCCCACTGCTTGAGAATATCAATCGTTGCTGTCGCTGAACCGCCCGTCGCCAGCATCGGATCAAGCACGATGCACACCTGCACCGTTGCCTCAGTAGGGAGCTTGTTGTAATACTGCACGGGACGCAGCGTCTTTTCATCACGATACAAGCCAATATGCCATACCTGCACATCAGGCAAAAGTTCCATCACGCCTTCAAGGAGGCCCATCCCCGCACGCATAATCGGCACAAGACCGATTTTTTCGTCGGCTTTCGAGCCAACGGCATCGCCCATCGGTGTGGTAACGGTTTTGGGGGAAATCTGGATGTCTTGCGTGGCCTCATAGCACAGCAGCAGCGCCAGCTCGCGCACCAATTCGCGGAAGGTCCGATGATCCGTTCCAACGTCGCGTAGAAGAGTCAGTTTATGTTTGACCAGTGGATGAGATGATACAAATAAATTATCCATATCCTTGCTTCCCTCTCGTGCTACAAATGCGCCATAGCATAACGAAAAGTCATCGTCATTTCTAGCGAGAAGACGTGTTCGCCAAAATTACAATGTTTATGCTTCTCGTGATAAGATAGGATTAATTGTCAATGAATTCATTTGAGAATACCGTAACTATGGAAAACAATCAGGCATCGCCACCGAAAGAAGTGCTTTCTTCTGGGGCTGTCGCCTCATATGTTGAAGCAGAGGCCATCCGCGAAGTATCCTCGCCCAACATCTCGCCTATCGCTCAGGACACAACCCATCAAAATCTGCTTGGCATGGGACGTACCGCAGGACAGCGCACAGCCGAAGTTTTTGCTGGGCTGCGTGCCGAACTCGTGCCGATGCCGGAAACAGCAGCGCTGGCACGCATGTCAGGTCGTATTGCAGCCCGATTGATGATCTCCCTGACCAGCAAAAAGGTGCTTAATTTTGTGCCTGTGCGGACTGATTCGTTCGCGGGTCTTATTAAGCAAGCACTGGGCCAGGACAGCACTGGCAAGGTATTGGTCGAAATCGGTTCCGGGTTCTCACCACGCGGTATCACACTGGCGAAGAAAATTCCGAATTTGCAAGTGATTGAAATTGATCTGGCAGATGTGATCGAGGAAAAACGTAAGCGCCTGGAACATGGAAATATCGCGATCCCGTCCAATATCACCTGGAAATCGGCAGACCTGGGTGTTCAACCATTGGCTGAAGTGCTGGGTCATCAGCGGGTAGATGTGGTCACGGCTGAAGGCTTAATGGCTTATTTTTCATATCCTGACATGACACGCATCGCAAAAAATGTCTACCAGAGTTTAAAGACTGGGGGCACATTCATTGCTGATGTTGGCTTTATGGACGGGCAAGGTGCGCAGGAAGCCAGCCGCATCGTTCAGATTTTCTGGCGTTACACAAGCAGCATGGCCGGCGCTGTCTATTGAGGAAACAGCGTATCGTATTTTTCGTGATGCTGGCTATGACGAGATTGAACTCTATCGGATGCCTCACACGGCGGCGCTCTTTAATCTGCCGCAGCCTGTGTCTGATGTGCTGTTTTTCATGGTGTCGCATCGTCAGAAATAGTGTCTTGCGCGGTTTCTTTCCTTATTCGGTGTCAATGGAGTCTTAGCCTTCTAAGTTCACCGAATAAGACATCTCAAAAGACTTCCTCTGATGCAAGGGCGTCTTCAATCTCTTCACGGTTGTTGGTAAACACCATGTTGCGACTGGCCACCCACACTGGGGCGATGCGTTGAACAGTACTGGCCACGAATTGTAACGCAGGGTTGATCTTATGGAGGATCAGCTTGCCTTGTTTAGGCGACGTGAGGTTCGTAATATGCTCGCGATTTTTGACAGAAATAACATCTGTCAGCGAGACAGAAATCGCCTGAAGGTCTAACACAACATGAACCATATAGGGAACACTCTGCATGAGAGCATTACCCTGCGCCACTGCGTCATCAAATTCATTCCATGTCCAGCGCCCGTCATAGATGTAAAGAAGAGCCGTTTTTTCAGCATTGTACCAATCAACAGTGATGGGCATTGTATTTCCTTTTGAGAGACAGGTGAAATTGTTGGTAAGCAATGTGCGTATTATGGATTTCCACACAGGAAGCTTGCTTTTATAATATATCGTAATTATTCTAAAGAGAATTAAGTTTGACGTGTTGTTCATTTCTAATTCTCGCTTGTCCTTCCCCCTCTCCGCGCCTATACTTAAGCAATAGAACAAGTCTGCTAACAGGGAGTGCGCAATGGCCGAGGAAGAACGCCTCGTCACAGGCAGTTTACGCCGCGATGATCGCGAAAATATTGCGCTGCGACCCAAAGAACTCAAAACGATGATCGGCCAGGATAATCTGCGCGACCGTCTCTCGATCATCCTTGAAGCGGCACGCATGCGTGCAGAGCCTATCGATCATCTGCTCTTTCATGGACCGCCCGGACTGGGCAAAACATCGCTGGCTTACGTGATCGCCAATGAGATCGGGGCCAATATCCGCATCACAGCAGGCCCCTCGATTGAGCGGGCGGGCGATCTGGCGGCGATTCTGACGCATATGAAAAAAGGCGACATCCTCTTCATCGACGAGGTGCATCGCCTGGGCAAAGCCGTTGGCGAAATCCTCTATCCTGCGATGGAAGATTTTGTGCTGGATATTGTCGTCGGCAAAGGGCCCTCCGCCAAAAATGTACGCCTCAATCTGCCGCGCTTTACCGTCATTGGCGCGACAACAGAACTCTCGCTGATTGCAGGCCCTTTGCGTGATCGATTTGGCGAGAGTTTTTCGCTGGAATATTACAACCCCGCCGACATGCAAATCATTCTGACACACGCCGCGGGCATGCTCAAAATTGAGATCGATGATGAGGGAGCATCTGAGATGGCCCATCGTGCGCGTGGCACACCCCGTATTGGCCTGCGTTTGCTGCGTCGTGTGCGCGATTATGCCCAGGCTCGTGCGGATGGGATTATCACCAAAGCCGTAACGCGGGATGCTCTAAGCCTGATGAAAATTGATGAGCGCGGCCTGGATGAGACGGATCGGCGTATTTTGCGCACGATTATCGAGAAATTTGATGGTGGGCCTGTCGGTGTTGAAACGATCAGCGCCGCATCCAGCGAAGACAGCTCAACAATCCAATCCGTCTATGAGCCGTATCTGATTCAGCAGGGCTTCCTCAAACTGACGAAGCAGGGGCGCGTCGCTATGCCTGCCGCCTATGATCATCTGGGAATCCCCATGAAAGGGATTCGCTTTCCCCCACCCGCACAACAGGATTTGTTCTAACGATGCATCTCAGCGATTTCGATTACGATCTACCAGAGTCTTTCATCGCGCAAACCCCAGCTGATCCACGCGATTCCTCCAAGCTTTTCGTGCTACATCGGGACTCCGGTCAGATCGAACATCGCATTTTTCGCGAGATTGGCGATTATCTGCGGGCAGGTGATGTGCTGGTGGTGAATAACACGCGCGTTCTCCCGGCCCGCTTGCATGCCACCAAAGCGACAGGCGGCGCGGTGGAGATTTTGCTGCTTCAGCGCGAAGCAGAACTAGAGTGGCGTGTGTTGGTGGGAGGCAAACGGGTTACAACAGGTGTCACACTCAATTTTCCACCAACGGATATTACAGGCACGATCACAGCCGAGTATGAAGGGCCACAGCGCCAGATTCGTTTCAGCCGCCCGATTGAGGGCGAGTTGACGCAATTGGGCGAAATGCCTCTGCCGCCGTATATTCGCACGCGCCTTGCGGATGCTGAACGCTATCAGACAGTCTACAATCGCAATGAGGGCTCTGCTGCCGCCCCAACAGCAGGCTTGCACTTCACACCCGAATTGCTGCTGGCCCTGCGCGATCAAGGGGTCAAATTGGCGTACTGCACGCTCAACATCGGCCTTGATACGTTCCAGCCTGTCAAGGTCGATGTCATCACCGATCATAAAATCCACAAAGAGCGGGCGCAACTCGACGCAGACAATGCCAAAGTGATCAATGAAGCGAAATTAGCGGGTGGGCGTATTATCGCGGTGGGCACGACAGCCGCAAGAACCCTCGAAACAGCGGCGATTCTCAGTGCAGGGGGTGATGCGGCGCTACCCCAGGAGATTAAAGATCGCTGTGCATGGCGGCCTGTGATTGCGTTTGATCGGGATACGGATTTGTTTATTTATCCGGGGTATGAGTGGCGCGCAGTGGATGTGATGCTCACCAATTTCCACCTGCCCAAATCGACGCTGTTGATGATGCTGAGTTCGCTCGTAGGGCGTGAGCGTTTACTCGCGGCATACGAAACAGCGAAGGCAAACGGCTATCGATTCTTTTCGTTCGGGGATGCGATGCTGGTGCTGTAAGCTATTTTGGGGGATGTAATCCGGCCTGCACCCAGTATTCTGGTGCTGTGATAGCAACTTCTCTATTGAGTTTGAGTCGTATAACTGTTGCCCGTCCAATAGAAGTAATTCCTATCACGTTTAAACCATCAGCACTCCACATAAAATGATCTGTCCAAATTTGCGCCCTGGGATTATAGAGTGGATTCACCTCGTTTGTTAGAGGATCGACGCCTGTTACAAAATCACTCTTTGAATTGTTACAACCAAAGCAAGCAAGACACAAATTTTCCAGGTCATCGTTACCACCTCTGGATGTCGGGTAGACATGTTCAACTTCTAAATCCATAATCAGAATGCGCTGTGCCTGACAATATTCACAGCGCTTCCTGGCTCTATCATTTACTGTTTGACGTTTTTGCTTCGAGATCGCCATTAGCTTTGTTCTTCTAAGTAGCGCTCAACATCATGTCCACGCTGTTTGAGAAGCAATATTGCTTTAGCGCGTGCAGCAACAAACCGATCATAAATGCCCGTATATTCTTGCAGCTCCCCTTGTTCCTCTACAGACAAACTTCCTTTAGTTACGAGTTCACGTTGGCGATAACGCTTTGCATAAGGGATACGGTAATCGAGAATCCGCCACAGCGTCTCATCGGAAAAACGATTGATAACATCAAGCGATTCTTTTAGAGACAGGCTTTCTTTTGCCTTATCAAAATGCAAAATAATGCCTTCCCACACAAGCGCTTCGACCAGAGATTGCTCAAAATTACTCTGTGCAATGTCTGTAGGAAACCAATCAGGAACAGTCACAGTTACGGTTCTATCGCTCATACAGCCTCCTCAGCCTTCTCGATGATGCCGCCACTCACAACACGATCACCCTCATATACCACTGCGCCCTGCCCCGGCGTAATATCGCGCAGAGGATCATCAAACTGCACCTGCATGCGATCTGCCCCAAGCGGAGTCACAAAGGCAGGATAGGCGTCTGACTTGTAGCGGATTTTCACGGTGGCGCGAAAGGCGGATTCTGGCACTGTACCGCTCACCCAATTGATGCGCCCTGCTGTCAGCGTGTCGCGTCCTAAATCCTGCTTTTCGCCCACCACCAGCGCATTGCGATATGGATTCATGGCAATCACGTACATCGGCTCAAGTGATGTGACGCCCAACCCCTTGCGCTGCCCAATCGTGTATTTGGCGAGGCCCTCATGCTGGCCGATCACGGTGCCATCTTTGCGCACAATCGGCCCTGGCTGCATGATCTCAGGGGCATGGACGGCCAGAAAATCCCGATAGTCGTTTTTGCCGAGGAAACATAAATCCTGGCTGTCCTTCTTGCTCTCCACGCGCAGACCAAATTTCGCCGCCAGCGCTCGTACTTCGACCTTGGGATACTCGCCAATCGGGAAGAGGGTATGCGAAAGCTGATCCTGTCCCATCACGCTCAGGACATAGCTCTGATCTTTGCTGGCATCGACACCCTGACGCAGTTCAAATGTGCCTTCTGCGGCCTGTGTGATGCGGGCATAATGGCCTGTCGCCAGATAATCGGCATCCAGAGCAAGCGCATTTTGCAGCAGATAGTCAAAGCGAATATGCCGATTGCACTCCATACACGGATTCGGCGTGACACCCTGACGATGCCCGGCAATGAAAAATTCGACGATTTTATTGCGGAACACGTCTTTCGTATCCAGCACGTAAAAGGGAATGCCAATATGGGCCGCAATGCGCTGCGCGTCATCCATCGCTTCGGGCGTGCAGCAGCGATTGTGCTCCACGCCGCCCATCGCTTCATCGGACCAGAGACGCATCATCATGCCGACGACATCATAGCCCTGCTCAACCAACACAGCCGCCGCAACGGAGCTGTCTACCCCGCCGCTCATGGCGACCACCACACGCTTACGCTTTTGCATTGTCTTTCTTGCCTTTATAGGGCGAGGCATGCCTCGCCCCTACAATTTGTCATATCACGAGCGTAGTACGCCCGACAATTCGTAACTTCTGAGTGCTTTATCCCAGGGCACGGGAGACTTTTTTCAAGGCTGCAACGGACTCAACGATTTTATCGAGAGCATACGTGACATCATCTTCAGTCGTGTCTTTGCCAACTGATAGGCGCAGACTGCCAAGCGCTGTCTCGCGATCATAGCCCAACGCCAGTAAGACTCCAGACGGTTCAGGATTGCCCGTCTTACATGCGCTGGCACTGCTGGCCGCGACGCCGCGCATATCCAGATGGATCAGCAGTTTATTGGCATCCATGCCAGGAAATACAAAACTGGCATGGCTGGCAAGACGTTCCGTCGGATGGCCTGTGAGCTGGGCCTCTGGTACACGACTCAACACGCCCTCAATGAGCAAATCGCGTAAATGCCGATAATGGGCTGTACGCGCCTCATATTCCGTATAGGCGAGTTCCAGGGCCTTCGCCATGCCCACGATCAAGGGGGTGGCGTGTGTGCCCGCGCGACGGCCATTCTCGTGGCTTCCGCCGCTCTGACTTGGCACCAGATTCACACCATTACGCACATACAGCACGCCGACGCCTTTTGGCCCATAAAATTTATGCGCCGAGAGACTCATCAGATCAACATTGAGGCGCTGCACATCAAGCGACATCTGACCGCCTGCCTGCACCGCATCGGTATGGAAAATAACACCGCGTTCGCGGGAGAGAGCCCCTAATGCCGCAATCGGCTGCAACGTGCCAACCTCGTTATTGGCGAGCATGACGCTTGCTAAGGCTGTGCCTGGTTCGCACAGACGCGCAAAGTCCTCAAGGCTTACACAGCCCGCTTGATCGACGGGGAGCAGCACTTTGGTAAAACCATAGTGGGCCGCCAATTGATCGATGGTGCGGCCAATCGCGCTGTGTTCAATCGGCGTGGTCATCAGGCGATCACCCCGACCCGCTTCTTTGGCGGCGATAGCGGCCCCACGCAGGGCGAGATTATCGCTCTCTGAGCCGCCGCCTGTGAAGACAATCTCAGAGGGTTTACAGTTCAACAGGCGTGCAATTGTCATGCGCGCATTTTCAATGGCCTGCTCTGCCCGCCGCCCCTGTGTGTGAACCGAGAGCGCGTTGCCGTACACCTCGGTAAAATAGGGCAGCATCGCCTCCAAAACACGCGGATCGGTGGGAGTGCTGGCCGAATGATCAAGATAAACGGTGCGCTGAGTCATGGGAGTGTCCTTTTTCTTTATTATGGTCCAAAAACCTGATTTTAAACGTCAGAGCGCATCCTCCTATGCCGTTAGACACCCATTGTGCCCTCCGTCTAGCAGCTTTATCAAGCCAGTAGGTAGGCAGAAATACAATTTTTCGGTAAGATCATGCGGGTTATCTTCCCATTCCTGTATCTGACTTCATCACGCAAAACATCAGGAGCAGTTTTATGTCAGCCATTAAAACAATTCGCGCTCGCGAAGTGTTAGATTCACGCGGTAATCCCACCATTGAAGTCGATGTCACGCTCGAAAATGGTGCCTTCGGACGGGCGATTGTCCCCAGCGGAGCCTCAACAGGTGAGCATGAAGCCGTCGAATTACGCGACGGTGATAAGAAGCGCTACGGTGGCAAAGGCGTGCTCAAGGCCGTCGCCGCAGTTAATGACACCCTGGGGCCTAAGCTGTTAGGGATGTCCGCTTTCGAGCAAAAGCGCGTTGATGAAGCGATGATTGCCATCGATGGCACGCCTAACAAGGGTCGCCTGGGCGCAAATGCGATCCTTGGCGTCTCGATGGCTGTTGCACGGGCAGGCGCAGCAGCAGTCAATCTGCCTCTCTATGCCTATCTGGGCGGTGTTCATGCGCATCTTCTGCCCGTCCCCATGATGAATATCATGAACGGCGGCAAACATGCACCTGGCAGCACCGACTTTCAGGAGTTTATGGTGATGCCTGTGGGCGCGTCGACCTTTGTCGAGGGTGTGCGCTGGGGAGCCGAGATCTATCAAGCTCTCAAGAAAATCCTGCATGATCGCGGCTTTGCCACCAATGTCGGCGATGAAGGCGGTTTTGCGCCAAGTCTCGGCAGCAATCAGGCCGCACTTGATGTTATCATGGAAGCCATCGATAAAGCGGGCTACAAAGCCGGTGAGGAAATCTTCATTGCGCTTGATCCTGCTGTGAGTGAACTCTATCGCGATGGACACTATCATCTGGATATTGAAGGCCGCGTTTTCACCAGCGATGAAATGGTTGATTTCTGGGTTGATTGGTGTAATCGCTATCCGATTATCTCCCTGGAAGACGGCTTGGGCGAAAATGACTGGGAGGCCTGGACGAAACTGGTCGCCCGTATCGGCCACAAAACGCAGGTCGTGGGCGATGATCTGCTTGTGACGAATGTGGAAAAAGTGAAACGCGCCATCAAAGAGAAGGCCGCCACATCGCTGCTGTTCAAGGTCAATCAGATTGGCTCCCTGACGGAAGCCTTTGCTGCCGCCCAGTTGGCACAGCGTCACAACATGACCGTTGTCACCAGCCATCGCAGCGGCGAAACTGAAGACACAACCATTTCCGATCTCGCTGTCGCCATGAATGCGGGCCAGCTCAAGACCGGCGCACCCGCCCGTAGTGATCGTGTTGCGAAATACAATCAATTGATCCGCATCGAAGAGCAGTTGGGCAGCGCCGCCGTGTATGCGGGCAAAAGCGCCTTTACCAACTTGAATCTCGATCTTTAATTTTTCATCACGTCCGGTACACGAAAGATACTCTTATGCCTGGTAGACTGCCCGGTAAACACACAAAAATCGTCGCCACCATCGGCCCGTCGTCCAACAACCCGGACGTGATTCGCGCAATGATTCGCGCCGGTATGAATGTGGCCCGTATCAATTTCTCGCACGGCAATCTTGAGATTCTGGGCGCGTATATTGATATGGTGCGCAAGGTGGCGGAAGAAGAAAAAAACGTCGTGGCGATCCTGTGCGATATTCAGGGGCCCAAAATCCGCGTGGGCAAGGTCGCCAATGAGCCGCTGATGCTGGCCGAAGGTGATCGCATCACATTAACGCTCGACAATGTGCCCGGTGAGAACAATTTGATCTCGCTGCCCCACCCTGAGTTTGTGCAGGACATCAAAGCAGGTACACAGCTGCTGCTGGATGATGGCAATCTTCAGTTTCTGGTGCGTGAGACAACGCCCCGCATGCTGAACTGTGAGGTCGTCATTGGCGGTCCGCTGAAATCGAACAAGGGCGTGTCTGCCCCCAATGCCCGCCTCACACTGTCGGCCATCACTCCCAAAGACAAAACCGATATTGAATTTGCGCTGAAGAAAAACGCTGATTATATCGCTATGTCCTTTGTGCGGTCAGCTGATGATATTCGTGAGATGCGCTGGATGATGAACTTCTTCGGTGGCACGGCAGGCATCATCGCTAAGATTGAAATGCGCGAAGCCCTCGAAAATATTGAGTCCATCATCGAGGTTTGCGATGGTGTCATGGTCGCACGCGGCGATCTGGGTGTTGAAACCCCGGCTGAAAAAGTGCCTTACGAGCAGAAGCGCATCATCAGCCTCTGCAATCGTGCTGGTAAACCAGTCATCACTGCAACGCAAATGCTCGAATCGATGACAGGCAATCCGCGCCCTACTCGCGCCGAGGCCAGTGACGTTTATAACGCGATTATCGATGGCACGGATGCCATCATGCTCAGTGCTGAGAGCGCCAGCGGCAAATATCCGGTGCGAGCCGTTGAGGTCATGACGAATATCGCCGCCACAGCCGAGAAGCATATCCTCGATAATCGCGATCATCGCACATTCGACGCCACCGCTGTCGGCAGCGCAGAAGCGATTGCGGATGCCATCGGTGAAGCAACGTTCCATGTGGCCGCAGCCCTTAAGCCTGCCGCGATCATCACCACCACTCTGAGCGGCTATACTGCCCGCCGTGTCGCCAAAGAGCGCCCGATGACACCCATTCTGTGTATGACGCCCAGTGAAATCACCTGCCGTCGCATGGCATTAGTATGGGGGGTCATCCCGCTTCTCGTGCCGGAATTCTCGACCATCGATGAGATGATCACGATTACAGTGCGTGCGGCCTATGACAATCAGTTGGTGGATCGTGGGGATACAGTGGTCATCATCGCGGGTGTGCCATTCGCCGTGACAGGTCAAACCAACCTGCTCAAGGTGCATCGCATTGGTGAGGCCGGAGAAATCTAAACAAAATGAGGGCGTCTCTAAAGGCCGCCCACGAATCGGACATTTCAAGCACGGGCGACCCAGCGGGTCGCCCCTACACACCCATGATTTTGTGGAATGTAAACTCGACCAGCATAACGCGCCTGATCAAGTCTCTTTTAGCGCTGTACCACATGATGCTGGCGACAGCGGGCTTCATAACGCTCCTGTGCGCCGACCATGATCACGGGATCATCGTAGTGAGCCGGGACACCATTCACGAGACGCTGTGTGCAGACAGCATCATCACCACACACCATACAAATCGCATGCAGCTTGACAACCTCTTCCGCGATGCACAGCAGCTGCGGCATAAATCCAAATGGCTCCGCACGAAAATCCATATCGAGGCCCGCAGTCATGACACGCAAGCCACGATTTGCAAGCTGCTGCACCACATGCACGATCTCAGAATCAAAAAACTGAACCTCGTCAATTGCGACAACGGTGGTCGCTGCTTCAAGGCATTTCATAATCTCCGCCGCCTGTGGCAGAGGAACCGCCTCGATATTCTGACCGTTATGGCTGGTGACACGCTGCAAGCTGTAGCGATCATCCAAGTGGGGTTTAAAAACCTGGACATGCTGCTGGGCAATAATGGCCCGCCGCACCCGCCGAATGAGTTCTTCTGTTTTGCCAGAAAACATACTGCCGCAAATAACTTCGATACGTCCCACACGGTGTTTCATTAAGTCAGCCTCCCAACTGTAAGGTACGCAAAAAAGAATCATCACCCTGCGGTTGCACGCCGGATCATTTATTTTGTGCAGTTTAAGTAAGATGAGAAAAGGCAGACCGCCTATAAGGGGCCTGCCTTTTAATTTATATCCGAATGTTATTCGGCTGCTTCGGCCTTGGTGCCGACTTCATAACCCTTGTTACGCAGGGCCTTCTTAATTTCAGCGAGTGCCTGGCGGCCAATACCAGCCGTCAAGATGCCTTCATCGCCACCCTCGGTGATTTTATCGAGGAAGTTCTGGACGGTGACGATGCCCTTTTCGCTCAGTGTTGTGAGGTGACGTGGGGTCAAGCCCAGGTCAGTCAAAGGCATATCGAGATTGGGTTTGGAGGCTGCACGGGCTTGCTCTTGGGCAGCACGGATATCATCACGCTTTTGCAGACGACGCAGGAAGGTATCAACGCGGCCTTCTGTGTCAATGATGCGCTGTTCGCCCGTATAGAAGGGATGGCAGTTGGAGCAAATTTCGGTTGTCAGGGACGCAACAGTCGCGCCTGTCTTCCAGGATTTACCGCAGGACATACAGGAGACGGTGGCCTCAGGAAACCACGTCGGGTGCAGATTTTCTTTCATGGTATATCTCCCGCATCACGAGCCGCAGAGGGTTGGCGTGATGCATCTCATAGTGGAAAAAATGTTACTGAACGGGTGCGGCGGCAGGCGTCACAACGGGCGCAGCCATCACATGAACCTGTTTTTGACCTTCACGGCCATACATCCGCTCGAAAACAACGACGCCTTCGATGGTTGCAAACAAGGTGTGATCCTTGCCCATACCCACATTGTCGCCGGGGTGGAACTTGGTCCCACGCTGACGAACAAGGATGTTACCGGGGATGACCTTCTGGCCACCAAATTTCTTGATGCCCAAACGCTGGGCATTGCTATCGCGGCCATTCTTAACCGAGCCGCCGCCTTTTTTATGTGCCATTGTCGTGACTCCTCAATAGGAAATGAACGATTAACGGGTGATGCTGTTCACGCGCAGGCGTGTGATGTGATGGCGATGACCGCGCTTGCTGCGATACACCGTGCTCACATGCCACTTGAAGACAATGACTTTTTTATCGCGGAACTGGTTTTCAACCGTGAAGGACACGGCAGCACCATCAACAGTGGGCGTCCCGATCACAGTGAGATCGCCATCGCCCAGGAGCAGAACGTCGCTGGAGCTAAATTCAGCACCAACTTCATGCGGCAGCTTATCCACATCAATGAACATGCCTTCTTCGGCACGATACTGACGTCCGCCAAGTTTTACAATTGCGTACATGGGGTTTCTCCAAACTTCGCTTCAATCCGCAAGCCGAAAACCGTCTTAAATGCGGGTCAACTGCGGGGAAGTGGCAACAAAAGGCTTCACACTGGGGTGAAGCGAGAGGCCATTATGCCAGCAGGGAAGCGTTTCGTCAATCCGTTTGTGATGGTCTGGAGAGAGCAATTGTGTAAGCAGATTGGTGGATGTTGTGGAGTGCTGCATGATATTCTGTGATGTGAAACGACAATGAGACATGCGTCTGTAAAAATACAGACGCATCAAAGGGGCGAATCTTACGTGATTGACCAGCGATTTAGGAACGGTTAAACCGTGACATACACAATTTTATCATCACCCACCACCAATAGCCCCTGCTGATACGCGAACAGCTTATGGCCGCCGCGCACCAACCGCTCAGTCTGCGAGAAGGTGGCTGTCTGGCGCGTGTCCATCACCTCGCGCTCAACGCCCTGATCCGTTGCATAGAGCAGCATATTGCGGGCATAGGCATGGCTGCCAAGCGGCTGGAATGTCTCAACATCAACACGGGTGTAGGAGGCAAGAGGTTTGCCTTCAACCGTCATTTGATCGAAGCGAATTTGCTCCACGCCGTTGTGCTGCGTGTGACGCGCAATGAGAAGCGTGTTGGAGGAAAATTTGACGCTCGAATCAATGACAAATTCACCAGTCTGGAGTGGACTGAGGGTGAGATCGACACGCTCACGGCCATTGAGCAGCCAATACTGGTAATGATTGAGCACACGGAAGCTGCCAAAGACACGTTCACCATCCGGCGAGACACGCATCCAGGTTTGATCCTCGGCAATCGCCATGACAGCCTGCTCCACATACTGGCCCATGCGATACTGTCCGCGCATCAGATAGCCATTGGCTAAACGATACAGAGACGCGCCACCTGCCCCAAACACACGCTCGCCCTGCTGACCATAGAGACCCGTGCTGGTTTGCAGCGTCCCCGCAGGCTGCACTCCTGTCGTATCGATGCCATAGACATCGGTGCTCTCCGGACTTGGGGCAACAATGACATGATCGTCCATGAAGGCATAGGATGCTGTTGGAATGGCATCGAAGAGAGGCAGAGTCTTTGTAACGCTAAATCCCTTTAAGCTGTAGAAGACAGCTTTGCCATTTTCATGGGCAATCCAGCGCACGGTTTCTCCCTCCACATGCCACGCCACAATTGGCCCCTGTGTGCGAACCACGAGTCGGCCCTGCGTGGGCGGTAGAACGGGCATCGCGGTGACATTGGAGCAGTGAGGGCAGCGCGTCCGACTGGTAGGATACATTTCGCCGCAGAAAGAGCAGTTTTTGAGCGTGCTGGCATAATTTTGGATTTGATCCAACGGGAACAAGTCGCGTTTCCCTTTGGCGAACCACTCCGTAAAGGTGCTTAAGAGCGTATCGTCCAGCAGTTCCAGTGGATAGGCGATTTTAGGGTAGGTGACTGTTGAGTCGAACACACTCATTTTTTGATAGGCGCGCTGTGTCAGCAGCTTGACCTGGGGATGCACCCCGCCATAGGGATGGGCCAGCAGCAGCGATTTGAACAGCAGCACGGCAAAGGCATACCAATCATGCTCCGGGCGAAACATCGGCGCTAAGGCCAGATCACAGTTATACAGGTTTGGATCGATAAAGGCTTCTGTCCCCACCATGCAGGGATACGGCCCAAATTGGAAGCTGTCGGTATCGATAAACAGCGCTTGAGTGTCTTTAAACATCAAATTGAGATCATTGAAATCGCCCACCACCATGCCCGCCTGATGAATCTGGCTGAGTGTCTTGCCGATTTGAATGAAGAGGGCGGCAATCTGGGGCGTTTGGATATTGTGTTGGGCACGGTGTTTTTTCGAGGAGAGGTGGCGAATCTCGGTCATGTCTATGGGCAAAAGACGCATCGTGAAGCCGACAACTTTTTTGCCCTTCTCATCAAAGGCGAGTTTTTGTGGGGCAATCACCGCTGATGGGAGAGAAGCAACCAGCGGCAGCATCGCCTTTAACTTGTCTTCACGCAGTTTATCAGGCGTGAGATAAAGCTTGAGCGCATCGCCGTTGCAGCGAAAGATGGTGGCCTCGCCTCCCACACCGATCACGTCTTTATCGGGCAGCGAAATCACCTGTGTATCAATTTTGATGCGGCGCATAGAAGCCTCCCCTCTGTGGGCGTAGGGGATCATGCCCCTACATTATGGTCTCTTAGTCTGCATTGTTAATTATGGATCACTCAGCTCAGGCAGTGGCTTTGTGGGGTGTTCATCCTCATTCACGCGCTCAATCGTGATCAGCGTGGCATCATCG
>Ga0105046_10005633_pt1 | contig 19807 bp, 19 predicted proteins | sample MAT03_FD_78385 | JGI IMG/M metagenome (GOLD analysis project Ga0105046, IMG submission 78385) | Freshwater microbial communities from Lake Fryxell liftoff mats and glacier meltwater in Antarctica - MAT-03 (megahit assembly) | ecosystem: Environmental > Aquatic > Freshwater > Ice > Liftoff... | reverse complement strand
TGCTGCCACCGAAAAGCACGATCAATGCGTCACCCTCCTTGACCAAGCAGATGCGGTACCCCGGCCCCCAATCGATGACCTACTCACCCACGCCATCGAACCATTTGATGTTGGATGTGTTGCCCAACTCCATGCGCAGCTTCGCGGTCGTAACCTTGGCTGCGGCCCGCGCATCGAGGGCGTCGAACCACCTTTTGTTGGGATTCGATCCATCTTTGCGAAGGTACTCCGCGACGCGGACCGCCATGGTCAATGGTAACCTATGTGTTACTTATCGTCCGGTGCATGTGCCGACGTCTGTGCTGGCGTTTGATCGAGGTCCAATAGCGGAGCCGACCCAACGACCGCCGCAGCCGTCATGCCCAACGTATAGCGCGTTGCCTCGATCGCCTCCCAATGCCTGCACGGACTCCTCGATACGGGGAATGTCGCCTTCTGTGGTACTCGATGGGCGACAGACGATACGATGCACGAAACCAAGCTCGCTGGGGCGCGTTGCCCAGCAGACGGGAATCGCCGGATGCGGAACCGCACGTCCAGTGGTGTTGGAGGACGACGGGAGTGACGCCGCCGCTCTCGAAAAATCCGCTGCCGGCACTCGCCGGCACGGTGCCTGAGGCCGTCAGGCATCCGCCTTGCCTACGATCGGGATTACCTGCGCATCCTTGCGGAGCGCATCGAGGTAGTCGGCCCACGCCTGCATCATCCTTGCGCCGCTCGGGCAGATGCTCGGCGCGGTTTTAGGCTGCTCGCACGCCATCACGCTCCGCATGCGCCAGTTGGCGCTCGATGGCGTTACGGTTCCAGCCCTGTTCGTTCAGCAGCGTCGATGCCATGGAGCGGAATCCATGGCCGGTCTGGTGTTCCCGGCTATAGCCCATACGCCTTAGCGCCGCAGTGATTGCATTCTCGCTCGTCGGTCGCCCGTTGCTGCGTGCACCAGGGAAGACGTACAGCGTCCGGTCAGCGGCCGCAGTTCTATCAGGATCGCTATCGACTGCGTGGACAGCGGCACGATATGGGCATCGCGCATCTTCATGCGCTCGTCGGGGATGCGCCACTCGGCCCCGTCCAGGTCGAACTCGGTCCACTCGGCCATGTGGCGGGCGACAATTATCTTGAACTCCGGGCGTCCGCATTGACTCATCAGTTTTGTTACCGCTGATGCCCCGTTGCCTCATGTAGTTTGCTACCCGCTGGATGGTCCACCCGGGTCACGAGGTGACGAAGCAAGGGCGCATCAGCATGACCACACGCGAGGAGTTGGCCGAGGCCATCGGCGCGAGATATCGAGGCGCGTCGAGGAGCGACACGCAGAAGGCGACGCCCTCCCAGCGCCTCCTGACTCCCCGCAAAACTCAACCGAATATCTGCCCATTGACATCGCGGCGGGCATCATCCCTCGATGCGCCAATGGTCGCTATAAGCCGAGAGCCGCAGCCGATTCGCCCGCTTGACCCCTTGTGGCAGCGCTTCCAGCGGCGCCGCAGGTCGGCCGCAGGGCGCAGCAATAGCCGCTTGTCGAGGTAGAGGCCAGGCCAGTTCAGACCGGCGCGCTGGCTAGCTTGAACTGCACGGTCTGGCCCAGTTCGAATCCACGTTCCAGCCCGGAATGCGGCGCGGCGACCCGAATCACGATATTCATGTGATTGGGCATGTGCGTGTAGTCGAATCCCGCCAGATACCCTACCAAGCGGCCGTCCACATGGAGTTCGTCCCCCTCGCAAAGCAGACCGCCGTTGCCGATCTCTATGAATCCCAGGTAATTGATGCGGTTGACCACACTTCCCGGCCCGGTGCCGTCTTCGATAGTACCGATCAACTCGTGGATCTGTCCGGTCTCGACGCCTCGCGTGCCCTGGACGATCAGTTCGAGCCCACGCATCGGCATCCCCCCGTCCAGCACCACCACCAATCGCGCACCCACCACCACCTTTCTGGCGAAGACGGCGCGCGGACCCAGATTGTCCTTGTAGGGATCTTTTGCCACGGTCAGACTCCTGTTACGGATTGAAGTAAAGTGATTCCCCGGTCGATCCTCGCGTCGTGGACCACCTGGCCATCGACGATCGTCATCGCTACGCGCATGTCGCGCAGGCCTTCGAGCTGGCAGCGCAAGGGGTCGTCGGACAGCACCGCTATGTCGGCGAACATGCCCGGCGCAAGGGTCCCCTTTTCATTTTCGTCGCGGCTCAGCCAGGCGCCGCTGCGGCTGGCGCAGGCCAGGGCTTCCTCGCGTGTCAAAGCCTGTTCCGGCGCGATGATCTCGCCTTCGCAGGATTGCCGCGCGACCACATGCCAGATGGGCTGGAACAGATTGGGCGGCACATTGTCGGAAGCCAGGCACACGGTGGCGCCGGCGTCGAGCAGGCTGCGCAGGGGCACGATCTCTCCAGCGCGCTCCGACCCGAGCCGTGCCGCGAGCCGGGCGCCCTCCCGGTAGAGGTAGCGGTTGGTATGGGTGCTCACGATGAGCCCCATGTCCACGATGGAGTCGATCTGCGCGGCGTCCAGCGTGATGATGTGGCCGAGGCTCCAGCGCCGACCCGCCAGCGGCACCTCACGGTCGACCTCACTGAAGATGTCCAGCATGTCCGGCGTCAGCCCCACCACCGCAACGCCTGAGCGGGCACATTCCAACAACAGTTCCTTGAGCGCCGGGCGTGGCAGGTTGGCGTCGTAGTTGAAGCCCGCCCAGCCGGTCTGCGGCAACAGACGCGCGCGCATCCGGTGTTCGGCCGACGCGCCGACTTCCGCATGCAGGCCCATCAGCCGCAGCCAGGAGTCACCATAGCCTTTGCCGGTCAGCCAGCGGCCCCACGATGCGAAGACTTCCGCTGCGGCCGCGCCCTCGGTGCGCGACCAGGCCGGGCTCCAGGTCAGGGTCGAGCGCACGGTCTGCCGGCCGCTGCGACGGACGGCCTCGTAAGCCATCAACACGTCGGCACAGACGCCGTGGCCTTCGAAGACGCTGGTGGTGCCAAGGGCGTTGTAGATCGCCATCGACCGCGTCAATCCCGCAATGCGCTCGGCCACCGAGAAGTGCGGCACGACCGACATTAGCGTGAACTCCACCAGCGGCATCAGGCACGACTCGGTGAAGACGCCGGTCGGCTCGCCGCTCGCCGGGTCGCGCTCTATCTCGACGGACGCCGACGGCGGCTGCGTGCCGCGGGTAATGCCGGCGAGTTCCAGCGCCAGGCTGTTGGCAATGGAAACCAGCGGAAGGCTGTGCCGCCAAGGGCCCCAGATCGCGCGGATGTACACCGGGTTCAGGGGAGCGGCACGGTCAAGGTCGTGCCGTGTAGGAAAGCGACCCTCCGACAGGCACTCGGGCACGTTGCGGAACTCGGGAGGATCGCCCACAGGCATAGTTACGATCCACTCGCCGGGCTTGCGCGAGGCCGCCAGCGCAGCGATGCGGTCGCACATCTCCTCGACGGACCGGCAGCCGGCGAGGGACGGCAACATCTCCTTCAACCCTTCGCGGTCCATGTGCGCATGCGCGTCGATCAGGCCCGGCACCGCGCTCAGGCCTTGCAGATCGATGCGCCGGGTCGCAGCGCTGGTCAGTGCGTACATGTCCGCATCAGAGCCTACCGCCAGGATCTTGCCGTCGGCAATCGCCAGCGCCTGCGCGATCGTGCCGGCGCCATCGAGCGTGACGACTTGACCACCGTACAGAACGGTGTCGGCAGCCCGTATCGCAGTGTGCGTCATGCGCCCAGCGCCAGGGCTTCCCGGCGCAGGTCGGCCATGCCGCTCAGCGCTCCGCCTTCAATCCGTTCGATGATCTCGGCAGAACCGAAGTAGGGTGTGTCGGCACCGCTGCGCTTCACGGCCAGGCCTATCCGGCATGAAGCCTGCAGGAGCTCCTCTTCCACGCCAACTTCGGCCGGCAGCCCGCCGTCCAAGTCCACGCTCCAGCGCGGCAGCGCTACGGACGTGGCCAGATCCTGGCCGAGCGCCAGCCGGTTTACCAGCACCTGCGCCAAGGTGATGGTCTGGCTCGGCCCCCCGGGCGAGGACAGCAAGAAGCGCGGGATGCAATCCGCCGCGTCCAGCGCCAGCGCTGGGCTCAGCGTGTGTGCAGGGCGGCGCAGCGGCCCCAGGGCGTTGGGGCTGTCCCGCTCGGCACTGAAACTGCGCAGCCGGTTGTTGAAGAGAACGCCGGTGGTCGGGTCCGTCACCCCGCTTGCGAAGACGGTGAAGTTGTACTCGGTCTTGAGGGCGACAATGTCGGTCAAGGCAGCAGTCGGCCTCTCCATGCGCTTCCTTTCTTGCCAGTTCAAGCGTTCTTGCCGCGGGCTGCGACGGTCCAGGTGCGTGATACAGCTGATGATGCGTCCAACACCACGAATTCGTCGGCCAGATTTGCCACAGGGCACGAGTGGTTGGGAATCACCATCAGGCGGGTGCCGATGGCAAGCGGTGCGCCCCCGTGTTCCAGGAATCCATGCTCCTCGGACAGCCGTGCGACACGCAAGCCGGCGCCTGGCGAGCGATCGAGCACATAGGCTTCGCCATGGCCCATCGGCCCGCCCGTTCCGTGGGGTCCCAGATCGGAACTTAGAGTCTTGGAACCTGCATCGATAATGCAATAAGTGTCGTTCACGCTGACGACCGTGGTGATCACCGCCAGCGCGATCTCATCCCGCGTCGCGATGCCCAGCCGCAGCGCCGTTCGGTCGAAAAACACGTAGTTGCCGGGACGGATCTCGCCGATGCCCTCGAAGCTCTCGGACCGACACACAGTCGGTGTCGAACCTACGGAAATCATGGGCACTTCGACGCCCGCAGCGCGCAATGTGCGGGCGGACGCCAACATGAGCGCGCGCTCGGATTCGGCGATGGCGCCGATCGCCTCCGGCGTAGCGGCGCCATAGGCCTGACCGGCGTGCGAGAGCAGGCCGGCAAGGCGCAAACCGGGCAGGTTCGACAATGCCAACGCCAGCTCCAGCATCGCAGCCGACCCCGGCGGCACGCCGCACCGGTTCAGGCCTACATCCACCTCGATGAACGCCGCGACGCGGCTGTCCACACCGCGCGTTGCAGTCTCCAAGGCGCGCACGCCGGCCAGGCTGTCGACCACGAACTGGACCGTTGACCCGGTGCGGTGAGCCGCGTCCAGCAGCTCGTGCACGATCTGCGCCTCGATCACCGGATAGGCCAGTGTGACCGAGGGGATCCCCGCGCGCAGAAACACGAGGGCCTCCCCCGGCTTGGCCACGGTGATGCCGACGGCCCCCTCGGCCATCTGCATTCTTGCGATCTCCACGCACTTGTGCGTCTTGGCGTGGGGCCGGACAGCGACTCCGTGCGTGCGCCCCAGCGCGCGCACCCTGCCGATATTGGCCAGGAGTCGCGGCAGATGCACGGCTACGCAAGGCGTCCGCGAAGGCAGGGCGCTCATCCACGTGGCGTCCGGGGCGGCTGTCTGCAATGCTGCATTCGAGGACATCAGGTCTGGTCTTTCGCTTCAGGTCAGGCGCGCGGCAGCAGCTTGGTGGAATTCGGCCCGGCGATCGGCCTCGGCTAGAAGTTCACAGCATATGGTCCAGCAAGTGTCCACGACAATCGGACTCTGTTCCTCGTTGCGCTGGCGCCGCGCAACAATCTTTTCTTCTGCATGCGGTCTATCAGCTACGCTAACAGCCTATGCGACGCCCTTTACCGAGTGCCCCGCTTCTGCAGGAAATATGCGCCTTCGACGTGGCCGCTCTCCATTTTGATTCCTCTCGCGCTGTCGAGAACGCTGTCACATCCACATCTCCGGCCTGAACCGAAGAACGACGATGCCGACCAAGAAGCCCGCGCCCCCCCCACCGGCAGACGACGTCGCGAACCACCAATACATCGTTCCGGCCTTGCGGCGCGGCCTTGCCGTACTGCGCATGTTTTCTGCGGATCGGCGACTGGTGACCGTCCCCGATATCGTGCGCGAAATCGGTGTCTCACGTGCCACCGCCTTCCGTCTGGCCTACACCCTCGAGGCCGATGGTTATCTGCAGAAGGGTCCGCATACCAATGCCTTCCAGCTGGGTATCAATCTGCTCTCGCTGGGCTTCGAATACCTCGGCTCGCTCGAATTGCTGGACATTGCCCGGCCGATCCTCGAAGACCTTCGCGACCGCGTCGACGCCGCAGCGCATCTGGCCATTCAGGATGGCACCCAGGCCGTCTACGTGCTGGCCGCGCCCTCGCGCCATCGCCTGCGCAGCAACGTCACGGTCGGCACGCGGCGCGACATGCATGCCTCGTCGATGGGCCGGGTGCTGATGTTCGACCGCACGCGCGAAGACCTGCGCGAGCTCTTCCAGGGCCGCGACTTGCGCGAACATTTCAGCCACGCGCCGGCCGATGCCGATGCGCTGTTCGCGGAGTTGCAGGAGCAGCGCCAACTGGGCTACGTGGCCTACCGCTCGCGCTTCGCCGATGCGCTGGACAGTGTCGCGGCGCCAGTGCGCGACATGTCCGGCCGCATCGTCGCAGGTGTCAACGTGTCGGATTACGAGTCGATCCCGGCGATGAAGGAGTTGGAGGGCCGGGTGAAAGACGAAGTCCTGTGTGCGGCCGTGGCGATCTCGCGCGGCCTCGGATTCCGGCCGAGGCAGGTTCAGCGCTGACTTCGCCGTTCAGGCCGGCACCACGGCGCGTCTGGACACGGCGGTCTGGTGCGATTCCTCGCGGATTTCGTCGGCGTGCAGAGGCATGCTGATGGCGCGCAGGACAGCCTGTACCTTCTTCACGTCCACGCGGCGCACGGTGACGCCGGCATCGATCGCCACCGCCGCTGCGATACCGGCGGCCTGGCCGGTCGCCATGCAGGCGGGCATGTTTCGCGACCGCGCATGCGCGGTGTGGTCGGCCGAGATGGCACGCCCGGCAATCAGCAGCTGTTCGATCCCCAGCGGCACCAGGCAGCGATAGGGAATCTCGTACGGAAGCATGCCCCGAAAGTCGACGTCTCCGCCCTTCGGATCGTGGATGTCCAGCGCCGACGCGTCAGCCGCTATGCTGTCCTCGAAGGCGCGGCCGCCGAGCGCGTCCTCGCCTGTCAGCGTGTATTCGCACTGGACGTGGCGCGTCTCTCGCACGCCCAGCGCCGGTGATATCTGACCGATGCCGGCCTGCTCGAATCCCGGCACGCGCTCGCGCAGGAACTGGGCCACGCCCTCGATCTGCCGGTAGCACTCGACGATGGCGCCGCTAAATTCCACCGGAGAGAAGATATTCACGCCCAGCACACGCGTGCCATTCACATACATCAGCCCATTGGCGGTCTTCAGCGTGATGTTGTCGCGCTGAAGCTTGATCCCGGAATCGGCCTGGAACTTCTGCAGCATCTTGTTGAAGCCAGTCAGCCACAGGCTGTAGTCCAGGCCCTCGACGGTATCGGGAATGGCTCTGGCCGGCACGTCGTCCGTTGTGCGAGCCCATTCGGCCAGGCGCACCAGATCGACGTTGGTCATGGTGAAGTACATGGACACCGGCTGCATGATCTCTTCTGTGCCGCCGGAGCCCATGACAAACGGCGTACCCGCCTTGGCCGCCATGTCGCCATCGGCCGAGCAGTCGATCACCACCTTGCCACGCACCAGTTGGCGGCCCGACTTGCTCTCGATGATGACGCCGATGATGGCGCCATCATCGATCAAGGGTGCCGAGACGAAGGTCTCGAACAAAATCTGGACGCCTGCGTCCACGCACAGGCGCGTTAGCAGTATCTTCATGATTTCCGGGTCGCAGGGCGAGGCGATCTTCACGCCACCCGATTTGGTCAGCGCCATGTAGTCGTCGCCCGCGCCGCCCGCCTGGCGAGCCAGGTTCCAGATTTCCAGCGGCAAGCCGCCCAGGAGCGCGCCCGAAGGCTTGGTGTTCAGGCCCAGTGTCATGTTGCCGCCCAGCGAGCCGAAGCGTTCGATCATCACCACACGCTTGCCCTGGCGTGCCGCCGAGATCGCCGCGAAAGGGCCGGTCGTGCCGCCGCCCACAACGATAACGTCGGTCTCCATCAGCACCGAGATTTCCTTCGCCGGCTCGGTATAGGTGGGGCGGTTTGCAATGTTTTCCACGATGTCGATTCCGTTGGAGGTCGATGCGATCGGACTGCTACGAGCCACTTTCAGTCCGCCTGCGCGCCAGAGGCTTTTACCGCCCTGGCCCACGTCGCGATCTCGCTCTTGATGAATGCGGCGAACTCGGCTGGCGTTCCGGGTACCAGTTCGGCACCGGTCGCGGCCAGGCGATCCCGCACCTCCGGGTCTGCCAGCGCGGTGATGGTGTCCTTGTTGACCTTGTCGACGACGGCCTGCGGCGTGCCCGCTGGGGCCAACAGGCCGATCCAGGAGACGGCCTCAAAACCGGGAAGCGTTTCTGCCACCGTCGGCACGTCAGGCAGGCCGGGATTGCGCTTGGCACTGCTCACTGCAAGCGCCTTGAGCTGGCCGGACTTGATCTGCGGCAGGGCCGGCACGATGTTGTCGAACATCAGCTCCAGCCGCCCGGCGATCAGGTCGGAATAGGCTAGCGGCGTTCCCTTGTAGGGCACGTGAATCATGCCGCCGCCCGTCTGAGAGCTGAACATTTCACCGGCGAGATGGTTGCTGGTGCCGACCCCGCCCGAACCGAACGACATCTTGCCGTGGCGCTCCTTCAGGAGCGCCAGGAGTTGCGGCATGTTGTTGGCTGGCAGGGCTTTGTTGGCGACCAGCACCAACGGCGTCTTGGCCACCAGCGTGATCGGCGCGAAATCCTTCTGGAAGTTGTAGTTCAGCTTGGTGTAGAGCGTTGCGCTGATAGCGTTGGCAACGGTGCCCCAGAAGATCGTGTAGCCGTCGTTGGGCGCCTTGGATGCAACTTCGCTGCCTAGATTGCCGCCGGCGCCAGGCCGGTTTTCGATGTTGACTGGCTGGCCCCATTGCTCGCTCAGCCTTTGGCCCAGGACACGCGCCACCACGTCGGTCGCGCTGCCAGCGGGGAAAGGCACGATGAAACGGACCGGCTTGTTCGGGTAGCCGGATGCGCTTTGGGCCAGGGCGGCGGGCGCTGAGGCCACGACTGCGATGGCGGCAGCTAGCACGGTGGTCAGCGTGAAACGTCGGAAATTCATAGAAGTCCTTGGGCAGTGCATGGTCGCCAAGCGCGACTGGACACTGCGTTGATGTCACTTCATTGTTGTCTGCGTTGATTCGTATACGAAGCAACGCTTCAAGACATTAGCACGACCGGCGCCGGGATTCAACGACTGACTGCGGCCGGGTCTATCGAGATGAATGTGGAGCTCAGTGCGCGCCCCCCCCTGGAAGCGAATCAGGTACGGCGCCTCTGCCGTGACACTGGTTTTCGGAGGGCGCTCTTCGGTGGTCGGTGTAGCCACCCGCTGCAAGGACTCCAGTGGCGACATCGCGCAGTGAGTGATGTCGGCGGGTCGCGATGTTCTTTTTTTTCACTGGCTGACGCCCCGCCGTGCATGGCCTTATTGCAAGCACCTTCTTCGACGCCTTACCGGCGCGCGGCCTGCTGCGCATCAACGACGCCGCGGCGGCGATGGTGCTGCCCCAGTTGGCCCCACGCCTCGCGCCAGCCCAACTTCACACCGCGGTCTTACGAAGGAAGTCGCGCAGCAGGCCCACCGTCGCGGTGGGTTGTTCCTGCTGCACCCAATGGCCCGCATCCCGTACGATGTGGATGCCGCGCAGGTCGCGGCAACCCCGGCCCTGCATGGCCTCGAGATCGCCGGGCTTCTGGTAGACGCCCCAGTCGCTGGCGCCGCCGATGAAGGCGGCCGGCACCTCGATCCCGCGCCCGTTGAAGAGGCGCATCTCGGCAGCGGCCTGGCCGCTGGTTGTGACCCGGTAGGATTGCAGCCCGCCCTGGAAGCCAGTGCGACCGTATTCAGCAGCGTAGATGGCGAGGTCGGCATCGGGCAACCAGCTGTTGGCGGCGATAGACGCGGCGTCGGGCATTTCGGCGGCGACCGTCGCCGCCATGCCGAGGCCAGCCGGCATGATGTAGTAAGTCGGCATCACCGCCAGCGCCTCAGCAGTGAAGGCGGGCAGGCTGTGGGGCTTGTTGGCGACCCAGTCGGCGCTCTTGTGGTGGTAATAGGCACGCAGGAAAGCGTGCACGCCCTGGGGCGCCTGCGCCATGTCGGCATTGGCTTCGCGCTTCGAATAGAACCACTGGTAATGCTGCCGCGGCGGATCAAGACGGCCCAGCGCCTCGTTCATGGCGGGCGATGCGAGGCCGGCCGGTGACTCAGGCCCCGATTGCTCGCCCAACGGCCATGGGCTAGGGCCGGAATAGGGCGCGCTCATCATCACGACCGATCGGAACACGTCTGGCCGCGCCAGCGCGCAATTGCCCGCCACGGGCGCGCCGAAATCATGGCCGATGACAGCCGCGGCGTGCGTATGGCCGAGGGCGGCGACAAGGGCCAGCGCGTCCCGCACGTAGCCGAGCGGGCGGTAGGACGAGAGGTCGCCGTCGAAATCCGCTGTCCAGCCGGTAGTGCGGCCATAGCCCCGCTGGTCGGGAGCGACGACGTGATAGCCCATCTCGGCCAGAGGCAGCATGACGTTCCGCCATGAGAAGGCGAGTTCGGGGAAGCCGTGAAGCAGGAGAAGCAATGGGCGCGCGGCCTCGCCCGCCTCCAGCACATGCATGTTCAGGCCGTTCACATGCGGCACGAAGCGCGTGTGGATGCCGAGGTGACGTAGATCGAGCGGGGTGGACATTGGCGCTTTCCTGTTGGTTTTGTCGACGCCGGATTGGGCGAGTGGGCGGTGGCCTGGCATCACCAGCTTGGGCTCAACCGATATGCAATCCAGTGGTCGCTCAAAATTCAACATGAACAACCCTCTCGGACGCGTCGTGCCGGCATGGGCTGGGGGTCTCATCTGCTGGCAAACGGCGGGACAGCAGCGGTCCCGTCGGTGGCGGAGACGCCCCGACTTACGGCCTAGGAGATGAGCTCGAGGGGAGTACCGCCGCATCGGTGTCGCGGCGGTACCGGACGGATTCAGTATCCCGCCGGCAGCAACAGGTGGCGCGACATAGGCACGGGCGCTGGACTTAAGGTAACGTATCGGTTACTATTTAACACGGCAATCCGCTTTGAAGAGTAGCTTCGCGAAGATAGATGGAATCCCTGCAAGGGGTGATTCGACGCGCTCGATGCGCGGGCTGCAGCCAAAGTTACGACGGCGAAGCCGCGCAAGGAGTTGGGCAATACGTCCAGCATCATGTGCTTCGACAGTATGGGCGAGTACATTATCGATTGTGGATCGGGTTCCGCAAACAGCGTGGTCGTGCCGTTGCGCTTGTAGTCGTGGGCCATGGTGGCAGCGCGCCCGGGATTCATCGGCAGACCCGGCTGGGTGCGATCGAGCGCCTCTACCTGACTCTTCTCATCGCAGCGCAGCACCAGTGCATGCTCGAGCGGGGACAAGTACAGACCAACCATGTCTTCGAGCTTCTCGACGAAATTGGGATCGCGCGATACCTTGAAGCTCTTGACCTGGTGCGGCTTGAAGCCGTGTGCCTTCCAGATGCGTTGGACCGTGGTGTCGCTAACGCCGGCCACCCCTGCCAACGTCCGGGTGCTCCTTTGCGTCGCCCCTTCCGATTTTGTCTGCGTGGTCAGGCGCACGATCTCGGCCGCGTCGGCCTTGGGCTTGCGCCCACCTCGCGGCAAATCCTATTCGATCGCCTTAAACCCGCCTTGGACGTAACGCTCGCGCCAGCGGCCCAGCTGAATACGGCCCACCCCCATCAAATCGCCAATCTTTCCGTTGTCCAGACCATCGGCTGCAAGAAGAACAATGCCAGCGCGACGCGCCAGACGCACTTCCGTCGTGCTCGAATGCGCCAGCTTCACCAGCTCTGCCCTCTGCGCATAATCCAATTCAATCCTGCTTGCCACTCGCATCGTCGACTCCAAGGCCGATACAACAATCATTGGAATCGACAAATCGTATTCAGTTCCTATAAATGCCAAGCACTACACTAGCCGAGTACAAGGCGCGCAAAAAGGCCCGGGTTATAAAGGCTAGCGCCGAAAATAGAAAGAGGCGAGTCTCATGGCACTGACGCATGATTTCAAGCAAACCGTGGTCGAACGGGTCGAGCGCGAGCCTGCGTTCGCGCAGGCACTGCTCGACGAAGCTGCTATCTTGTTCCTCAACGGCGAGCCCGAAACAGCGCGCCTGATCCTGCGAGACCTGATCAACGCGACGATCGGCTGCGAGCAACTTGCTACCATGACCGCCAAGCCCAGCAAGCGCCGAGAACCGCATGGCCCATCTGCTGGCCGGCAACTACACGGCGCTGTCTGCCGCGGACATCTTCGTCAAAGACCTGGGCCTGGTGCTAGACATGGCGCGGGCCAGCAAGTTTCCGCTGCCGCTTTCCAGCTTGCACCAGATGTTCATGCAGGCGTCTACCGCCGGCTACGCGAAGGAAGACGACGCGGCGGTAATTTAGATTTTCCCTGGCACCACGCTGTCCCATTCCGATTGAGCAGGTAAAGCGTGCGCATCCTCATCACCGGCTGCAGCGGCTTTCTCGGGTCGCGTCTGGCGCGCGAACTTCTGGCGCAAAACGCCTTGGTTCTGGCTGGCGGTGAATCACGTGCCATCGAGCAACTGTGGCTCACCGACCTGGTGCCACCGCCGGCCGCTCTGGTGGCCGATGCGCGCGTGCATGCGGTGACGGGTGACTTGCTGAACCTGTTGAACAGCGACATGCTAACGCTGCAAAGCATGGACGCCGTTGTGCACCTGGCGGCGGCTGTAAGCGGCGACTGCGAACACGATCTGGACCTGGGCTTGCGCAGTAACCTCGACACCACGCGTGCGCTGCTGCAAGCGGCAAGAACGGCAGGAAAGACAGGCCAGGCCCCTCTGTTCGTCTACGCCAGTTCAGTGGCCGTGTTCGGTGGCGACCCTGGTCAACCCATGCCACAGGTAATTGCAGACGACACCCTACCCACACCTCAGGGCAGCTACGGCATCCAGAAATTCATCGGCGAACAACTCGTGGCCGACTTCGGCCGCCGTGGCCTGGTGCAAGCGCGCAATCTGCGTTTGATGACGGTGGCCATACGGCCTGGGCAGCCCAACGGCGCTGCTTCGGGCTTTCTCAGCGGCATGGTGCGCGAGCCGCTGGCCGGCGTGCGCGCCACCGTGCCGGTCGAGCAAAGTACGGCCGTCGCATTGGCCTCGCCCGCCAACACCATATTCGGCCTGATAACCGCGTTGACCACTGCAAACGCAGCCTGGGGCCCACGCACTGCGCTCAACCTGCCGGCGCTGAGCACCACCGTGGGCGAGATCGCCGCGGCTCTGGGCCGCGTGGCAGGCCAGGCCGCGCTGGATCTGCTGGACTGGCAGGCCGATGACCGCATCGCAGCACTGGTAGGCGCCTGGCCCAGCCGTTTCGACGCTGCTCGCGCACGCGCGCTGGGCTTGCTGCCCGATGCCTCGGTCGAGGCACTGGTTGCACAGTATTTGCGCGACCACGCCGATGCCATCCATCTGCCCTTGCGCTGAGCAACCTGCACTTGAACAAACCGCTGCTCGGCGACATTGCCGACGACTTCACCGGCGCCACCGACCTGGCCAACAACCTGGCGCGCGCAGGCATGCGCTGCGTGCAGACCATCGGAGTGCGCGATGACAGTGCCGCCCGAGTGCCGGCCGACGCCATCGTCATAGCGCTCAAGTCGCGCACCATCCCCTCGCCGTCCAGGCCATCGCGCAATCTTTGGCCGCATCGGGCTGGCTGCAGGATCAAGGTGTGGAGCAGATGTACTTCAAATACTGCTCGACTTTTTATTCAACGGCTGAAGGCGATATCGGCCCCGTGACAGAAGCATTGCTGCTCTACCGCGAAGCCCATCAGCTGATCGAGGACATACACGAGGCGCGTGAGCTCGGCGCGATCCGCAAGCTGCGCGCGCAGTTGCGCGCCACCGAGTTGCGCGTCATCGACGACCTGTTCCTGCGCAAGCTTCCGGCCGGCGCCGCCGACGAACTGGCCGATGTGCTCATGAGCCGGCACGAAAAGGTCTCGACCCTCATCACCTCCAACCGCGGCCTCGATGACTTGGCGAAGCTGCTCGGCGACATGGTAATCGTAGCCCCGCTCATCGACCGGCTCATGCATCACGGGCACCTGCTCAAGTTCGACGGGAAAAGCTGGCGTCTGAAGGAGGCTGCAGCGCGTATTGCCAAGGCCTCAGTCGCCAGGGTGGGGGAATTTGACCAGGCCACAGTTGGGGATTTTTAGGTGGCCACCGGAGCCAGGTCGACAAGACCGCGAACCGGCGGGTGCGTGAGCGCGTCAAGCGCGCGGCAACGCGCAAGTCCCAGGTGCGAGCGCGCGTCGAGCATCCGTACTGGGCGTTGAAGTGCATCTTCGGCTACCGGAAGGTGCGGTTCAAAGGTGTGATGAAGAACACCGCGCAGATCGTCACGCTGTTTGCGCTGTCGAATTTGTTCATGGCTCGAAAGCGATTACTGGCGCTTATGGCACCCGTGCGTCCGAAGATGGCGTAGAGGGGAGAGATGGTGGCTTGGATCAAGCGGCATACGCTGCGTTTTGTTAAAATTCGTCGAATCGCACCGATATGGCAAGCGGCAGTGCCTCGCTCGGTGGCTTGTTCAGACCTTCCCTAATCGCCGCAATCGTCCAGATGAAAATGCGCAATCCGAAGTCCGGTTGCGTGCGCGTCGCGCACAGATCTCTCATGCCTTGCGGAACAAGATCGACAAGGACATGTTCGTTCCTGGATACTTCTCAGCCTCGTCCCTTGACCAGCCGGTCCGAAAGCCAGTCGGCGACATAGGTCGCGCCAAGGATGCGGTTGTCGCCCTGGCAATGCTCGCTACCACCGTCCTCGGCGGTAAACACCCGCATCGACTTGTTTGTCGCACCCACCGCAGCGAACAGTCGCTTCGCGTAGTCGACCGGCACTATGGTGTCGTTTTCGCCATGCACGCAAAGGAAGGGACACTGGATGCGTTCGGCCAATCCGGCCAGCCGGTAGTTCTCCAGTTTCTTCATCGCGGCGTCCATATCGGGAACGCCAAGCACCCACAACAGGTGAAAGTACGGTGCCGACACCCGGGTACCACCGCTCTCGATTTCCTTGCGACGGCGTACCCAGGACTCGTGATAGTCGAAATGACCACCCCAGGCGACACAGGCTGCGAAGCGGCTGTCCATTGCCGCTGCGCGCGGCGCGAAGTAGCCGCCCATGCTGATACCCATGATCGCGACCCGCGCCGGATCGACGTCAGGCCTGGAGGCAAGGTACTCATAGGCTGCACCTGCCGGCACTTCCCAGTCGTAGCGACTGACGATGTTCTGCAAGCGTAGTGCCTCACCTTGGCCAGGACCGTCGATCGCGAGCGTATTGATGCCGCGCTCGGCAAGCTCAACGCCGCCGTAGAGGATGCCGACTTCCTTGGTGCCGTCGAGTCCGTTGAAGAACACCACCGTTGGCGCCGGCTTGCCACCGGTATTCTTCGCCGGCATGAACCACGCCGGCAAGGTGGAACCCTCGTACGGAACTAACACCCGCTCAGCGCCCGGATAGCGTCGCTTCATGCCTTCTGCAAAGTTTGACAGGCAGCACCCGTACACATCGAGCTTGCGATCGCCCATGTGCAGGTAGCGCTCCCCGTAGCCGAAGTAGGTCGCCGCATGCAGGAAGTAGGTACCGGCGGTCAGTTCGTGACCGAGCGAGGTCTCGGCGCGGGCACGCGCCTCCATCTTTGCGCCCATTGCGGCCCACTCTTCGCACCACGCCTCGTTGTCCCCGACACGGTCGCGCAACCGCTGGCCGACCTGATCGATCTCGCCCATCGCGGCCGCTCCGAACGGGATCATCTCGATCGCCGACATCACGCCCTGCGACCACATGAACTGATTGGGAAAATACTGGAACCAATGTGACATCCGATGCTCCCTTGAGCGGTTCAACGGCGACGAGCAGTCAGCGGCCACCCATCTTGATGCCGGCATCGCGTATCAGACGGCCGTAGAAGTCGTGGTCGGCACGCACCCGCTTAGCCAGTTCGGCCGACGTCGCGGCCGAGGTGCCCATGCCCTGCTTCGTCCAGATCGCCTTGACCTCCGGCACGGCCAGGATGCGTACGATCTCGGTATTGAGCCGCTGGACGATCGCGCCCGGCGTGCCCCGGGGCGCAAAGATGCCGTGCCAGCCGGTCGCCTCGTACCCGGGTACGCCGCCCTCGGCCATCGTCGGCACGTCCGGCAGCAGCGGATCGCGCTGCGGGCTGGTGACGGCGAGGACACGAAGCTTGCCGGCGATGATTTGCGGCTGCACCACTGCAAGACTATAGAACATGAAGTCGATGCGTCCGGCGAGCAGGTCCGTCACGCCCGGAGGCCCGCCCTTGTAGGGCACGTGCAACAACTCGATCTTGGCGAGCCGCTGGTAGAGCTCGCCAGCAAGATGGAATCCGCTTGCCGTGCCGGACGAACCATAGGTGATCGTGCCGGGGTTGGCGCGGGCGCGCGCAGTAAGATCCTCGATCGTCCTCGCCGGGATCCCCGGATACGCCACTAGCACATAACCGAATGCGCTCAACTGCGCGATCGGCACGAAATCACGCAGCGCATCATAGGGCAGCTTGTCGTTGACGTGGGGCGTGCTGGTCAGCGACGACCCGGGCGCAGCGAGCAGCGTATAACCGTCGGGCGCAGCCCTGGCAACCATCTCGTTGGCGATGATGCCAGTCGCGCCGGCGCGGTTGTCGACGATCACCGGTTGACCGAGCGCGTCACCCAGCCGTTGGGCAACCGGACGCGCGAGTATGTCGACCGTGCTGCCGGGCGGAAAGCCGAGAATCAGACGGATCGGACGCTCCGGGTAAGACGCGGCGACAGCGTCGATGGACATCGTGACCATAACGCTCAGCGCTGTAATGACTGCAGCTGTCGTGGCGTGGATCGAAACACGTAGCGTGTGACCATTCATGGTCATGCTGCTCCCGGCGAAGTCTGTGATCACGATGGGGTGCCTCAAGCTTTTCAGACTCCCCCGCGATGCGGGGTGCGGGGCCAGCTCACCCTGTTCAGCTAGTTAATTTGCGGCTCGGCGAACTTCGCCACCGTTGATAAGGAAAACGTCTCCAGTGATCCAACGTGAATACGGTCCGCATAGGTATCGGACAAGTTCAGCAACCTCCTCGACAGTTCCCGCGCGCTTGATTGGGATTGTGGATAACCGCTTGTCCCATTTCGCAGGGTCACGCAACACATCAACACGTGCTGTATCAAGAAACCCTGGCGCAATTACATTAGTGGTAATGCCGTGAGGCCCCAACTCGTCAGCAAGAGATGAACTAAGGGCATGAACACCAGCTTTCGAGGCAGCATACGCAGCGAAAGTCGCTGGAGCCTTCAATGCAGCTCCAGAGGAGATGCTAATGATGCTTCCTCCTTCTCCTTGTGCAACCATCTGCTTTGCGACGTATTTCGAACATAGCATCGATCCCGTCAGGTTTACATCTAGAATCGTTCTCCAAAGATCATCATCAAGCTCAAGCAAGGGAACTCGGTCCGCCGCCCGGGGATAAGTAGCATTGTTGACAAGAATGTCGACGCGCCCCAACTTCTCGACGGTTTCACGCACCATGCGCTGAACATCGCGGGGTTCGCGCACATCCATAAAAACGGAATGAGAGCGAACGCCGAGGTCCGCGACTTCCTGAGCGACATCTTCGAGTCCGCGCCAACCTTCCTTCTGCTCGTCAAGCGTGAGATTGCGCGGCTGTCGGTCGCTCCCGGTAACGACAACGTCGGCGCCGGCACCCGCCAATGCTAGTGCAATGGCACGGCCTAGGCCCCGTTTACGTGTAGCTCCAGTGATAACAGCCACCTTCTGCGACAGTTCAGTCATTCGCGGGTGATCTCCTCTCCGACAACTGCGACCGACAAGCAGTAACCGCAGCCATCTTGCGAACCAAGATCAAGTGCGCCCACCACTGTCCGGCGATTAATCGAATCAATTCGATTGCTTAGCGTCGTAGGGTTCTTCATCATTCACGCCCGTAAAGCTAAGTAATGAACCAACCGACCGACGCTGTAGACAACTCGTCGCGAAGCGTCAGGACGGCCCAAGGCCGCCCACGAATAATTCGGAAGAATCTAAAACTCGAGCAGTCGCAACGCTGACGAGAAGGGACCGAGGCTGCGACAAGACCGTACCTCAGGGCAAGGCGAGGAGCAACGCAGCGCCCACCAAAGTCAGGGCAAGCTTGGCGATTTTGCAGGGCCATCAATAACTCGTTGGCCAGTTGCGCATCAAGTGCTGCCCAACGCCATTACTCCTGCGCATGCGATGCACTTCGAGCATGCGGATCAGCCAGTCGCGCGTATCGCGCGGATCAATGACGTCCTGGGCGGTGTAGATCGCCGCCATGTCGTAGGGCGACGTGCCTTTGGACATTTTGGCGACAGCCTCCTTGAATCTCTCCGGTTCCTTCTCCGGATCGACACCGAACACCACCTTGGCACCGAAGTCCGGCTTCATGAAACTGATCTCGGCGGTGACCCAGCAAGCAAGTTCATCGGTATTGCCGCCGGCGCCCATATTGGTCACCGCCAGCCCGTAACTCTTGCGCACGATCACCGAAATCTTCGGCACGGTGACCAGCGTCATGGCGTTGAGCCAGTTCATGACCTTACCGGTGACGCCCTGCTGCTCGCCTTCCATGCCGATCAGGAAACCCGGCTGGTCAACCAGCAGTACGATCGGGATGTTGAAGGAATCGCACATTACAAAAAACGCCTGCACCTTGCGGCAGGCATCCGCATCAATGGCGCCGCCCTTGAACAGCGGATTGTTGCCGATAATCCCCACCGACCTGCCGTCCATCCGCGCAAGCGCAGTGACCAAGGTCTTGCCGAAGCGCGCCTTCATTTCGAACATCGAGCCGCGGTCAACAATGCACTGAATCACCTTGCGCATGTCGTAAACCTGGCTCGTTGACTCCGGAATCAGCTTCATCACGTCTCTGATGGCTTCATCCGAACCCTCGGGGACGGGATATTCCGGCGGCGCCTGCATATTGTTGCTCGGCAGGTAGGACAAAAATTGTTTGATCGCATCCATCGCTTGCTCGTCGGTGTCGACCACTTGGTCGGCGATGCCGCTGACATCGGCATGTACGCGCCAGCCGCCGAGTTCCTCGCCGTCGCATCGTTTGCCGGTGGCCATCGAAATCAGCCGCGGGCTCGACACGGCCATGATCGCGCCCTTGCGCATCACGCAGAAATCCGACATCGAGCCGTACCACGCGGATGAACCGTAACAGTGACCAAGCACCCCGGCCGCCCACGGGACTTCACGCAGTCGCTGGTATTCGTAGGGATCATCCTTGGATCCGATCGACGATGCGCCCATCACATCGGGCATGCGCGCGCCGGTGGATTCGCCGAGGAAGACGAGCGGGATGCCGCGTTTTTTCGAGACTCCTTTCATCTGCTTCAGCTTCTTGATGTTGATCTGCGCGCTGGATGCGCCCTTGACCGTGAAGTCATTGGACACCACGGCGACTTCACGCCCGTTGACCCGGCCATAACCGGTCACCTTGCCGTCGGCCGGCGTGTCGTGTTTGTCTTCGGGGCGGTTGGACACGGCATGCAGGCCGGATTCGCTGAATGAACCGGCATCAAACAGGCGGTCGATGCGCTCGCGTGCATTGAGCAGGCCCTGCGCCCTGCGCTCAGCGAGTTTTTCCGGACCGCCCATCGCCAATGCCCGCTGCTT
>Ga0105046_10005632_pt1 | contig 19810 bp, 16 predicted proteins | sample MAT03_FD_78385 | JGI IMG/M metagenome (GOLD analysis project Ga0105046, IMG submission 78385) | Freshwater microbial communities from Lake Fryxell liftoff mats and glacier meltwater in Antarctica - MAT-03 (megahit assembly) | ecosystem: Environmental > Aquatic > Freshwater > Ice > Liftoff... | reverse complement strand
GCCATTCTTGGTCTAGCATCTAGAGTTTAAGGTCTAGGATATGCGGTCGCGGTGCCTCAAGCACTTTGTCTGAACTGGAACCAGCGACATGAACCTTTAGCCCTGTCTGGAACACCAGGCCCGATACTTCTTATTCACGCACAAGGCAAAGATACCGGCCAGGATAACGCCAGAGACAAGCAGGGTGGTGAAGAGGAAGCTGCGAAAGGCCATGATCAAAGGCAAGTCGCTGCCGCGTGGTCCGTGGCGTGTGGCCGCAAGGCCTATGAGAAAGGCGAGGGCGGTTTCCATTAACACAATGGCTGGCGGCATCACCAGAGAAACGACGCCGAACGACGTTAGTGATCGCGTTTTTCCGAATAGAGTCATCATTCCGGCACCACCTGACAAGAGGGCCATACCAAGGATTAGCAAGAGATCGATCGCCCCACAGACAGGATCGACGTCGCCATCGCCGCGAAAGAGCTGGAATGCCCGAAAGAGAACCGACAACAGCAAAATTCCCGCCCAGATCAACCAAAGTATGGCCGCGGCGATTGCAAGTCCCGGCTTCTTAGCGGAACCGTAGCTAATGTCGCGCGAACGACGGGGAGGATCGTCATGGTGGCGCGATCGCCGGGGACGATCGTCCAAATCATCGTCATCGAATCGATCGCGACGCGGCATGTTCTTCCTCGGCTTCGATTCGATCGGCGGTGAATGGTGGTTGAGTTGCTAGTCGATGTCGTGAGGTTCGGGCAACTTCTATGTGAAACCTTTTATTGCTTCCCGATCCATACTTTAGGCTTATGCCCCGAGAAATCAATCCGCTGAACCCGAGCCGATAAGACCATGCTATTCGACCAAATCCAACAAGCAGCCGCCTCCATTCGTTCCAAGTGGGCCAAGACTCCGCGTGTGGGCATTATCCTCGGTACTGGGCTGGGTGCCTTGGCACAGGACATCGTTGCTGACGTAACCTTGCCGTATGAGGACATCCCGCATTTTCCGCGTTCGACCGTGGAATCACACGCGGGCCGGCTTGTTTGCGGAACGCTCGGCGGGAAGAATGTTCTCGCGATGGAAGGGCGTTATCACATTTACGAAGGCTACACGCTGCAACAGGTGACGTTTCCCGTTCGCGTGATGGCGGCTTTGGGTTGCGACACGCTCATCGTCAGCAACGCGTGCGGCGGGATGAACCCCCAGTATTCGAAGGGGGACATCATGATCATCGAGGATCACATCAACCTCATTGGCGACAATCCGCTGATCGGCCCGAACGACGATCGCCTGGGCGACCGCTTTCCGGACATGTGCCACGCCTACGACCGCGACTTGCTGAAGTTGGCCAGAACGATTGCGATAGAGGAACACATCAACGTCCAGCAAGGCGTTTATGTGGCCGTCAGCGGGCCAAACCTGGAAACGCGGGCCGAATACCGTTTTCTCAGAACCATCGGAGCCGACGTCGTCGGCATGTCCACGGTGCCGGAAGTGATCGTGGCCGTCCATTCGAAGATGCGCTCGCTAGGATTCAGTGCCATCACGGACATGTGCCTGCCAGACGCGCTGGAGCCGATTAGCCTGCCAGAAATCCTGGCTGTCGCGGCAGAGGCGGAGAAGAAATTGCGGGTGCTGGTGCGGAAGGTGGTTGAGCGGATCGCTTGATTCCCGTGGCATATGATTCCGATCTTGTGCTCCCTGACTCGACAAGATCGGAATCTCGTCGCCACGTACGCGTAGCACATGATTCCGATTTTGTGTGAACTCGTTCTGACCAGATCCGACTGGCTCGATCCACTTCGGCTTGGTAGGATGCGGTTGAGGAGTTGCCATGAATGTAGCCGAGCGAATCGAGACCAACGAAACTTCAGAAAGCTTTGTCCGCTGGACCAATCCGGACGGACAGGAGTTCGTGTTGATACCGACCGAACAGTTCGAGCGAATCCAAAAGCTGCTCGACGGAATTGCGAGCCGATCGGGCTGGAATGATCCGGCACTGGACGCGTACGAAATCTATCGGAAGAAAGCATGAACCGTGGTGATGTGGTCCTGGTCGATTGGCCATACAGCGATCGAACGGGCAGCAAGCTTCGGCCTGCGATCGTTGTTCAAGCCGATTATCTCAACGGGCTTTTAGACGATACCGTGCTCGTTCAAGTCACCAGCAAGCCTCACGGAATTCCTGGTACCGAGGTAAGACTCGACCCGGCGATAGAAAAGGCTTCCGGCCTGCTGCATGTCAGTTTCACGTTCTGCCCCAATATCTTCACGGCCGATCCGGAGTTTATCGATCAGGTGATTGGAACGCTGTCACTCGACGCGGTACAACGAATCGACGTCTGTCTGAAGTCGACTCTTGGGATTCCATAGAAAACAATCAATTCGTTATTACCTAGTGTCCCGAGGATGGCTCAATGTCCATCGAACCCATCACGCTCTTCGCACGTCTCGCTCATCCGGATCGGGTGGCCCGTAAGCTTCGCGAGTTGGTCCCAAACGTAATGATCGACGGGAAGGATGAATCATGGCATAAGGCCATTGTCACCTTTGGCAAGCTCTGGAAGAAACGCAAGCTGATCATCAACCACGATCCCGCCTATTACTCGGAGCCGAATTGGTCGGCACAAATGTCCGGCATGGCGGGCTACTTTTCGAGCTTTCCGGAAAGCGAGCGAAAACAAAAAGCCGTGATGCTCATCTCGACGTTTTCATTTTCGCTGGCAACTGTGTTCGAACCCGATTGCAACTCAGACGACGATCCCAGACTCGACATTCTCTACGCCATCACGGAACTCGTCGATGGCGTGCTATTTACACCTTCTTCCTTACGAGATGCTCGTGGTCGAGTTTTGTTCGGGGCAGACGAAGCAGAAGAGGATCCAAATGCGAAATGGCCGAAAGTAATCGCGCGAGTGTCGATTGATAAGCCCGTCGGGCCACGGAATCCCGAGGAGTCCGAGACTGCAACGAACGCTCCGAGCGCAGAACGAGTTGCTCGCCGAGCCCTTGGGATGACGGCCTTAACTGTACGAGCCATTATCGAGCAGGACGCCGCGAGGAGTATTCGAGAAGCAACGAAAATTCACAAGCGACTTATGGACTGGATCGAAGGAGCCAAGATCGATGACATTGAGCCGGACGAGTGGAAGGTAATTCAACGTACTCCAGGTCGTCTCGACACTCGAATGCAAACCGATTCGACCTGGCGACTGGAAGGACTCGTAGTTCTAGCCTGGGCACTTGGCAAATATGAGATTCCGCCTCATGACGAACTCGTTGCGTTCAACGCAATGTGGGAAGCTCTTGGTGTATTCGACGTCGATGCCGCCAAGAAGTTGATCCAGGATGCTCGGCTCAAGCAGAGACCTAAAATCAGCGCACTTCGAAATCGTCTCTTTTCCCTTCACTGGCGATTGCGAAACTTTGGCACGAATAAGGAAGTGCTCGACTTCAAAGAATTCGCCCAAACGGCTTGGTTCGGCCCGCTGGACCTGAAGGGGTTACCTTTTATGCAAGGCGATCTTGCAATTCAGGGCAAAAGGCTCGACCGGGCATCGGAGGATGAAGTCTCCTCGGCAAACAGCGCGGCACAGGAACGGCACCAAGCAACAAATTGGCTCTGGGAAGGACCGGACAAATACTCGGACGCGAGCGTTGCGACGTAACCTCCGCGGGTCGAAAGTGAAAAACGGTAGCCGATCCTATTGCTGCCGGTTCCGTTCCAACCATTGTGCATTGTTCAAATATTCCTGCGCCCGGCGATTATCGCCCATCCGGCGATAGATCTCGAACAGTCCTCCCTGGATGTTGGGCTGAGTTGGTCGAATTGCATAGCTTCGTTGCATCGCCGTCAACGCCGGCTGCAAGCGATCGTCGAGCATGTAGCTGAGCCCCAGCAGCCGCCAGTCTTCGGCAAAGCGTCGGGTGGCTACTAGTTCTTCAAGATAGCTGGCGGCGAATTTGTAGTTCTTGCCCTGGAATTCGCTATCGGCCGCCAGCAGAAGGGCCTTGCCTCGCACTTCGGCGGTCGCGTCCCTTGCGTTCAGAACCTCCACCGCGAGTTCTCTCGTGCGCGGAACATCGGTCCGCCAATAGAGACTTGCCAATGCCTCGGCCGTCTCGGGATCTTTCAATCCGGTCGCTCGCACCTCTTCTAACAACGTCCTTGCACGCTCGTGGAACACGCCTGAATACTGGGCATAAGTCGCGTCGTCACCAGCAAGACGGTACGCCAGGCCGAGGCTGCGCTGCCGTTCGAGTTGCGACAGGTTTGGCACTGCGTCGATCGGTTCGAGCTTTGGAATGCGGTCGGTTTTCGCCTTGGCTTTGGCCACATGCCGGCCGATGCGGTGGTGTGTAAACGCAATATGTGGAATATCGGTGTCGCCACGGGGCATGTGGCAAGCGACGCAATTGTCGGCCGGTTGTTTCTTCCGGCGTTCGACTTCGGCTAACGAACAGGGCTTGTCGGCGTGACAGTTCAGGCACTGCTCCCGAAAGACGGCAACGGGATCTTTTAGTTTCTCTCGGGCGTGGGGATCGTGGCAGGTGATACAAGTGAGTTCATTCGATTTTTGATAACAGGCACTCTGCCGCAATTGTTCAATATGGCCAACGACGGTCATCTGATCGCTGCCCGTGTCGAATTTGTAATCGACCCGATAGTCGGTCAATGGCCGGCCCGGGCGAAAATCGGTCGGTAATCGACCACGAACGCTAACGGCAGCAACGCCATTGAGGTGGCACTCGGCACAAATCGATTCGAGCAGCGGCCGCGACAACTTGGCGGGTTGAACGATAGTCCAATCCTCGGCACCTTTTTTGATTTGTCCATTTCTATGCCCCTCGGCATGAAGCGAGCCAGGCCCGTGACAGCGTTCACAACCGATGGCGTGTTCGTGCAGCGTGTGTTTTCGTCCCGAGCCACCGACGGTTTCAACCCGGCCAGCATGACAGTTCAAGCAGCCGGTGCTGATGGGTCGTTCGAAACTGTGGTGCTGTGGAAAATCGTAGCCCGGCGACATGCCCCATTCCTTCCGGGCGGTGTACCAGGTGAGCGGCGACTCGTGCAGGAAACCATCTACCTCGACCAAATAGCTTCGGCAAAAATTTCCAGAACCGATGAGGTACTTGATGGGCAAATCAACGCGGGCGATCTCTTTGCCCTTGTCGTCGCTGACAACTTCTTCGTGGCGAAACTGTCCCGCTTGCCGGTAAACGCGATAAGTTCGTCCGGAGGCTTGATGTCGAAACACGGCATCAGGTGGTTCAACGGCGGGATCAAGCGTTGCCAGTGCCCGACTATGTGCCGTGAGCTTGTAGGAATCGTGATTGCCACGATGGCATTCTGCACACGCAGCACTACCGAGGTACTTGGCGTCTGCCCCAAGATTGCGGTAGGGCGTATCGGTGAAAGCCGGTAAGGGGAATGAAGAAGTCGGCGTCGAATCGACCGACTCTGCTGGTCGATCGTTGAAGACGGCCAGGAGGACAATCCCAGACACGACAGCAACCACGGCACACGCGAGCAAAAACACTTTGCGGATCGGCGAACTTTCTTGCATGGCGGGTCTTAGGGCATGGAGGGATCAAAGTGATTGTAGGCTGATTGCATAGAGGTGCCATCGCGATACTTCGTGGGCACGAGATTCCGATCTTGTGCGTTCTCTCGACAAGATCGGAATCTCGTCGCCACATTTGCAATGTGTCGGCAAAACCTCGCCGCCATAGCGTTTGCCGGGTACTCTAAGCACCTAACCATCCGCACACCTAACCACCGACTCACATGGCATTCTTTCCCGATGTCCCGAATATCCCGTATGAAGGCCCCGATAGCAAGAACCCGCTTGCTTTCCGCCATTACAATCCGGACGAATTGATCGACGGCAAGTCCATGAAGGAACATCTGCGTTTTGCCGTTTGCTATTGGCACACTTTTCGAGGGACCGGCTCCGATCCGTTTGGGCCGGGCTGTGCGGTGCGACCCTGGGAGGATGGCACGAACACACACCGCATGGACCTCGCCAGAATCGATGTGGCATTCGAGTTCATGTCGAAATTGGGAGTTCCGTATTACTGCTTCCACGACCGCGATATCAGCGGCGAGGGCGACGACCTCCGCGAGACGAATCAACTACTCGACAAAGTCGTTGCCAAGCTCAAGACCAAGCAACAGGAAACGGGAATCAAGCTGCTCTGGGGCACCGCCAACCTGTTCAGCAACAAGCGATTCGTTCATGGTGCGAGCACGAGTTGCAATGCCGACGTATTTGCCTATGCCGGTGCTCAGGTGAAGAAGGCCCTCGAGGTCACGAAGGAACTCGGCGGCGAGAACTATGTCTTCTGGGGCGGTCGTGAAGGGTATCACAACTTGTACAACACGGACCTTCGCCGGGAATTCGATCATCTCGCGAAGTTCCTCGGCATGGCCTGCGACTACGCCAAGAAGATCGGCTTCACGGGCCAATTCCTGATTGAGCCGAAGCCAAAGGAACCGACGACCCATCAGTACGATTCAGACTGTGCCGCGTGCATGGCCTTCCTGCGAACCTATGGGCTGGAAAAGCAATTCAAGTTCAATGTGGAAACGAACCATGCCACACTCGCTGCCCATAGCATGTTTCATGAACTGACTTATTCGAGTAGCTATGGCATGCTAGGTTCTGTCGATGCAAATCGCGGCGACGAACTGATTGGTTGGGATACGGACCAGTTCCCGACGAATCTGTATCAAACGATGCAGATCATGCTGGTGATTCTAAACCAAGGTGGCCTCGGCTCCGGCGGTCTGAATTTCGACGCCAAGGTTCGTCGTGAGAGCTTCGAGCCAATCGATCTGTTCCACGCCCACGTTGGCGGAATGGACGCCTTTGCCCACGGTTTGAAGATCGCGGCAGCGATCATGAAGGACGGCGTGTTGAAAGATTTTGTCAAGCAACGATATTCAACATGGGATTCGGGTGTCGGTGTCGAGATTGAGAACGGCTCGGCGAACTTCGAGACGCTTGAAAAATACATGCTCGAAAAGGGCGAAGTAACCGCGAATACATCGGGACGGCAAGAGTATTTAGAGAACGTTGTCAATCGGTATTTTCGCTAATTTCTTGTAGGGTGAGTGGAGTCTTCGGAACCCACCAGTCGCCGCCGGTGGGTTTCGGAAAGCCTTCACTCACCCTACAAAACAACAAAACCAAAATCGCGTCACTGCTAAACGGAGACAAATACATGGCCATGCAACATTCCCCCGGTTTCTTGAAAATCGTCGAGGACGCCAAGACTCGCATCAAAGAATGCACCGTCGAGGATGTGAAGGCTCGCCTGGCTTCAGGCGAGAAAATCCTTGTCGTCGATGTACGCGAGGAAAGCGAATGGGCCGCCGGGCACGGAGCCGGGGCCGTCCACATGAGCAAGGGAACCATCGAACGCGATGTCGAGACGAAGGTTCCGGACAAGGCGACTCCAATGGTGCTCTATTGCGGCGGTGGCTTTCGCTCGGCCCTGGTTGCCGACAATTTGCAGAAGATGGGCTACACGAAAGTCATCAGCATGGACGGCGGCTGGCGGGCGTGGGTGCAAGCGGGGCTGGGAGTGGAACGATAATCGAATCGGCGGGAGTGGAGTTCATGCAAATCCAAATTCGCACACTTCGGAGGGCAGAGCCGGAACTTGATCGCTGGGTCGAGTCTCTCCCCGGGAATGAACCCGAACGACGGTCGTTTGCTCAATTTCATCTTGCGCTCGTTTACGATTGGATCGTCACCCATCAGGGTAAGCCGCCCGGGGCGAGACAAGTTGACGGAATCGAACCGAGCCTCTATTGGTGGGAATTCTTTCTCGGCTGGTGGATGAGATTCGCCGTCCGAACGAGAACGAGATGGTGGGTTTTTCACGAACACGACATCGTGATCATTGCAGTTCAGGATTCGCAGCCGGATTTCGAGAGTCCCGAAATGTAGTCTCTTAGATCCCTCGAATCATCGAGCTGATTCATCCGAGACGCTAGTTCCGCTTCACGCTCGGTAGACAACTTGGGTGGAAAAGACGATGACGTTCCAGGCGGAGGAAACAAGAAAGCTATCACGTCCTTGTCCTTATTGGGAATGGCAATCGGCCACCGCCCGCCTCCACGAACTCGCTCGGCTAGGAGTTCTAGCAGAAGTTGCTCACGGGTTTCCACCGAACTAGATCGAACGGCATCGAGAAGGTTGTTTTCTGGCATCCGAATCTCGCGAACTGGGTTCAACCGTAATCCTCTCACTATCATACCAGTCGTTTCGTCGATACTCCAGCGAATCCTCTCTCTATGACCCCTACACAAGCCACCGCCCGTTTCTTCAACTCGGCCGCCGATCTGTTGAATCTGCCGGACCGCGAACGCAAGCAACTCCTGACGCCTTATCGCGAGATCAAGGTCGAATGCTCGTTCGCCCGGGACGATGGCTCTCTTGCCACGTTCGTCGGCTATCGCGTTCAGCACGATAATTCTCGTGGACCGATGAAGGGGGGCATTCGCTATCACCCTCAAGTGGACATCGACGAAGTGAACGCTCTCGCGGCTCTGATGACCTGGAAGACCGCCGTGGTGAATCTTCCATATGGCGGAGCAAAGGGGGGCATTGCCTGCGACCCTCGGCAACTTTCCATTGGCGAACTGCAACGCCTGACCCGAATGTTCACACAGCGATTGCACGACGTTATCGGCATGTACACCGATATTCCTGCACCGGACATGGGCACGAACGCCCAGACCATGGCGTGGATCATGGACGAATACAGCAAGTTTCATGGCCACAATCCTGGAGTCGTCACCGGCAAGCCCGTCGAACTTGGCGGCTCGCTCGGCCGAGACGCGGCCACTGGCCGCGGCGTCCTCTTCGCGGCCGAGTGTCTGTTCGCCGATCTTGGCAAGAAGGTATCGGATTTCACTTATGCAATCCAAGGATTCGGCAATGTCGGTTCCTGGGCAGCAAGGTTATTCCACGAAGCGGGCGGAAAGATCGTGGCCGTCGCCGATGTCTCGGGAGGCATCGCGAATACCAAGGGCCTTGATATCCCCAACCTCATGCTACACGTGGCGAAAACGAAAAGTGTCGCAGGGTTTCCCGGCTCGGAGCCGATACTTGCAGACGAGTTGCTCTATCAATCGTGCGACGTGCTCATTCCTGCCGCCCTCGGCGATGTGCTCAACGGCCAAAACGCTGGCAAGGTGAAGGCGAAGTATATTCTCGAAGGTGCCAATCATCCCACCGACCCAGATGCCGATGCCGTGTTTGCCGCGAATGGCGTGACGGTGGTTCCAGATATTTTTGCAAATGCAGGCGGAGTGACGGTCAGCTATTTCGAATGGGTGCAAAACGTTCAAGAGTTTCGCTGGGAAGAAGAGAAAGTGAACGCGGAACTTCGGCGGGTGATGCAAAAAGCCTATGCCGATCTGTCTGAGGTTCGCAAGAAATATGGCTGTGACCTGAGGACGGCGGCGTTTACCCTGGCGGTGGATCGTGTCTCCATGGCGACGCGACTAAGAGGGATTTGATGCTGTCGCTTTCAGAGCCGCGCACGCAGCGAGGCTCTGCGAGCGGAGTAAGCGAAGTGTCGTTTTGAATCGGCGTACTCAGGCTAAAAAGGCCTGCATTTGGTGTTGCAAAGTGCCGCTTACTCCGCAAAGCGCCTCGTGCGCGGCTCTGAAAAATTCAATAGCCGCTCGTTACACGCCCGATGTTTCTTCGATCTTGCCATTCCGCCAGGCTCGGCGAAGGTTCCAGCGGAAGAACCATTGCGAAATGAATGTCAGCACAATTGTCGTGACGAGCAAAGCTGCGATCAGTTCGACGTTTGTGAATTGAGCCAGCGGCGTCTTGGCGAGCGGCGAACCTGCGGGCGGTTGGCCCATCAACGATCGCCGCATTCCTTCGAGCCAGTACGTCGTTGGCAAAGATAGGGCGATCGATTGCAACCAGCGTGGCAATTCGGACAGCGGAAAAATCACACCCGAAAGCAGGTAGACCACGCCGGCGATTCCTTCGCTGAGGAACATGCCGTTTCGGTGCATGTTCAACACGGCCGCCGCGAGAATCATGCCGGCTGAGTAGAGCATGGCTCCGCCGACGAGCAAAAAGAGGACGAGCCAGATCCAGTCGATTCCGGCTCCGAGCGATGTGCGAACTTCCGAAAACAAAAGCAATCCAGCAAGAACCGTGACCACTCCGCCGAGAAATCCTTCGAGTAGCCGAGCCATCCCCCGGCCAAGCAAGTAACCCTGGAAGACGGCCGGGCTTATGAAGATGTACTTCAGCATTCCGTAGTTTTCCCGATCCGAGACGACGACGTAACTCATGCCAAACATGACGGTGCCGACCAGCCCGAAACAGGCGTTCGAGACATAGACGTACGGCAAGAATTCCGGGGGAGTTTGAACGACTGCCCTGGCCGCGAAGAACATGCAGACCAGAACTAACGAGCTGGAGATTGGTTTGATAACTAGGTACAAAATGAACAGGCGTAGATCGGCCCAGTTGCTCTCGATTTGCCAGCCAAGCCAGGTAGACCAACGCAGAGTCAGAAGCATAAACAGTCTCGACGCAGGTGAAAACTCTGGGTTAGAATGCCGAACGCTTGTAAGGGATTCTTTGTCGTCCTACATCAAATATATGTGGGTTCGGGGCTGTTGAACCCTCGCCCGCCGGAACCAAGTTGACGTGGATCGCGTCTAAAACCAAAACTCCATCCCGTGTCCGAGGTGACTCGAATGAAACTCCGTCTGTTAGTTTTGCCCCTCTTCATGCTGGGGCTCGTTGTGGCCAGCGCTCCGTCCGCCGACAAGTCCGATGCCAGCAAGGATGCCCTGAAGGCGCTCAATGAGTTTATTGGGCAGTGGAAGGGCAACGGCGAAGCAAAATCGGGCAAGTCAGATATCTGGAAGGAATCGGCCGAGTGGGGCTGGGAACTCAAGGGGGCCGAACCGGCACTCAAGATGAAAATCACAGGCGGAAAAGCCTTTTCGGAAGGAACGCTGAAATACCTGGCGGACAAGAAGAAGTATCAACTCACCGCGAAGATTTCGGACAAGAAAGAGCAGGTCTTTGTCGGCGAAATCAAAGCGAAGAAACTCATTCTGATTCACGATGACGCGGAAACCAAAGACAAAACGACAATCGAGATGAGCACGAACAATGGCGGAGCCCGGTTTGTTTACAATGTCTCCGTGCAAAAAGGTGGCAAGGGGCTCTCCCGGGCGACGATGCAGGTGGGCCTGGTCAAGGAAGGGGCCGAGTTCGCGGGCGGCAAGAAGGCCGAGTGCATCATCACCGGTGGCCTGGGCACGATGGCCGTGAGTTTCAACGGCAAGACCTATTACGTCTGCTGCTCGGGTTGCCGGGACGAATTCAATGCGAATCCGAAAAAATATGTCGAGGAATTCGAAAAGGCCAACAAGAAGTAATTCGATCCGCCAAGAGTGAAAAAACAAGGCCCCGGCAATTTGCCGGGGCCTCTTCTTTAGTATCTCTCAATTGCTTTCACTTATCTCCTTCGGTCGCCACCCTTCGGGCTGCTAGAAGCGCCGCCACTTTCACTACCAGGCCCACGATTTCCGCGGTTGCCTCGTTCGCCGCGCTCCGCACCGGTCTGTCCGGGTGTCGCTTGAGTGGCTCCTAGGGTATCGGCAGTCATGCCGCCGAACCCACGACCGCCTGGTGTTCCGGTAAATCCTGATGCCGTGCCGCCAGGTGTTCCACCGGTAAAGCTGCCTCCAGATGTGCCACGACCACCAAAAAAGCCTCCGCCTGGTGCACCGCCGAATCCGCCGCCCGGCGTTCCCCCGCCGAAACCAGCCCCGGGAGTGCCACCACCCATGCCGCGACCACCACCGAACCCGCCGCCGCCCAGCATTCCACTTCCCTCGCCGCCACGACCTTGCATCCCGCCGAAGCCACCGCCCTGGCCGCCTTGCCCCATAGCCATCATTCGAGGATCGCCGCCGTTCATGGCATTGCTGCGGCCATACTGGCTCGTCGATGCCGCTCCGCTATCTTCCTTCCTCTTGCGATAAAACTCCTCCACGGTCATGAACCCGTCGTTGTCCAAGTCGAGTGGCAGGAACTCGGCGATCCTTCGTCCGCCGTTCTTCCACTCGTACAGGCCGATTTGTCCATCGAGATCGGTATCGAGAGAGGCATAAGGGAAATCTTTTGGAAGATTGCCGGCCCGAATGATTGTCGGCCGCTTGCGTTCGTCGCCATCTTTCGGTGTACCGGGGGCACCTGGAGCGGCGGCTCCGCCTTCCGGAGTGGGGAAGCGAGCGGTCAAATAGGTCTTGAATTCGGTGGGGTCAATAAAGCCATCGCTGTTCGCGTCGTACTTCGATCGTTCCGTCTGAAGACCCTCAGCAATCGGGTCTCCAGAAAGTTCGTCGTATTCCAGAACGCCATCCTCATTGCGATCGAGCCGCTTAAAATAATCGTCGCGACGACGATCTCGGTCCGAACTTTCGCCGCCAGGACGTGTCAATGTCATGCCAGGCGTGGCAAATCCGCCGGGACTGCCTTCGGCAGGTCGTAAGTTCATGCCGCCAAGTTCGCCAGACTTGGCCATCTCCGTCACACGGGTCATTGCACCCCTGAATTGCTCGCGTGTGATCTCATTACCAGTGAGGCCCAAGCGAGAGGACATGCGATCGAACATCATCTTCGACATCGAATCGAGTTCGCTAACAATTATGACGTCTCGACCTTTGGAGGCAAAGTTAAACAGCTGATCGGGGTCCATCGACATGCCTCGCATTCCCCCGCCGCCCGGCCCACCTTGGCCGGAAAACTGGCTCCACGAAAGCGTCGGGAGAAGCAGAAAACCAGCAGTGAGTATGAGTGCGGTGTGTTTTGAGCGCATGTTTCTTCCTCGACACGGATTTCCTCTTTATGAATCTACACCAGGGTGGGGTTGCTCGTCACTAACGTTTCCTCCAAGTCTCATCCTTCCCTCATTTGATTACTGAACAAAAAATCACTATTTTTCTGGAAATACCGTTTGTATCGATACTCCGGCTCGTCTACTAGATGGGTAAAATGGGATGACTGGACTTATGTTTTGCACGTGCCGATGTTTGCCACTACGTTAAGAATAGTTTGCCGCTTCTTCCTCTCTTCACAATTCGGTCGGGCACCCAAGCCCATCGTCGCCTTATACGAGGTTTTACCATGACCTTCCGTCTCCATGCCACATTGCTCGCGATTACCATCACCAGCTTGGCCACGGCTCAAGAGCCGATCCGATTCGCCCGAACGCCGGATCTTTCGCCCGACGGAAAGCAGGTCGCGTTCAGCTATCTTGGCGACATCTGGATCGTGGAAGCCATTGGCGGGGTTGCTCGCCCGATCACCATGCACGAGGCTCACGACGTCAGCCCAATGTTCAGCCCCGATGGACGTTGGCTCGCCTTCTCCTCGAATCGTCATGGGCAATACGACGTGTTCGTAAGCCCCTCCTATGGCGGACGAGCCAAGCGGCTAACCTTCGATCACGCACACGACATGGTCGCAGGATGGACACCAGACGGCAGAGGAGTGACCTTTTCTTCGACGCGTGGCACGTCCTTCCCGCAAAACCCTGAACTCTATGTGATTCCCGTTGAGGGAGGCCAAGAAAAGAAGCTGCCCTTTCAGGATGCGAAGGACATCAGCCTGAGTTCAACCGGCAATATTGCAGCATTTGTGCGTGGTCCAGGCAGCTGGTCTCGAAAGAATTATCGTGGTTCCTCGAACGACGACCTTTGGCTGGCCAATCTAGATGGCACGAATGTCCGCCGCCTGACGGATTTCCCCGGCCAGGATTCTTCGCCGATGTTCAGCCCGGATGGCAAGAAATTGTACTACGCGACCGAGCTTCAGGGTGGACCGGGAAACATCGTCGTCCAGGATCTGAATGGCTCGCCTTCAGCAGTCCCTGCCGGCTCGCCTCGGCCGTTGACGACCCATCGCGATGATACCGTTCGCAAGCCACGAATCAGTGCGAATGGAGAATGGATCGTTTACGAATGTGGCGGCGATCTCTGGGTGGTTTCGACTCGCGACGGGAACTCAAGAAAAGTGGCCATCGAAGTCCATGCCGATGTGAAGGCGAACACGGAAAGCACCGTTACACACACTCAGGGCATGAGCGAATACGCATTATCGCCCGACGAAAACACGATCGCTTTTGTCGTCCACGGCGAGGTTTTCGCAATGTCCACTCGTGGTGGCAAGGCAAACCGCCTGACTGATACTTCCGCCGTGGAGCATGGGCTTGCTTGGTCCTCCGATAACAAGAAATTAATATTCGTGTCCGATCGGAACGGCTACGAAGACTTGTACATGCTCGAATCGGATGATCCCGAAAGCGCCGAATTCACGAAGGCACATCGTTTCAAGACGAAAGCCCTCACAACCACCCCCGAGGCCGAGTCGGGTGCAAGCTTCACCACGGATGGCAGCCGCATCGTCTTCATGCGTGCCAGCAAGCTCTGGACCATGAAGCCTGACGGCACCGATGTGAGGGTTCTCGTCGATCAAGCCCAGGTGATCGACTACGATTTATCGCCCGATGGCAAGTGGATCGTTTACGCCAGGCTGGACGGTTCCTTCGCCAGCGAATTGTACGTTTTGCCACTCGATGGCTCGAAGCCGGCCGTGAACGTCACACGCTATGCGACTTTCAATGGCGACGTCAGCTGGGGATCCAACAAGATTGCCTTTCTCAGCCAGCGTCAGGGGGCGACGGCCGTGCATGTGATGTCTTTGCAAAAGCCCGCCACGACAGGAGGGACGAGCACTCCATCTGTTCCGGGCGAAATCGATTGGGACGATCTGCATTTGCGCACTATTCGGGTCGGGCCGGCCTCATCGAGCGTGTGCATTTCTAAGAATGGTAAAAATGTCGCCTTCCGCAGCAGTCAAGGAGGAGACGACTTGTGGTCTGCCTCAACCGATGGCGGGGCCGTGAATCGACTGACCACCGGAAGCACGCGGCCCAGTCAGATTCGCTGGACCAAAGGGGGATCGATTTACTTCATCGATGGCAGCGGCCAACTCCGAAACACTTCGCCCGGAAGTAGCTTCAGTCTGTCGGGAACGCCATCGACTGCATCGACCATCGGTTTTTCGGCCAAGATGATCGTTCGCCAGGAGGAAGAATTCTTGGAGATGTTCGATCAATCTTGGCGGTTGCTCTCGGATAGTTTCTACGACAGCAAGCATCACGGGTCGGATTGGAAGACGATCCGCGAAAAGTATCGGGCACTCGTCCGCCACGTGGCCATGAAAGAGGATCTTTACAATCTGGTCACCCTGATGCTCGGCGAACTGAATGCGTCGCACCTGGGCATCTCGGGCTTCTTGCGTTCGCCCGATGAAATCACGGCCGATTTGGGACTGATTTTCGACGAAACCTACAAGGGCCCCGGACTAAAGATTGCCGAAGTTCTGAAGCGTGGACCGGCCGACAAGCGAGGTCTGGCAATCAAGGCAGGCGACATTGTCCTTTCGCTCGATCGCACGGAAATTACCGACAAGACGAATCTGAGCCGGCTTCTGAACGCTCGAGTGAATGAGATGGTTTTGCTCGAAGTCACCAGCAACGCGGCCGACCCGAAAGCCAGGCGGAAAGTCGAAACTCAAGCGATCGGACGCGTTGAAATCAGCAAGCTGATGTACGAACGCTGGCTCGATAAAAATGCCGAAGCGGTTGCGAAGCAAAGCGGCGGGCGTGTTGGCTACATCCACATCCCGAGCATGGACGAGGCCGGTTTGGAACAATTCGTGCGCTCGCTGTACTCCGACAATTTCGATAAGGACGGCATCGTCATCGACGTGCGTTACAACGGCGGCGGCTTTACACACGATCAAGTTTTGAATTACCTGGGTGCCAAGGAACACACGTTCTTCCGTCAGCGTGACGGTAGCGAAGGGCTCGTCATGCGGAACTTCGACCGCAAGTGGACGAAGCCGACGACCGTTCTCATCAACAATCGCTCTTTTAGCGATGCCGAGATTTTTCCGGCCGCCTATCGGGCATTGGGGCTCGGCAAGATCGTGGGGCAATCAACTGGCGGGCTTGTGATCGGCACGATGGAAACACGCTTGATTGATGGCTCGTCCTTCCGCTTGCCACGGACCGGCGTCTTCACAATACGGGGCGTGAACATGGAGAAAGAAGGGGTCTCACCGGACGTTGCAGCCGAGGCACAGCCGGAGGATCTGGCCAAGGGGATTGACAATCAACTCAAGCGAGCAGTGGAGGTTCTTTCGGTAGATGTCGCGGAATGGAAAAAAAACCGGGCAACCATCGTGGCCACGCCAGTGACGCCAATGGGCATGGGAACAACGCCTCCCATGGTCGTACCTATGGGTGCGCCGAAGTAGTAAGACGTCGCGCAACAATAAGTCGCCGTGATTCTGGGGAATTGCAGCGGCGGAGCCTGAAGCGTCCGCGAAGGGCCGCTGTTCCGGTTTCCCAGAATTTCGCCGTGTTCGCCCTTCGCTGACGCTTCAGGCTCCGCGTGCTTCGCATCACCGCTGACAAGCAAGACCGGAGCGCGAGCGAGGCGAAACGATAAACATCAAGAAATTGTTAGCCTCGCTCGCGGTGCGGCCTCTCAATTCCGTTCGGTGTTGAACCCTATTCAGGCCCGGCAAAAACCGCAAAATCGAGTGTTGCTTTCACGCGGGTGTTTCGATTACATTGAGTGAAGTCCCCCCCTCAATGGACTCGTGCCACGGATTGGTGCGCGAGGAATTCCCCGTGTCTGTAGCCCGCCTCGTTGACTTTTATCGTCAACTCCCCCGCTTGCAATCATCCGACGACCCCGATCTTTGGGCCGCTCGGATGCACGACGCACTTCGCGTCTATCGAATCCAACTTCTGAATCATTATTCCGAGGGCACGCTCCAGCGACTCCTCGCGAACCCCGATTCCGAAATTCGCCGGGCGGCCGTGCTCGCTCTTGGGCTCATCGGCACGATGGACTCGAACGGGGCTTTGGCTCGCGTTCTGCATGACGAGGATTCCACGCCAGCTCGCATGGCAGCGGATGCTCTTTGGCAACTGTGGTTCCGGGGCGGCACGGAAGAGCAGAACGCCGACTTGCAACGGATCATGCACCTGCCGGACTTCCTGGAGATCCTGGCCGGGCTCGACGATTTGATTCGCGAGGCGCCATATTTCGCCGAAGTGTACAATCAACGTGCCATCTTGTTCTTCCGGCGCGGCGAGTTCGCAAGATCGATTGCAGATTGCCAAAAGGCCATCGAGTTGAACCCCTATCATTTCGGGGCACAGGCAGGAATGGGGCAATGCTACTTGAAACTGCGGAAGCAGCGCGCGGCCCTGAGAGCGTTTCGTCTCGCGTTGCAGACCAACCCCACCATGACGCAACTCGGCGAGACCATTCAATCCCTTGAACGCACGGGAGATTGAGTTTGTATGGTGGTGGGATTGTCACTCTCTGATTGGCGACCGCACCGGGCGAAGAATCGCGTATCCGAATTAAGGGGTAGTGTCCTAACTTAGTATCCGCGTGAAAATACCCTTACCGAATTCGTGTTTGGAGGGTGCCATGCCCACGGCTTTGCGTGGGCATGTTTAGCACTGAATCTTCTCAGTGACTGTCCCATACGCGGCCCTGGCGAGCGGCGCGGCGTAAGCCCGCCGTGGTTTTGCCCGTTAAACACTTCGGCCTTACGGCTCGACGCTCGCCAAAAACCTACTTATGGGACAGTGTCTCAGACATGCCCACACAAAGCCGTGGGCATGGCACCCACATTCGGGAATTTGATTTTGCGCGGCGACTTACGACACTTCCGAATTAAGAATGAGATGGAGATGCATTCCCGATTTCGACGCGTTGGCGGTTCTTCAATCCGTCCATGCTTGAGTGTAAATTCATTTCCTGTTCATCCACACGATCGAAAAGTAGAATCGCATTTCCTTCCAAGAATCAATACAGATCCGCGTACGCAGTGCAGCGGAGTAAGCGGTTTAGCGTCTCGCGGGTTCATTCGCTTACTCCGCTGCACTGCGTACGCGGATCTGACGGATTTGTCGGGCGCGTCAATGTAGTGTCAGCAAGGCAATGCCGAACGGACTACCACGTGCGTCGAGCTTGAATCGAGCAGCGAAGTCGAGACGCGGCTATGTTGCCTTGGTTGCGATTTCCGCCCGGGACAGCATGCCCGGTGCCGCCGTCTTGGAATGATCGTGCCCGTCGTACACGCCGAAATCATTGAACCAGAATCGTTTCGCGAGGCGATAGAGCACGTTCTTCTCGGGGATCTCCGATCCGGGGGCATACTGGGATGTTCGCGTGGTCAGATTGCCGAGTTCGATCAGAGCGGTTTGACGTGCCGTCGAATCCTTCGCCGAGTGCTTTTCAACCAGGGCCTTCAAAAGGTCTGGGCGTTCGAGCACGATGCAGCCACGCGTGGTCTGCTGGGAAAGTTCGCGGAACTCGCGAAGGAACGGGGACTGTGTGAACTTCTGCCGAAGCGATCGCGTGTCGCCTCCCTTGGCATGAATGGACTCTTTCGAGAACTGCACGATCGGACAAGGCTCAATGTCGCCCCAGGGATTGATGTGATGGCTGATGCCGGTCGCAGCCGGGCAGAGTGCCTGGCCCTCGCCATCGTAGTAGGCATCGATCACGACAATCGGCTTCTTCGCTCGGGTCTCGACGACGAATTGCCTGGCACGTTTCGCTTGCTCCGGCGTCAGGCACAAATCCGGATTCGGGTTTGGCCCCATTGGCCGATAGACATGAAACCATGTGTAAAGTACACCCATCTCGATCAGGCGATCGACCCAGCGATCTTGCAATAAGTCATCGATGTTCGTGCGGCACAGGCTGGTGCAAACCCCCGTCATGACCTTGTTGTTCAAACAGTTCTGAAGTCCCTGCATTGTTTTCGAAAGCACATCGGACCGACCACGCCGTTCATCGCTAACGATCTGGCTTCCCTCCACGCTGATGAGCGGCGTGACGTTGCCGAGCTGCCGCATTCGCTTGGCTTTTTCGTCGGTGATGAAGTGCCCATTCGTGAAGATCTGGAAATAGCAGTCTGGATGGGCTTCGAGCAACTCGAAGAGTTTCGGATGCATGAACGGCTCGCCGCCGACGATGCCGAAGAAGACGTTCCCCATCGCCTTCGACTCACGCACGAGCTTGTGGAAGGCCTCCGGCTGAATGATTTCTTGCTTCGATGCCACATCCACCCAGCATCCCTGGCAACGTAGATTGCAGGAGTTGATGATCGACACGTACAGGAACGGTGGGAAGAACTCGCCCCGCTTTAGCCGCGATTTGTGCCGTTGAACCGAGAGCATCCCCTTCAGGCCCATGTTCCAGGCCAGTTTCCAGAGCAATCGCTTATCGGTCTCCAACAGCAATCGCTTGGCCATGCGGAGCATCATGAATGAAATCTCGGAGGAAGGTGTCTATTAAGGCAGGCAAAGTACACACGATTCATTTTACATGTTTTGGGGACGCGAGAAGATAGTAGTCCGCACACTCTGTGTGCGGACTTGAGAGAAGAGGATAGCTGAGTCCGGTTTACGAAATGCCATTCAAGTCCGCACACGGAGTGTGCGGACTACTATGGGCAACGAAAACAGCACGTGCCTTCGTGTGAAGTCACGTGCTGCAATTGTTTAACTGCCATTCAGCCGGCGATTATTTATCCTTCTCAGGCACCTTCAAGAGCTTCTTTAACTCTTCGTCCAGCGACGACGCCTGGACATGTCGGCTGACGACTTTGCCATCCGGGCCGACGAGGAACATCACGGGGAGAGCCGTGATCCCGTATCG
>Ga0105046_10005631_pt1 | contig 19811 bp, 13 predicted proteins | sample MAT03_FD_78385 | JGI IMG/M metagenome (GOLD analysis project Ga0105046, IMG submission 78385) | Freshwater microbial communities from Lake Fryxell liftoff mats and glacier meltwater in Antarctica - MAT-03 (megahit assembly) | ecosystem: Environmental > Aquatic > Freshwater > Ice > Liftoff... | reverse complement strand
TTTGGGGTGTTTGTCGAGCCGGAAAGGGTATTTCATTTAGGCATTCAACGACTCAATGATTTCGATACAGAATTCGCCCGAAAACGCGGCGGTGGCATTAAGTTGCTGGCTCGATGTTATAGGCTCAATGATCAAATTGGCGCATATTGTCTTCCCAAATTTGTCTCCAGAAGCCACCAATATTCCGTCGTTCACAATGAATACAATGCGGTGACTTTAGAAAGTGCGTTTTCCGAACAGCAGTTGTTTGTGGGCAAAGGCGCAGGCGATAAGGCAACAGGTTGTGCGGTGCTTTCCGACATTTCTGCGCTCCGTTACCAATACAAATATGAGTACCGCAAGCTGGCACAAAACAGCGCAACATTCAACACCAGCGAAACAGATTTGGAGCTTTATGTGCGCTATGAGCATGAAGGGCAAGTGTCAGAAGGTGATTTTTTGGAAATTTCGGAGCGTTATGTCGCTGGAACAACGCGGTATTGTATTGGGAAAATAAAACTAGACCGCTTGCAGGTGGCAGATTGGGTGAAAGACCCAGGCGTGAGTATTATTGAGATTTAGTTCACGTCGCTTTAGGTGGCGCCGGATGAAATAAATTCATTATTAGCAAATTTGGCTTGGTTATTGTCGTAAAAGCACATACGTTTGCATCTTTTATGAAATTTAACCGAACATATTTCCAAGCATGTTGTTGCTGTTGTCCTCTCCCCAGGAAAGGGATTTCAGCGACATGTGGGTATGAAGCGGTTTCATAATTGAAATAGCATTTTGCTCCTACAAAGCACCCTTTCCCGTGGCTCACAGGAAAGGGTGCTTTGTTTTTACCGCTTTTTAACAGGAAAAATTTATGAAAATCTCCTTAGAACATTTCTTTCAGCGCTTGGATGCCCAGCATTTACAGCCAACCAGGCGAATCCCGCCCAAAGCAGAAGCGCAAAAACTGGCAGATGGATTGTTTTTGTTTTTGTTTCCAATGCTAAGCGATGAACCAAAGCCAGCCAGGGTGCACCATGCATTGTTGCGCCATGAATTGATGAAATTGTTGTACCCCTTGTTGGAAGACAACAATGAACCGGTTGCTGAGATCGTCAACAGCTTTTTCGAGCAGTTGCCGGATATTTATGATGCACTTATGGATGATGCGAACGCGATCTTTCAGTTTGACCCGGCAGCGACTTGCATCGAAGAGGTAATCGCTACCTACCCAGGCTTTTATGCTATTGCCAACTACAGGATATCCAACCTGTTGCAACGCTTGGGCGCACCTTTGTTGCCCCGCGTTTTCGCAGAATATGTGCACGGGAAAACGGGCATTGATATTCACCCAGGTGCGACCATTGGGCGATCTTTTTTTATAGATCACGGTACAGGGGTGGTCATTGGAGCTACCACCGTGATTGGCGACAATGTGAAAATATACCAGGGCGTTACGCTCGGTGCTTTGCAGGTTGACAAGTCATTGGCCAATGTAAAACGCCACCCTACCATTGAAGACAATTGCGTTTTGTACGCGAACAGTACCATTTTAGGCGGCAAAACCGTTGTTGGGCATGATTCTGTTATTGGCGGTAATTCATGGCTCACAGAAAGCGTACCTGCCTTTTCTGTTGTTATTCACCAGGCCAGCGTTCGGGTCCGAACCCGTCCATTTGATGAGCCGGTCAACTTTGTCATTTAACGTAGCACTCACATTTTTAATAATTTATCACACATGAAAGCGAACAACATTCTCGAAACCATTGGCAATACACCACATGTCCGCATCAATCGGCTTTTTGGCGACCAACACGAAGTTTGGATCAAACTGGAACGCGCTAACCCAGGTGGCAGTATTAAAGACCGTATAGCCTTGTCGATGATAGAAGCTGCAGAAAAATCAGGTGAACTTAAACCTGGAAGCGTCATTGTAGAGCCAACCAGTGGCAATACAGGCATAGGCCTTGCTATGGTTGCCGCCGTCAAAGGTTACCCCCTTGTACTGGTTATGCCGGAGAGCATGAGTGTGGAGCGCAGGCGGCTGATGGCAGCTTATGGTGCAACTTTTGACCTTACGCCCAGGGAAAAAGGCATGAAAGGCGCCATTGAACGCGCAGGACAACTACTCAACGAAATCCCCAATTCCTGGATGCCGCAACAGTTTGAAAACGAGGCGAATATTGCCGTGCATCGAGCCACCACAGCGCAAGAAATCCTGGAGGATTTTCCGGAGGGGATCGACTACCTTATCACGGGTGTCGGGACAGGCGGACACATTACGGCGGTGGCCGAAGTTTTGAAAAAATCATTTCCGAACCTGAAGGTTTTTGCGGTAGAGCCGAGCCTCAGCCCGGTAATTTCCGGTGGCGCACCCGGCCCCCACCCCATTCAGGGTATCGGTGCCGGATTCATACCGCTAAATCTGCACACGGAGTTGCTGGATGGCGTTATCCTGGTACAAAAAGAGGATGCGTTTGAATACGCCAAACGCGCTACTTTGGAAGAAGGCATTTTCGGGGGCATTTCCTCGGGGGCAACGCTGGCTGCAATCGCCCAAAAGCTCCCGGAAATCCCTATTGGATCACGGGTACTTGGGTTCAATTACGATACCGGCGAGCGCTACTTGTCCATCGAAGGCTTGTACGAGTGGGAGAATGCGCAGCGGGCATCAGCTGGAGGCACGGTGTAAGGTTTGGCAAATGGGTACAAGAACTTGATTTACAGCTTTATAGCCACCGAACAAACAAAGCCCCTTCCGTCGGAAGGCCATATTCCTGGTCCCGGATAAAATGTTGGCCTTTTTGTAAAATATTGCGTGTTCGCAACATTGTTGAGGCTTAGCCGGAACACCAGGTTCCGAGCCCTGTAGGTTGCATTGATGTCGAATAGGCCATAGGCGGGGACTTTTCCAACGGCACCATTCGCCGATGGCATCACGGTATTGAAGGGATCGGAAAACGTACTGCCGGTGTAGCTGTAAAGCAATGAAACGCTCAAGTTGTCGTACCGTAAATTGAGCCCGTTTCGGGTGATCCAGGTTGGTACGCTTTCAACATGGTTGCCTTTTATGCTGCGGTTTTCCTTGCTGCTGGCACGCAGCGAATCGCCTAGGTACTTGCCATCAAAATAGGCCGTAGAGGTGAAGATGCTGGCGTGAAAGTTACCCGAGGTGTGAAACTTGTACTCTGCAAACAGCTCAAGGCCATTGGTGCGCGAATCGCCAATGTTGGTACGGTACAGCACAAATGTATCGAGGTCGGAATTGTATCGGGCGAGGCTTCCCAAACGGTTGTTGTACAGCAAGGAGAACGCGCTGACATCCCAGTTGAGCCCTCCCGATTTTCCGCGCCAACCCAACTCAAGGTTGTAGCCATAAGCGTCTTTCAGGTTTTTGTCTGATTGTTCATATACACTGCCTGGAATAATATCCTTGAAAATTACGGGGCGATACGCCTGTGCCCAACCCGCATACAGCATTTGCCCGGTTCCAGTCACGAACGCTGTATTTAACCCCAGCAATGGGAAATTACGTTCTATTGTATTGTTCAGTTCCACCGAACTAAAATAGGTTGTTCTTCCTGAAACCACAGATTCGCCGAATTCATACCGGATGCCCGGGCTGACAGATAACCGTTCCGTGAGCTGAAACCGGTTCTCAACAGAAACTGCAATGTTCTGGCTTTTCAGGTGCAAGTCGCGCCCCCAACCAGATGGGGCAATGCTTAAATCATAATCGGTGCCGGTTGTGCCTTTGCCTTGCTGCTTGCGGTGCAAGTCGTTGTTGATGTATTGAATACCAGCAGATAGCAGGCTTCTTTTCCCCCATAAACCATAGTTGTGCAGCAGTTTTATTTCTGTGGTACGGCTGTTGTAGTTGTCGGTGTCCACTTGCCGGGGATTGTATGCCCGGGTGCTTGCCAGAATGGTATCCTGGACATTTGCCAAACGATCGAACATGACGCTGCTGCGCTGACCGAATGCAGCAGATGCCGTCCAGCGCAGGGATGTGTGCTCCCCTATTTTCCAGTTTGCCGTCAGGGAAGGCAACCATATTTCCGGGCTGTAATAGTTCCGCGAACGGGTCGATTGCCTGGGATTGTCGCGGAACATGGCATCGGTCAATTGGCCTGGTAACTGAAAGATATATTTTGAGCGCAATACAGTTGCGTTCAGGGAAAATTTTGGGTTGAATCTGTAATCCAGCACAATGCCTTCCCCGTTGAAGTCTGACCCACTGTTGTCGCGATAGCCATTGGATACACGCCGGTTGTAATAGGCGTAATACTGAAGGTTCCCGATCTTTCCACCAACGGCATTAAAGGTGCTCATCAAACCGAATGACCCGGCGGAATTGACGCTTTCGAGGTTGAAAACGCGGGTGGTGTCCAGTTGTTTGATCTTGTAATTGAGCATCCCGCCAAACTGTGCCCCATATTGCAAGGCTCCGGTGCCGCGCACCAGTTCTATCCGTTCGATGGCTTCCATGGGCAGGCTAAAATGGCTGGCCGGGTATCCATAAATATCGGTATTGCTCAAAACGCCATTGGTTCGAATGTTGAATTCCCAGCCCCGGTGCGGATCGAGGCCACGGGTGCTGATGTTGGTTTGATTCCCAGAGCCGTCCATGTCGTATACAAATACGCCGGGCACCTTTGCGAAAATTTGGCGCGGCGTTTTTTCTGCGATGTTTGCGTCCAGGTTCTGGACGTTTATGACTTCATTTTTTTTGCCGGCCCAAAGAAAGCCATTGGTTGTTTGGGGTAGCGATGAATTATCTTCTCTACGCTCCTTGATCCTTATCTCAGGCAGGTTTTGGATGTTAAGGGAATCAATATTTTGGCTAAAAACTACTGATGCAAATAGCCCAAAAATTGCGGTGAATGTGGCCTTTCCAGTCATAAATCTGTATTTATAAGGAATTCAAAATTCAAAGTAGGGACTACCTGATTGTGAAGAATTTACCAGCCCTTATTCTTCAGAACCGCCATATGTTGCCTGCTAAGAAGGCTCCTGTTGCGGAGAAAATATTATTGTCTTTTGGGTTTAACGATCGTGTCCGCAGCGTAACGGGCATTTATATCCGTACGGTTGATGGCTTCTCCCTTCACTTCGATCAATGTATCCATGGCGAATTTGGATTCAAAGATCAAATCGCCTATAGGCGACCATTTGCGGAGGTAGCCGTTCTTTTTGCTTTTTTCAAATACAACGGCGAACTGAATGCGGCCGTCTTCGTACCAAATTGTATCACCGCCTTGCTGTTCACCGTGCGCATAATATTGAACTTCTTTTACAGCACCGGCGGGGTAATATATCAAGGTTTTTCCATGCTGTTTCCCGAGGTTGAACCAACGTTCCGCCATGAGTTTTCCATCGGGGTAAAAGTCGGTCATTTTACCTTCGCGCTGGCCATTTACCAATTCAACACGCCGCGATACAGCGCCAGTCTCAAACCGCTCAATTCTTTCTTCAACCTTCGGCGAAGCGGGTTCACAGGCAAAAAAGGTTGCCAGCAAAAAAGTCGTGGCGAAAAAGCCCATGCGCTTCGCGGTAATCAAGGGTTTAGATAAATAACAAAAAAACATATAGGAGGATTTGGATAAAAAAGAGGGGATGCTATCAACGCAGCACCCCCTCTTGAAAATAATTTTTCAAAAATAGAATTCCGATATTAAGTGGCTATGGCACCAGGCCAACATACGCACTTATTTTTTCCAGGGAAGGTTGTTTACTTTTCGGCCAATAACCGTACCGTAACGCATACCTTCTGTGCAATCCATCCGGAAATGCACGCCGAGTGGTACACGTGACCAGGCATTTTCATCCGCCATTTCGTAAAAGCTCCCGAACGTGCGTGGAACACCTTCAAACTCCGTGCGTGTTTCATGGCAGCGATCTGTCATAGAGTAGGAGTACCCGAAAATGCTGCCCAATGCTTCTGCACCAGCGGCACCCATGGTAGAGTGGCCGGAAGGATATGCAGGAAAAGAAGGGGTTACACCTTCTTCCCCGGTAAGCGGGTTGTACAATGCGGGCTTCCAGCTTGGATCAATGACACGATTGATATAAGTCTGCGGGCGTTCAACATTGTAATGATATTTTGAATTCCAGGCACCAACAGCAGCATCATTGAGCGCCATGCCCACCTTTACGCCCATAAATATAGCCGTTTCAAGGTTGCTGTCTTCTAACTTCAATGCTTCGTCACCAATGGCGATCCAGCGAGGGCCGGGGCTAAACGTAAGGTTAAGCAGGTCATCACTCCAGAATTCGCCGATCCATTCGTTTATAGCCGAAAGTGAAGGGGTATTTTGTGCATAAACTTCCAAAGCCTGAGCGTATAGTTCGGAGGTTGTGCTTGCGCTGTATTGCAATGGGGCCCTACACAATTTTTCGCCGTCTTTGATGGCAAACGTGCGTGCGTTGCCCCAAACGCCGCCCATGGGTTTGCCTGGACCGGGGAAAGTAGGCTTCCAATCGCCATCTTTGGAGTAATGTTGCGTCCAGTCATAATTCTGGAATGGGTTGAGGTAGTGGTCGTGACCAACAGCATCAGTTTTGGAATATTCCCAAACGGCAGTTGCGACTGCAACGCCATGTGCGCGGGAGCGTTCGAACACTTCGGGGCTCACTGCAGCTTGGCCATTGGCTTCATATTGGGCTTCCAGCGCATTGATTTTCAACAGTCTTTCTGGTGCCGAAGAGGAGAAAAAACGGCGCATCAGGTAAGCATAAGAAGCATTGATGACCGTTGGCCAGTGGTATTCTTCGTTGCCGGTAGTGGGAATGCTGAGGCCGGAATAGAGATACCTCACTGAATTGAATTCAGGCATGCCGGCAATACAACCTTCATACGAAGCCAGACCGATGTAGGCCAAAGCACGCGGAGCGGGGCCTGGGCGGTAGCCAGCAGCATAACGCTCAATTTCAAGGAAAAGATCGTTCCAGGCATATACGACTTTGTAGTCATATTCATTAACTGGTTTGCTGACAGATGGGCCCGAGCTGTTGTCTTTACAAGACGGCACAAAGAGCCCAAGGGCTATTAATGTCAGGAAGAAAAGTGTGGAGTGTTTAATTAACCGCATAGCAGAAACTTGATTTAGTTAAAACTTTTGAATATTACATGAGATGTGCTGCAAAGAACCGACCAAGTTTGTCCTATGCCCCAGAATTCTCCTTAAAAATAAATTAAAATTCAAGGTTTAGGCCATTGCGCAGACATTCGAAGTATTTTTGCACCATAATTTTGTATGAGAATCGATGAAAATTCTACTGATAGAAGATGAAGCCAAGTTGCTTCGCTCCCTCTGCAAAGGGCTTCGGGAGCACGGCATTGAAGTTGATCCAGTGGCCCATGGCGCTGCTGGGATATCTTTAGCAGAATCGAATGTTTATACTGTCATTGTCTCCGACGTGATCATGCCTGAAATGAGTGGCATTGAAGTGTTACATAGTTTGCGCGCATCGGGCAATCAAACGCCTGTTTTACTGTTAACCGCGCTCAGTCAGACGGATGAAAAAGTAGCGGGGTTTGAGGCAGGAGCCGATGACTACCTTACCAAACCTTTTGAATTCCGGGAGTTGCTTGCCCGGTTGCAAGCTTTGTCGCGACGCTCCCAGATTTCTTATCAAGCCACTGCATTACTGGAGTTTGCCGATGTTCAGATGAACCTGGAAACAAAAGAGTTTTTCCGCGGCGAGCGCAAGATTGAGCTAACGCCCCGGGAATTTTCTTTGATGGAATATTTTTTGCGCAATCCGGGCAGGATAATATCCAAACCTGAAATATCAGAAAAGGTCTGGAACCTGGATTTTGATACTGGCACCAATGTTGTTGAAGTATATATCAATTTTTTACGCAAAAAAATAGAACGCGGTTTTTCGAGCAGGATTATCCACACGCAGTTCCGAACTGGATATGTCTTGCGCGAAGACTACCAGGATTCCGATGGTAAAACAGTTGAACTTTAATTAGAATATGCAGATTCGCACCCGACTCACCTTACAATTTATCATCCTGGTAGCGGGTATCCTACTCCTGTCCCTTTATTTCATTCATTTTGAATTTAAACAAATGGCAAAACAGGAATTCTATGATGGCCTGCGCTCAAAAGCGCTCATGACCGCTGAAATGGTGCTTCATGATGAAGATAATATTCAGCCATTGGACACCGCAGCGCTCCAAAGAGATTCCAGTTACCAACCATTGCCGTTTCGAGAAAACATCGTCATATACAATGCCCAACTAAAACGAGTATTTGCGTTCAACCGCCAGGCAGCGCCGTTTCCTGACAAAACACTTGCCTCCTTGAAATCGGATCCAGAACGGCGTTTTGCACATGGCGACCTGTTGGCGTTGGCCATCAACCATAAAAGCAGAAGTGGCCGTGAATATCTTATCGTTGCAGAGTCTGTTTTCAGCACTGAAGATTTGGGGAAATTGCGCAACATCCTCATCATCACTTTTTTCTTGGGCATTGGAATTGTCGCTGGCGGTGGATGGGTTTATGCCAGCCAAGCCATGGCGCCTGTGGCGCGCATCATCAACCAGGTAGACAATATTTTGCCGACTGACCTAAGTGCAAGGTTAAACACGCTTAATAATCACGATGAAATTTCCAGATTGGTGCTTACCTTCAACAGGTTGTTGGATCGGATTCAATTTGCCTTCAGAATGCAAAAGAATTTCATCTCCAATGTGTCGCACGAACTCAAAAACCCGCTTTCTGTCATTATTTCGCAACTTGAAATAGCATTGGACAAGAGCAGCCGCAGCGAACCTGAATACAGGGAGACGCTCGCTTCAGTTTTGGAAGACACGCGAGAGCTGAATGAAATAAGCGAGAAATTGCTGCAATTGGCGCGCCTCCATTCAGAAGGCGGAAACATCCAATTCGAGCAGGTCCGGCTCGATGAAACCGTGTTGCAAACCCGCGCCACCTTGCTTCGCTTACACCCCGATTACAACATTTCCTTTGATATTGTAGGCATTCCCGAACATGAAGACCAGCTTTGCGTTCGCGCCAATGAGCCGTTGCTGCGTTCAGCCATCCTCAACCTGATGGACAACGGTTGTAAGTTTTCTCCTGATAAAAAAGTGGCGGCAAAAATCATATTTGACCCCAAAGGCCAACACCAACTGGAGATCACCGACCATGGCCCAGGTATCCCGGAAAAAGACTTAACCTTGGTTTTTCAATGCTTTTACCGAAGTGCGCACAGTTTGCACATCAGGGGTTCAGGAATTGGGCTTTCTTTGGTTGAAAGCATCCTTCGATTACATCATATCGCTTTAAATGTAGTCTCGAACAAGGGGAAAGGCACAACTTTCAAATTAAATTTCCCTAAAGCAGCATGACCCATCGATTTAAAAACCGATTCTTTGTGGTTGCCATTTGTTTATTCTTGGCAACCATTCTATCGACATGCTCGCTACAAGACACGCGGGAAGCCAGTGAATTTCGGGAGGCTACCCAAATTGTGCTCGACTGGAATCGTTTGTTACTTGACCTTGAATGGCATACACCTGGGTATCGGCCTCCCGTCAGTGCCCGGATGTTTGCATACGCCGAAATGGCTGCATACGAAGCCTCGCTTCCGGCGATGGATGGTTATATTTCCATGGAGACCCAGTTTCCTGGCTACCAAAAACCTGTTGGCAGCCCCCCGGACTATTATTTACCAGCTGCCCTAAATGCTGCTTATGCTCAAATAGCGCGCGCTTTTTTCCATACCACTTCTGGTGAGCTAAAACAAAAGATCGAATCCCTGGAGCTCCGCCATGTCCATTCAATACCCCCATCTGTTGAAACGCTATCGATAAATGCCTCCATAGATTTCGGCAAAAAAGCGGCTGTTGCCGTTTGGAAGTATTCCATCTCAGATACCCTTGGGCATGATGGGTTCATGTACAATTATGACAAGAACTACGCGTTGAAACTTAAGCTTGGCTGCTGGAGACCGGAAGAAGAGCGCCCTATCCCGCCATTGCTGCCCCACTGGGGGGGCGTTCGATCCTTTGTTGTGAACGCTGCTGAAGTCAAGATCAAGCCTCCTATTGCATTTGATGAGTCAGCACCTTCTACCTTCTATTCAGAAGCCATGGAAGTTTTTTCCATTTCCAATTCCATTTCCTCAAAAGAACAATGGATCGCCGAATTTTGGAGCGACGACGTTCCAGGCTTCACCATTTCACCTGCAGGACGGTGGATTTCTATTGCCAACCAGGCCATTTCAACATCAAATTTAACCTTTCCAGAAGTAATAGAAACCTATCTTAAATTGGCTATTTCCTTAAGTGATGTAGCCATTATTTGCTGGAATGGCAAATACCAATACCAACTTGAAAGGCCTGAAACATTTATCCGAAGAAATATTCGGCCAGGTTGGTCTCCATTGCACAACAGCCCAATTTTCCCATCATATCCCTCCGGGCACGCAAGCCTCGGTGGCGCAGCGGCAGAAGTACTGACCCAAGCGTTGGGAGAAGGCTTTTCAATGACGGATCGAACCCATTTGGGGCGAAATGAATTTCAAGGAAAACCCCGGACATTCAAATCGTTTTACGACATGGCGAGTGAAAATGCTTACTCCAGGCTCTTGAATGGGGTGCATTTTCGCATGGATTGTGAAGAAGGGCTTAGGCTCGGCAAAATAGTAGGAAAAAGAATTGCTGCAATATCGCTTCGAAAGGCCGCCGCTGAGTCAATCAGGCATTAGTGCCTTGAACGTTGAAAATATTGGGCTGGACGTTGTTTTTTTTATTTTTTTGCACCTTGCAACTCAAAAAAGCACATTTCATTGATTGATTAACATAAATTAGCACGACATTTGCTACCGTTTTAAATCCGTAATAACTTTAACTTATATTCCCTAACATCATGAAAGTTTTTCAACTTAGCAAACTCCTGGCATTTTTTCTCCTCCTTGTCGGGATGTTCTTGGTTCCTGCCTGTACAGATGTCAAAGTGGAGGTGATTTCGCCTTTTGCGAACGCCCACGAATTTGACAACAAAGTATTCCTTGAGTGGAACAATGCGTTTATGGAAATTGAACGTTATGCGCCTGGCTATCGCCCCGGGCCTGCGCCACGCGCATTGGCATATCTTGGCGTATCAGCATATGAAAGCATTGTGGCAGCCATTCCGGAAAACAAATCACTCACCTCGCTTTACCCCGGCCTGAACATTAAACAAGCTGACGTTGTGCAAGAGCATTATTGGCCCGCAGTCGTCAATGCTTCTTACGCCTATTTGATGGAACGTTTTTTCTACCACATGGAGAACTCGAACCCTACTCAATTCGGGCTGATCAGCCAAACCTACAACAAGCTGCGCAATCAATACGCGACCATTACTTCCGCGGAGATATTGGAGCGCTCCGAAAAATTAGGCCGGGAGGTAGCATCTGCAGTATACCAGTGGGAAACAGCAGATGCTGAAGGCCACAATGCTTTCCTGAACCCACGGCCTGCCAATTATGTTCCACCAACTGGAATCGGCAAATGGAAGCCTACTTTCCCGGATTTTGGGAAAGCTATGTTCCCATCCTGGGGAAAAGTTCGCCGCTTTGCCATGCGCGATCAGGATATTCTGGCGCGTCAGCCACTTCCTTACAGTGAGAACAAGAACTCATTGTACTATACACAAGGGCTGGAGGTTTATAATACGGTAAAAAACATCAAAGATGGTGGCCCAGGTGCCTATCAGAGCCGCTGGGTGGCAGAATTCTGGAGTGATGACATGGTAAATGTGACCTTTTCACCACCAACACGCTTGATTGCCATCCTTAATCAGGTGGCAGAAAAAGAGAATCTGGATCTGGCCGAATGCGCAGAAGTTTATGCCAAAATGGGCCTTGCCATCAACGATGCAGGCGTTGCTATCTGGCACTCAAAATATGTTTACAACATTGAACGTCCTGTTGATTATATCAGGAATGTCTTGGCAAAGGATTTCCCTGATGCCGCCACTTGGACTACCATCCTCAACCACCCGTATGGCGGCCCACAAGGATTCACGCCTTCTTTCCCGGCCTATCCTTCAGGACATTCCGGGTTTGGCGGCGCTGGTTCAAAAATCCTGTCGGCTTTTTTTGAATTCAATGGCAAGCACCCCGGCACCTATTCTTTCACCGATTTGTGCCACTATAACCGCACTGAATTTAATGGAACGCCTCGCACCTTCGATTCTTTCAAGGATTTGGGCATAGAAGATGCTATTTCGCGTATCCCACTGGGTGTTCACTGGCGCATGGACTGCGATGAAGGTCTGCGGCTTGGCGAAGTGGCGGCACAGCGTGTTCTTGAATTGCCTTGGAAAAAATAGATAATTTGATAATTTGATAATTTGATAATTTGATAATTTGATAATTTTAAAAAAATGGCCATTTCGCGTTGTGAAATGGCCATTTTTTATTTTGCGGACTTCAGCTCCTGTGGAGAGTAATGCAATAACGTTCAAAAGGCGAATTTGGAAACAGCTACCTTTACGCTTTTCTGCCAATACAAGACCGTGCTTCCATGAGCAAAAAAATCGCGGCTTCCAGTCAAAATAGTTGTACTTTATGTTTGAATTTATTGAATCTAATAAAAAAATCACCTGGCTGATCATCGTTGCCACCTTTACACTGTTGATGTTAATACTGGTGCGACTTGTTTTCAGTAAAATCAACAAGCGGGCGGTAGAAAGAGCCAGTAAGAATATTTATACCTACCGATCTATCCAGCGCACCCTGAATATATTTTTTGGTATTCTGGGATTAAGCCTGGCAAGCTATACCCTCTTTGATGGCGACAAATACGAAGTCATCAGCAAAAATATTGAACGGATCATTTGGATAGGGTTTGTGGCTGTGGCAACATTAATCACCGTCGCCTTGACGCGTAGTTACTTCCGGCACAAGATTACACAGTCCTTTGAATCGGACAAGCAAGACCCGACTACTTACAAATACCTCAATTCCCTTTGTACCATTTTTATTTATATCATTGGTATCAGTTTAGCAGCTTATTCATTCCCAGATTTGCGTTTTTTGGCACAATCTGCCATGACAGGTGCTGGTGTGATCGCACTGGTGATCGGGGTGGCTTCTCAGGAGGCCATTTCAAATCTTGTAAGCGGTGCCTTTATTGTAGCGTTTAAGCCTTTTCAAATCGGCCATACTGTCCAAATTGGATCTACCATAAAAGGCGTGGTGGAAGACCTAACTTTGCGTCATACCGTGATTCGGGATTTTCAGAACCGCAGAATTATCATTCCAAACGCCATCGTCAACAAAGAATATGTCACCAATTTCAATATGGTTGAAACCAAGGTTTGCGAATGGCTTGAGGTTGGGATTGGTTATGGTTCTGACGTTGATCTGGCGATTGCCATTATCCGCGAGTCGGCTGAAAGTCACCCCCTTATTTTTGATAACCGCACACCAGAGGAGGTGGCGGAAGGAAAACCCATAGTGGATGTTCGGCTTGTTGCCTGGGCCGACAGCTCCGTCAACCTGCGTGCCTATATGTGGGCCGATAACAGCGACGATGGTGTTTTGCTACGGCATCAGTTGTTAAAAGCAGTAAAGGCAAAATTTGAAGCCCAGGGCATTGAAATTCCATTTCCGCACCGGGTGATTATTCAGAAAACCATGTATCCGCCAACCGTCAATTAAAAACGCAAGATTCAGATGCTCAAACCACAAGAATTTGTAGAACTCCGCTCAGAGGAGGTGCAGGAAATACTTGGAACACCGCCGGGCTGGCTGGTGCGCCGGGGTACTTTCATCGTCTTTGTTGGTTTTGGGCTGATGCTCGCTGCCGCTTGGTTTGTGCGCTATCCGGATGTCGTTACCGCCAATGTTGAAATCACGACCAAGACGCCGCCTGTTGAGGTGGTAGCCCGCTCGGATGGCAGGGTTGCTCGGTTGCTGGTGGAAGATACCGTATTGGTGAAACCCAATCAGCACCTGGCAGTTTTGCAAAACACGGCTAATTATTTTGACGTGGTATTGCTCGACTCCTGTGTCAGCAGTTGGCGCAATTTTAAAGTGGAGGATTTCAGGGGGTTGCGCTTGCCGGACAGTTTGAACTTGGGCAACTTACAAGTTGACTATTCAAGTTTTGTGCGCTTGCTGAATGATTTTCAATTTGGACGAGAAAGTGGCAGCGCCTCTTATCGCTCCAATGTGGGGTCTATTCAATTGCAGATCAGTCAGTTGGAGCAAAGCATTGGTTTTGAACAAAAAGCCTCGGTAAGGGTAAAAGATCAACTGAAAACGGCAGAAGAATTGTACGACAAACAAAAGCAACTGTACGAGCAGGGGATCACCTCTCGGGTCGATTTTGAAAAAGAACGCACAAAATTGTCCGATCTGGAGCGCCAACGCGATCAATATGAAAGCAATGTGCTGGAAAAACGCCGCGAAATCATTTCACTCAAAAGCAACATCGATAAAGCTTCTTTTGGCCAACAGGAAAGCAGTGCCTCGGCCTCTACCCTACTGGTCAACAGCCTTAACCTGCTCGGTACGGCCATCAACCTTTGGAAGCAACAATACTTGTTGACTGCACCCATTGAAGGAAAAATATCACTGAACGGCTTAAGGCTCCAGCAATTCGTCCGTATGGGGGATCAAGTGATGACTGTAGTTCCTGGAGGATCCGATATAATCGTCGGGAATGCCAAATTGCCGGTGGCTGGCAGTGGCAAGGTGACAGAAAAACAACGCGTTATTATTAAACTGGATAATTATCCTTATCGGGAGTTTGGCACCATTAAGGGCGAAGTTTACAGCAAGTCATTGGTTCCAAAGGATAGAGAATACAGCATCGTCATAGCTTTGCCGATTACCAAAAACAATACCCTGCGTACCAGTACCGGCAGGGAGATTGCCTTTGCGCAGCAATTACAAGGCAAGGCTGACATTGTAACCGAAGACAAGGGCTTTTTACAGCGTATTGGCGAACAAATGATGGGGGTTATTCGATAACTTCTTCGGCTTCGTCGATCATATCCTGGGGCAAATTCTTGGTTGTCCTTGCGCCCAACTCCCTGATTTTCTGCGCTTTACCGACCAAGGTGTCGCCAGGTCTGCTGGCATTCACCAATTTATGCATGGCATCGTCATAAGCTACCCTGGCCGTATCAAGTCTGGCACCAATGGTGCGCAAATCCTCTACGAACGCAACAAATTTGTCGTACAAAAAACCGCTTTGCCGGGCAATTTCCAACACAGAACGCGACTGTTTTTCTTGTTTCCAAAGGTGCGCCACGGTGCGCATGGTAGCCAATAAACTGCTGGTGCTAACCAAAACAATGTTCCGCTCCAGCGCATCGGTAAACAATTGCGGATCGGCTTGAGCGGCAGTGCTTAACGCACTGTCTAGTGGTACAAACAGGAGCATATAATCCGGGGTATTGATCTGATAAAGGGTTTGGTAATTGGTTTTGCTCAGGTTCTCCACATGACTGCGCAGGCTGGCTACATGTGCGCGGAGGTGCACATCACGCTGACTTGGATCGTCGGTGTTGAAATAGCGTTCGAAAGCGGAAAGCGACACTTTAGAATCTACAATAAGTTGTTTGTTATCAGGCAGTTGAATGATAAAATCTGGTCGTTTAGCGTTGCCATCATCGTCGCGAAAAGTTGTTTGGGAAAGGAAATGTATGCCTTTTTGCAGCCCTGATTTTTCGAGTAAGGTTTCAAGCTGCATTTCTCCCCAATCGCCCTGCACCTTGCTTTGCCCTTTGAGTGCATTGGCGAGGTTATGGGCATCTACGCTGAGTTGCTGGTTGAGTGTATGTAATTGCTTGATTTCTTCTTTCAGGGTGGCTTTTTCCCTGGTTTCATCCATGAATTTGCGGTCTACATTTTCCTCAAACTCTTTAATTTTATCCCTTAGGGGCATTAAAACCGACTGCATATTCCGCGCATTTTGCTCTGTAAAACGCTGTGATTTTTCTTCCAACAGGCGGTTGGCAATATTCTCAAATTCTGTCTTAAAACGCGTTTGCAATTGTTCCACCTCAGCTTTTTGGTTTTGGAGGGATTGATCCAGGTGGAATATCTGTTGCTCCCGCGCAGCAAGTTGCGCCAATGCACTGCGCAGGTCATCTTCCTTGCCTGACAGCTCGCTGCGCATTTGTCCCACTTGCTCCACGGTGGCACTGTACAACTCCTTTGAAACAAATAAATCCTTGTTCAGGAACTGACTATCCCCATTTCCTTGTTGTTTGATGAAGTATAATATCAACAATACCGCGAAGAAGCCGCCGACCATTAAGAGTATTTCTGTGTCCATATACCGATAATTTAAAGGCAAATGTAATAGATAGCTACCTTTTTGTTTATTTTTGTCCGCAATTTAAAAACAAATGTTTTAAATACCGTGCTCAGACTCTTACTCCTTTTTGCCCTTACCCTACCCTTTCAGGTATCTGCACAACGCAACCGCACTGAGCAGCAAACGCAATATTCCCTGCGCATCACCCGCACGGAATCGCCCATTACCGTGGATGGAAACCTTGATGAAGCAGCCTGGAGCAAGGCCGCCGAAGCCTCCAATTTCTGCATGAAATGGCCGCGCGACGGCGGTCCTGCCCCGCAGGAAACCACTGTCCGTTGTTTGTATGATGACCGCTACTTGTACGTTTCGGCTATTTGTTACGACACCACGCCCAAAAACGTAATTCAAAGCTTGAAAAGGGATGTTGGTTATTGGGACTCAGATGGATTTGCGATGGTACTCGATCCGTCAAACACGGCGAGCAATGGCTATTTCTTTGGTATAAATGCCGCAGGTGTTCAAAATGAAGGCCTGCTTTCCACCGGCAACAACGATATCGACTTTAACTGGGACAATACCTGGTTGTCAGAAACAAAAACCTACCATGATCGCTGGACACTAGAATATGCCATTCCGCTGCGCGTCCTTCGGTTTAAGGAAGGCCAAACAAAGTGGGGCATCAATTTTATCCGAAACGATCTTGGAGAAGGTATGTACTCCATTTGGGCATCTGTACCATTCCAGTTTGACGGCACGGACCTTGGATGGACGGGAGCCCTAGAATGGGATGCATCACCTAAAAAAACAAAAGGGAATTACAACCTGATACCCTACGCAAGCACTTCTTTGTCAAAAGATTACGAAGAAGCAGTGGATTGGAAGGCAACGGCAAATGCTGGAATGGATGCTAAAATTGGTATAGGCTCGGGTATGAACCTTGATGTAACCATTAATCCCGACTTTTCACAAGTTGAAATTGACCAGCAGGTGGTAAACCTAACACGTTTTGATATCCAATTGCCCGAAAAGCGCACCTTTTTCCTAGAAAATGCAGACCTGTTTGGCAATTTTGGCATCCCACCGCTACGTCCTTTTTTCTCGCGCAAAATCGGACTCAATGACGATGGTGATCCGCTCCCCATTATTGGGGGCTTGCGGCTTTCCGGCAACCTCAATGCGCGCACGCGATTGGGAGTGATGACCATGCAAACAGGAAAAAAAGACAGCATTCCATCCCGAAACAACACAGCTATTGCTGTCAAACATACTGTTTTTGGTAGAAGCACGGTTTCCGGGTATTTTTTGGACCGAGAGGATTTTAGCGGAGGCGAAATCCAAAAAGCAGGGTATAGCCGCAATGCGGGCGTTGATTTCTCTTATATTTCAAATAACGGAAAATGGTTTGCCTGGGCCACGCACCACCGATCCATGAAACCTAATATTTCAACAAAAAACTGGTGGGGCAATGCGGGTTTCTCTTATAATTCCAGGAGATTTTCCTGGACCAATGATTATGTTCATGTAGGCGAAAACTACTACGCTGACTTGGGATTTGAACAGCGAATTGAAAACAATGACGCCCGCCTTGACACGGTGTTGCGCATACCCTACAACTTCATTTTTAACGAGTTCAATTTTATGTTCTTTCCAAAAAAGGCGGGCAGCAAATTAAATTTCATGAATGTTGGCGGACCTATATTGTTGGTTTTAAACGACGATGGCTCTATAAACGAGTTTGCGCCGGAACTTAAGTTTTCTGCCTTTTTCAAAAACACCAGCGAGTTTTCGGTTGGCGGTTCAAGCAACTACGCCAATGTTCCCGTGAGTTTTAAAATTGATGATGAGGAGGATTTGAATATCTGTCCAGCGATTCCAGCAGGCATCTACCAGTACAGCCAACTGAATCTTGAATACAGCGGTGACTATCGCAAGCCTTTTACCTGGCGTGTCAGTGGTGTCGCAGGGCAATATTTCAATGGCCAACAATACACCATAAAGGCAGAAATTGCCTACCGCTTTCAGCCGATCATGAATGTCCGTATTGAAGCAGAATACAACCGCTTAACATTTCCAGCACCCTTCTGCGACGTCGAATACATCAATATTACGCCACGAGTGGAAATATTTTTTGCCAAAAACCTGTGGTGGACAACCTTTTTGCAATACAACACCCAATCGGACAACTTCAATATTAATAGTCGACTCCAGTGGCGCTACCGCCCGATGAGTGATGTGTTTTTGGTCTATACAGACAACTATGCGGTCAAATTTTGGGGGCCAAAGAACAAGGCATTGGTGTTGAAGGTGGGGTATTGGTTGTGATTTAGTTGTTCGTTGTTGGTTGATAGTTGTTCGTTTCCAACCGCTTGGGTAAGTGTGTGGAACTTGGCCAGAGAACTCAAAATAGAAGATCACGGGTATTCGTTACCTTACTTGAGTTGTCTTGCTGTAAGCATCCGTCCACGTATAAGGCGCTGAAAGCACAAATGCAACAGCATCCCGGGCTACTCTCCCTTTTTACGTGGACGGGTGCTTATAGCAGGACAACCCAAGGTAAGGGATAGAGAAAACTCTTTGGAGACAAGCTATTAGATATCGAAGATTCAGTCCTGGTACTTAGTTCTGATATTCACGTTTTCTTGTCCGGTTTCCGTCACGAATATCAAAAGCTCGGAAACGAACAACTAACAACGAACAACGAAACGAGCGACCATCAACGAAAATACCGAGCGAGCGTAGCCCCCAAATCCCCCGGTTTCACCCTTTTCGCCAAAATCCTTTTATCCTTGTCAAGCAGGTAAATTACGGGCAAATTGTAGGCGTTGTATTGTTTTTCCAATTGTTCCATGGCTTTATGGTCGTCCACATCATACCAGGTCCACCCTTGTTGTCCAACGAACTTTTTCCAATATTCCCCCTGATTATCTGTATTGATAGCAACGGCGGCTAGACCCTTTACCTGATAATCCAGGTAAACTTGATAGATTTTGGGCATAAATTCCATGCAATGCGCACAAAGTGGGCTGTAGAAAACCAACATCGTCAGTGGAGCTTCAATTTCGTACAATTCAATTTGTTTTCCCGTTTCGTCTGGCATTGAAAAGTTCAGCGCCAGGCTGCCCGTTAGGTTGGGTCGGTGTGCACCGGCTTTGTAGGCCAATCGTTCCAGGGTTGCCATGTCGAGCCAGGGAGTTTGATCCTTTTTCTGGTACTTATCGACCATGTGGACGAAGATTCGATCGGCGCCGGGCGCATCATTCTGTTCATAAAATTGGGTGACCCGAAGCACAATAAACTGAAAAAAAGTACCGCCACGCGGGGTTTTAGCCAATATTTCATCAATGGCAAGGATCAGAGAATCTGGTTTTGCCACTACGTGGCGCGCAAAAAAATTATCGAAATATACCTGCCAAAAAGTATTGCCAAGCAAAGCATCATTGTTAAAATCAGTATTATCCCAATAGTGAAGCCGCATCCAGCGCATGTATTCAGGGTTTGGCTTCCCTGTTTTCAGTGTTGGGGTCAATGGCTTGGGAGGCTCTGGTGGCCTAACCGCTTG
>Ga0105046_10005630_pt1 | contig 19812 bp, 17 predicted proteins | sample MAT03_FD_78385 | JGI IMG/M metagenome (GOLD analysis project Ga0105046, IMG submission 78385) | Freshwater microbial communities from Lake Fryxell liftoff mats and glacier meltwater in Antarctica - MAT-03 (megahit assembly) | ecosystem: Environmental > Aquatic > Freshwater > Ice > Liftoff... | reverse complement strand
TTCTTGAGCGGCGAGTGCAGGTACGCGATGACCGGGATGTCGCTCTTGACCCGGTAGACGCCGCCGTTGCGGATCGCCGAGAAACCTTTGATAAAGCTGCTGGTGAGCTTGAAGACGGTGCTCTCGCCGGGTTTGAGGACCACGGGGTCGCCCAGCGGGGCCTCCACGGACGACGAGTTCGGCGTGAAGTACATTTGCACGGTCGCGGTCAGCGGGTCGGGGTTGCCGACCAGCACGGCGTCGAAGAACTCTGCGAGGTCCTCCTCGGAGTTGCCGCTGCGGATGCGGATCGCGAGGAACTCGCAGCCGACCGAGGTCGGGCTGTCGCTGGCCTTCTCGCACGGGCCGAGGCACTTGGCGGTCGTCGGCTGGCCGCCCTGCTCATTGCAGGCCTGATAGGTGGAGCAGGGCGTGGGCTCCCACTCGAGGCCGGTCGGCTTGCACACCTCCCGGGTGGTGGCGTCGCCGCAGCGCTCCTGGCCGGGCTCGCACAGCAGCACGAGTTGGCCGGTGGTGGTCGCGGGCTCGGTGGTGGCCGTGGTCTCGACCGGCTCGGTGGTGGTGGTGCTCGCGGTGTTGGTGGCGGACTCGGTGGCGGCGACGGTGTCACCGCAGGCGCACGCGAGGGTGGCGAGTGTGGCGAGGGTGGCGAGGGTGAGCGGGGATGCGGACTTAAGAAAGTTAAGCATGGGGTGCTCCGTGCGAGGGGGTTTAGATGTCCTCGCTGGCGACGACCTTGAAGTCGATGATGATGTCGATGTTGTCTTGCTCGACGACGAGGGCCTGGGTGTCGAACAGGATCGTGCTGCCCTCGACGCCGACCTCGTTGTAGTTAATCGTGATGCCGACCTGCTCGCTGAGGTCCTTCTTGAAGACATCGACGAGCTTCTTGTTCTTCGCGATCAGCTCCTCGTTGTCCTCGGCGAGCGCGCCGATGCCCTCGCCGCCGGTGACGCGCAGCTCATCGGTGGGGGTGACCTGGATGCTGTCGTTGGTTTGGTTGATGCTGAGGTCGAGCGAGGTGACGGCGTCGGCGTAGCCGCAGTAGCCGTCCTGGGTGCGCCAGACCCGGAAGTTGACGTCGAGCAGGTTGCTGCCGGGCAGCGTGTTGGCCTGGAGCGACTCGAGGGTGACGCCGTAGAGGCCCTTGGGGTCGGGCTGGCCCTGGTCGTTGTAGGTCCGGGAGATCACCCCTTCGGTGATCATTCGCTGGCTCATGGCGAGCAGCAGGCCGGGGTGCATCTGCACTTGCATGGGCACGCCCATCGGCAGGGCCTCGCCGACCTTGACGGCGACGCCGCGCGGGAGGTCGAGGTTGGTCTGGAGGCCGAGCGAGATCACCTTGCTCTCGGTGAAGATGGCGAATCTGCGCGCGGCGAGCTTGACGTCGTTGCCGCCGATCGTCCACGGGGCGAAGTGCAGGAGCTCGGTGGTCGGGTACTGGGCCTGCAGTGCGCGGGTGGCGAGGATCGCCAGTGCGCCCTGGAGGCCGGGCTGATCCGCGGAGTCGAAGCCCATCGTGCTGATCGGCATCTGCTTGACGGTGGCGCGGTCGTAGCTGGCGACCAGGGAGGAGCTGCCGTCGTCGTTTTGGCGCAGGGCCAGCGGGATCGCGAGGACGGCGGAGCCGATGCCGGCGCCGGCGGGGTCGCCGTCCTCGGCCTCGAGCTGGAAGTTGAAGTCGAGGCTAAACAGCACGCAACTGCTACACCCGGGCACCTTGACGATCTCGATGACGGGGGTGGTCTGCGGGAAGAAGTTGAGGCCGTAGGGGCCGATCTGCAGCTTGCTGGCGAACGGGACGTTGCTGCCGACGAGGCCGTTGAGCAGCTTCTGGATGCCGGCCTCCGAGAGGACCATGGCCATCGGGTACGAGTCGGACTCGGTGATGTCCGCGAGCAGCTCGCCGTCGTCGGCGAAGGCGTCGGTGAAGGCCTGTTGCTGGCTGGAGCAGTCGAACTCGACGTCCACGCCGCGACAGGCCGGGACCGCGATGGACGCCAAGAGCCCCGCGAGCGTGCCGATACAGGCGGTTCCGAGGGCGGTCGTTCGCTTCATGGGTCGATCCTCAAGAAAGGGACAGGTGTGCCGTAAATGTGGGGTGACGCGCGCAGCGAGCCCCCCACGGCACCTCCCAGTATTGCCTGCGGCGGCGACATAACACAAGCTCGCGCTCATGCGCGCATGTGGCCAGGAGCGCCTGAGGGTCGTTTAGGAGGGGGCGCGGCGGGGCGTTGGCTCTGGCAAAATTGTCGCGGTTCTCCTCTTGAGGTAGGGGACATCGGCGCCTGAATTGGCCGAGGGCCGCTGGAAAAAGCCGGGAGTGGGACGCGGTGAGGATCGTTTGAGGCTCGCGCCTTCGTGGTGGTCGCTGGTATCGTGCGGCGGATGGCCCGGGCACCTCGCATGTCTCCCACGATCCCAGCGGCGTTGATGCTGGCCTTGAGCGGCGTCGTAGGGCTCGCCTGTACTTCGGACGATCTCCTGGCGGCGACGGAGGCGGAGAGCTCGACCACCTTCATCGACCCGACGGAGGTCGTCGTGTTCACGACCGGCGAGGCGGAGAACACGACGACGACCGGCGAGGTGCCGAGCGAGGTGGGCTGCGAGGAGGCGGTCTCTTGCATCGTCAACTGCGCGATCAACCTGCCGGTGAACCCGCCGCCCGAGCAGGACTTCAGTTGCTTTTTCCCCTGCGTCGACGGCATGAACACCGAGGAGTGGCTCGCGCTGATCGAGGTCGGCACGTGTGTCTACGACTTCTGTACGGCGACCGCGAAGTGCCCCGACATCGACGACGAGATGACCTGCACCGCGTGCCTCATCACCAGCATCGTCCAGGACCCGGGTGTGATGGGCTGCGAGGCGCAAAGTTTGGCGTGCGAGTGATGTGCAAGGCCGCGACATGACCCACAGGAACGACTTGATGACCTGGACCCGCGCGCTGCTCTCCACTGGTGTTCTGCTCGTCGTCGCGACGGGCGCGGGCGAGTTGCAGGCGGCGCCAGCCGATGCCGAGGCGAGCGCGCCGGCCGAGGCGAGCGCGCCGGCCGAGCCGACACCGACTCCCGCGAGCGAGGGGCCCGCGAGCGCGGGTGCCAGCGCGACGCTGACGCCGGCGGGGCTGACGACCAAGAGCAGCGCGCGCAAGCGCAAGCGCCAGGCGCCGGCGGGCGTGATCTTGACCGAGAAGGGCAAGGTCAAGGACACCCGGAAGTGGATCCACCGCTACTCGCCGGAGCGCCACCTGTTCGAGCTCGGGATCTTTGGCGGCATCTTCATCGCGTCGGACGACCACGACCTCTACGATCCGGCGACGCGACCCGTGCGGCCACATACGCCGGGGCCGCCGCTGTACAAGACGGTGCCGGACATCGGCGTGCGCGTGGCCTACTTCCCGCTGCGCTTCCTCGGCGTCGAGGGCGAGTTCGCGGCGGTGCCGACCAAGGTGCGCGAGATCCCCGATCCCTCGGCCTTCGTGTTCTCGGGCCGTGGTCACGCGATCTTGCAGTTGCCGTACCGCGTCGCGCCGTTCGTGCTCGGCGGCTACGGTGCGCTCGGCGTGCGCTCGGGCCCGGACGCGCTCGGCAACGACATCGACGGCGCCGGCCACTTCGGCGGCGGCCTCAAGATCTACATCAGCCGCATGGCGGCGTTTCGCGTCGAGGGCCGCGGCATCGTGTCGGCCCAGGCCCAGAAGCGCAGCCCGGAGTTCACGGCCCACGCCGAGGTGCTGGCGGGCTTTAGCCTGGTGCTCGGGCGGATGCGTCCGCTGCCGCCCGAGAAGGACCTCGACCCCGACAGGGACGGCTTCCTCGACCCGAATGACAAGTGCCCGAAGCTGGCCGGCGTGGCGCCCGACGGGTGCCCGGCGATCGACAGCGACAACGACTCGTTCCTCGACCCGGTCGACAAGTGCCCCTACGAGCCAGGCGTGGCGCCCGACGGCTGCCCGCCGCCCGACAAGGACAAGGACGGGTTCCTCGACCCGGTCGACGCTTGCCCGGAGGAGCCGGGCATCGCGCCCGACGGCTGCCCGCCGCCGCCCGACAGCGACGGCGACGGCATCATCGACAAGCTCGACGACTGCCCGCTCGTGGCGGAGACCTACAACGGCTACAAGGATCGGGACGGCTGCCCCGACGAGATCCCGAAGGAGGCCAACTTCGACGGTCGCCCGATCGAAGGCATCTTCTTCGAGTTCAACAAGGACAAGATCCAGAAGAAGTCGGCGAAGACGCTCGACGCTGCGATCGCGGTGCTCAAGCAGTTCGACGACATCCGCATCGAGATCTCGGGACACACCGACGACGTCGGCAGCGACGAGGCCAACCTCGATCTGTCGCGGCGCCGCGCCGAGGCGGTCAAGCAGTACATGGTGGACCAAGGCGTCGACGGCTCGCGCGTCGAGACCGTCGGCTACGGCCGCACCAAGCCGATCGACGCCGGCAAGTCGTCCAAGGCGCGCGCCAAGAACCGGCGCATCGAGTTCCGCGTGCTCGTGGTCGACAAGACCGGCACGGCGACCGTGATGCCGAACTCGGCGAACGACGCGGCGGCGGTCGAGGCGGCCGCCGACAAGGGCGCGACCACGGTGGACGGCCCCGGGGCGCCCGAGAAGCCGGCGGACAAGGCGACCGAGAAGCCGGCGCCCAAGCCGGCCCCGAAGTGAGCTGGTGAGGCGGCTGGCGACCGGTCCGAAAGGACCGGTCGCTTCGCACATGGGCAACGCTCAGGACCAGGCCGAGAGCTGGCCGGGTGTAGGCTCGCGAGGCAGCGAGCCGGCGAGCAGGGCCCGGGCGGCAGGGAGGATCACGTGGCGCAGGGTGCGGGCGGCGCAGCGATGGGTGGCGGCGGTGGCGAGGTCGGGCGCGAGGGCCACGCTGGCGGCCAGCGGGAAGCGGCACGCCGGCGCGAGGATCGCGAGCAACAGGGCGTGGTACGGGCTCGTGGTCATCGGACCAGCGTATCGCAGGCTCGGCGGACGCGGCCGGGGGTCGCGTGTGCGACGGGTGGGGTCTGCGAACCGCGTGCGCGGGCCCGGGCGTGGGCCTTGAGCCTGGGCCGGGCCCGGGGCTATTGTGTCCGCATGTCCGTCCCGGCCCGCTCACGCCTCGCGCTCGCTGCCTCGCTGCTCGTCGGCGGCTGTTACGTGGGCTTCGATGCGGACGACGAGTCGGCGAGCACGTCGGGTGCGTCGACGAGCACGGCGGGCTCTGCAACCTCCGCGACCTCCGCAACCTCGGCGACGAGCGGCGCGTCGGTCGACACCGACCCGACCGCGGACCCGAGCGCCGCGACCGAGGTCAGCGGGGAGAGCACGGGAGGACTCGCGGGCAGCACTGGTGACGAAACCATGACGATGACGGCGGGTCCGGACACCAGCGACCCGACGACCGCGACGACCGCGACGACGACCGGCGACGACACCACGGGCGCCGACTCGGGGATGATGCCGCCGGTGGATGTCCCCGACAACGCCCATTGCGCCGATGTCGCCGACTGGTCGCCCACGTGGGCGCAGCACGAGCAGGACGTCCTGACGATCGTCAATCAGGTGCGCAGCCAGGGGGCCAACTGCGGGACCAAGGGCCAGTTCGCCGCGGCCGGGCCGCTGACGATGGATCCTGCGCTGCGCTGCGCGGCTCGGAAGCACTCGGCCGACATGGCGGCACGCAACTTCTTCGACCACGTCAACCCCGACGGCGAGGCGTTCACCGTGCGGATGGCCAAGGCCGGCTACGGCGGCTACAGCACGGCCGGCGAGAATATCGCGGCCGGGTCGGCGGACGCCCAGGGCACGATGAGCCAGTGGATGGGCAGCGACGGCCACTGCGCCAACATCATGAACCCGGACTTCAAGGATATCGGCGTGGGCTACTCGACCGGCGGACAGTACGGACACCTTTGGACGCAAGTGTTCGGGGCGAAGTAGCCCGCGGCCGCCGTTGATTTCGTCGCGCCAGCCGCTAGGATGGGGCACCCTCGGCGAGCCGGGCGGGCGCCATGTGTGACGAGACGAATGCATCGGCCGCGGGTTCGCAGGATCCACGGCCCTCCGAGACCGGCTCGCTGTTGAGTCTGTCGCGGCTCATCGACCTCGCCGGCGAGTGCATGGCGGTGCTCGACCTCGAGGGCCGCGTCGTGCTCGTCAATGCGGCGTGGAAGCTGGCGCTGGGCATCGAGGTCGTCGCTGGCGCGCCCGCAGAGGGCCTGCTGCGCCCGGAGGACCGCGAGGCCTGGCGCGAGGCGTGGGCGCGGCTCGGGCCCGACGCGCAGCTCAGCGTGACGGCGCGGGTGCGCGGCGGAGAGGCGCCGCTGCTGTGGAGCCTGCGCCGCAGCGACGCCGAGCAGGTGGTGTACGTGGCCGGCCGCGCGGCGCCGATGGAGGCCCAACTGCAGCGCAGCGCGGTGCACCTCGAGGTGCTGCGCAGCGTGGTGGCCAACGTGCCGCTGGTGCTGTTCGCGGTCGACACGCGCGGGCAGATCATCTTGCTCGAGGGTCGCGGGCTGGCGGCCGTCGGCCTCGAGCCGCACATCTTCGATCCGCGGGCCGACGCGCGCACGCCCGGCAAGTCGGCCTTCGACGTGTTCGCGGGGATCCCCTCGCTGCTCGACGGCGTGCGCCGGGCGCTGGCCGGGGCGGCGCTGCGCGGGGTGTTCGAGTTCCTCGACCGCAGCTTCGAGACCTGGACGGCGCCGTTTAACGACAGCCGCGGGCGCCTGCAAGGGGTCATCGGCGTGGCGTCGGACGTCACCGAGAGCGTGCGCTCGGACCGTCGGCTGCGCGACCTCAACGACAAGCTCGGGGCGGCCCGCGACGAGGCGATCGAGGCCAGCCGGGCCAAGAGCGCCTTCCTGGCCAACATGAGCCACGAGCTGCGCACGCCGCTCAACGCGATCATCGGCTACAGCGAGATCGCCCAGGACGAGCTGCGCGGCCACGCGGCGCGCGAGGGCGAGGGCAAGGGGCCGCTGACCCAACTCGGCAACGACGTGCAGAAGATCCACGTCGCCGGCACGCACCTGCTCGGGATCATCAGCGACATCCTCGACCTGTCGAAGATCGAGGCGGGCCGCATGGAGCTGCACATCGAGAGCTTCGCGGTGCAGACGATGATCGACGACGTGGTCGCGACGGCGCAGCGGCTGGTCTCGCAAAACGGCAACAACTTCGAGGTCCGCGCGGCGCCCGAGCTCGGCGAGATGACGGCCGACCTCACCAAGGTCCGGCAGATCCTGTTCAACCTGCTCAGCAACGCCGCCAAGTTCACCGAGCACGGCACCGTGACGCTCGAGGTCGGCCGCGCGCCTGCGCTCGAGGGTGAGTCGGAGCCCGGCTTCGAGTTCGCGGTCAGCGACAGCGGGATCGGGATGTCGCCGGAGCAGAAGGACCGGCTGTTCCAGAGCTTTTATCAGGGCGACTCTTCGACCACGCGCAAGTACGGCGGCACCGGCCTCGGCCTGGCGATCAGCCGCCGCTTCGCGCAGATGATGAGCGGCGAGATCACGGTGCAGAGCAGCCTCGGCTCGGGCTCGACCTTCCGCGTGCGCCTGCCGGCGGTGATCCGCGGGCACCTCGGGGTCGAGGAGGCCAGCGTGCCCGGTCGCACCGGCCAGGCCCCGGCGGAGGTGGTCGTCACGCCGCAGGCGATGCTCGTCATCGACGACGACCCCAACGTCTACGACATGATGGAGCGGATCCTCAGCCGCGAGGGGCTCGACGTGTACGGCGCGGCGACCGGCAAGGAGGGCCTCGCGCTGGCCCGCAGGCTCAAGCCGGTGGTCATCGCCCTCGACATCATGATGCCCGGGATGGACGGCTGGTCGGTCCTCCAGGCGATCCGCGCCGACCCCGAGCTGGCCGACACGCGCGTCGTCATCGTCAGCATGCTCGACGAGAAGCCGCTCGGCATGGCGCTCGGGGCCGACGACTACCTGACCAAGCCGCTGCGCCGTGAGCAACTGCTCGGGTGCATTCAACGGCTGGTGCCGGTGCGCGACGGTTACATCCTCATCGTCGAGGACGACGAGTCGCTGCGCGAGCTGTTGCAGCGCACGCTGATCGAGGAGGGCTGGTCCGTGCGGATCGCGGCGACCGGCCGCGCGGCGCTCGACCTGATCGAGCAGAGCCGCCCGGGCCTGATCCTGCTCGATCTACGGATCCCCGAGATCGACGGCTTCGACGTGATCGCCAGCATCCGCAGCCGCCCCGAGTTCGTGCGGGTGCCGATCACCGTGATGACGGCGCTCGACCTGAGCCGCGACGACTGGGAGCGCCTCACCGGTCGCGTCGAGCAGGTCATCCAGAAGGGTCTTTACTCGCGTAACCGCCTCATGCGCGAGGTCCGTCGCCTCGCTGCTCACTTCGTCGTTCGTTGATCCGTCGATCTGTCCCCATCATGACCATCACCACCGCCCTGCTTCATATCCTGTGCACCGCGATCGCCTCGACGCTGTTTATCTCGTTCGGTGAGTTGGTGCTCCATCGCCACCTGATGCACCGCCAGCAGCTCTGGAGCTGGCTGTACCGGGTCTTGCCCGACCTGCGCGCGCAGTTCAAAAATCACGCGGTGCTGCACCACGGCCGTTACTACAAGGAGTTCGACCACGAGCCCGACCCGGAGGGCAAGACCTTCAATGTGCGCATCCTTTGGGGCGACTCGCTGCGGCTGGTCATCACCTTCCTGCCGGTGACGGCGGCGCTGTGGTTTCTGGTCTCGTGGCTGTCGGCGCTGACCTTCTTGACGATGCTCGTCGGCCACAACCTCCTCTGGGGCGTGGTCCACATGCAGATGCACGTGCCGGCGGCGGACTCGTGGGTCGGTCGCACGGCGTACTTTCGCTTCATCTCGCGCCACCACTTCATGCATCACCAGCAGACCGGCAAGAACTACAACGTGGTGGTCCCCCTGGCCGACTTCGTGATCGGGCGGGTCGCCCGACGCAAGGTGTCGGACGTGCGCGAGATGCTACGGCTCGGCTACCTGGCGCCGCGTCACGCCGCCAGCGTGGCGCGCGTGCAGCAACTGCGCGAGGACAAGCTGGCCGCTCGGGCCGAGCTGGCGGAGCTGGCCGCTCGGGCCGAGCTCGCCGAGCTGGCCGCTCGGGCCGAGCTGGCCGAGCTCGCCGAGCTGGCCGCTCATGCGGCTCATGCCGCTCATGCGGCCGACATGGACGACGCCCTGCTCGCGGCCGAGTAGGTCAGTCCTTCTCGGCCTTCATGAACTCCCTCATGAACTCGCGGGCCTCGCGGCCCTGGCCGATGCGCACGCGGAAGCCCTCGATCTGGAGCATCTGGACGATCTTCCCGTAGGTGATGCCGGCGGCGCGCTCGGAGATGATGGCGAGGTTCTTGAGCATCGGGCCGACCTTCGTGAGCGCCGGCTTGAGCTCCTTGCCGATGTCCTTGAAGTCGTCGCTCATCTTGCGCATGTTCTTGAGCGAAGCGGCGCCGTCGTCCAACATGCCGTCGATCTGGGCGACGTGGGCGTCGTCGAGCAGCACGCTGGCCTTGTCGAGCCGGGCGAGCAGGCGGTCGGCCTGATCGAGCATCTCCGGCACGCGCTGGTTGAGCGTCGTGGTCAGCTTGTCGGTGTTGGCGATGATCCTGTCGATCCTTTTGTCCTCGAGCAACTTTCGACCGCCCGCCGCGAGGCCGCGCACGTCATCGCGGTTCTCCTTGACCATGTCGCGGGCGAGCGCGATGAGCTCGTGGGTGTCGTCGAGCATCTTGTCGAGCTTCTCGCGCGGCAGGCCCTCGCCCTCGTCGAGCGACTCGGTCAGCCTGTCGATGCGCTGGGCGACGCGGGTGATCGGGGGCAGCAGCGAGTCCTCGCCGTAGACCATCTCCCGGGTGGCGTTGAGCGCGTTGTCGAAGTCGACGGTCGCGGTGACGCAGGTGAACGTGGTGTTCGCCTGCATCGCGGCGCCGGTGTTGCCCTGCGCGATGCCGAGGTACTTCTCGCCGAGCATGCCCTTGATGTGCACGGCGGCGCAGGCGTCGGCGAACACGGGCGTGCCGGGGCGGATGCGGAGGTCGATGACGGCGATGTTGCCGTCGACCTTGATGCCCTCCACCTTGCCGACCTCGACGCCGGCGATGCGCACCGAGTTGCCCTCCACCAGGCCGGCGGCGTCCGGCGTGCGCACGGTGTAGTGCGTGCCGCCGTTGTCGCCCAGGCCGAGCTGCATGGCCAGCCAGCCGAACGCGCCCAGGGTGACGAGGACGAAGGTTCCGAGCGTGATGTATCGATTGTTCATGGCTACAGCACCTTGATGGGGCCCTGGGTGTTTCTCTCGAGGAACTGCTTGACGGCCGTGTGGCTCGACTGGAGCACGACCTTGGCGGTGTCGTAGATCTGCAGCTTGCCTTGATACAGCAGGCCGATGTGCGTGGCGATCTTTCGCGCTTCCGCGGTGTCGTGGCTGATGACGATGAAGGTCATGCCGAGGGTGCGGTGGAGCTCGAGGATCAGCTCGTCGAGGGTGGCCGACATGACCGGGTCGAGGCCCGAGGAGGGCTCGTCGCACAGCACGATGTCGGGGCGCAGGGCGATCGCGCGGGCGAAGGCGGCGCGCTTGCGCATGCCGCCGCTGAGCTCGGAGACCATCTTCTTCTCGCAGCCGGGCAGGCCCACGCGCTCGAGGTTCTCGGCGACCTGCTTGCGGATCTCGGGCTCCTTGAGGGCGCTGTGCTGGCGCATCGGGAAGGCGATGTTGTCGCCGACGCTCATGTCGTCGAACAGGGCGCCGTCCTGGAACAGCATGCCGAAGCGGCGGCGCAGCGCGAACAGGGCCCTGCGGTCGGCGGACTTGTTCTCGTCGAGGCAGGTAATCTCCTCGCCGAACACGTGGATCCGGCCGGCGTCGGGCTTGATCAGGCCGACCAGGCAGCGCAGCAGGACCGACTTGCCGGTGCCGGAGGGCCCGAGCATCACCATGATGGCGCCCTTGGGCACGACCAGCGACACACCATTGAGCACACACTGCTTGCCGAACGACTTGGTCACGTCCTCGAACACGACCGCGGGCTGCGAGGAGGTCTCGGCGGTCGGCATCCGGTAGAAGAACCCTTCAGGCATACATCAAGGCCGAGAGGAACATGTTAAGGACGATACACAGGACCGCGGCGTGAACGATCGCGCGGTTGGTGGCGATGCCGACGCCCTCGGCGCCGTCGCGCTTGGCGGCGCTGTAGCCGTGGTAACAGGCGACGATGGCGACCAGCCAGCCGAAGATGACGCCCTTGACGACGCCGGCGAGCAGGTCTTCCAGTTGGACGATCTCCTTGACCTGGGCGATGAAGGTGCCGCCGTTGATGCCCATCTGGTAGACCGCGGCGAAGTAGCTCGAACAGATGCCGACGACGTTGGCGTAGGCGCACAGCAGCGGCAACATCAGGGTGACGGCCCACAGCCGCGGGGCGACCAGGCGGCGCATGGGGTCGATGCCCATGACCTCGAGCGCCTCGACCTGCTCCGAGATCTGCATGTTGGCGAGGCTCGCGGCGAGCGTGGCGCCGATGCGGGCGCCGCAGACGACGGCGGCCATCACCGGGTAGAGCTCGCGGATGCCGCCGACGCCGCAGAACAGGCCGAGCATGTCCTGGCCGCCGAACCGCTCGAAGGTGCCGTAGGCCTGCACCGACAGGTTCATGCCGGCGAAGATCGTGAGCAGCGTGAGCAGGGCGAGGCTACCGACGCCGGCGTCCAGCGCGTGGCGCATGAACTCGTCCCGGGGCGGGAAGCCCCGGAACTGCGCGCGGACGGCGTGGTAGACGAATCGGTCGAAGCGCATGGCCGTAAAGCCTGAAAGTCAGAGCCCGAGCGAGAGCAGCAACATGCTGGCGAGATAATCGCAGATGAGGATCAGGACGATCGTGTAGGTGACGGTGTTGTTGGCGGCCTTGCCGACGCCGGCGGCGCCGCCCGCGGTCTTGAGGCCGAGGTAACCGGCGATCAGGCCGACGGCCGCGCCGAACACCAGGCACTTGCCGGTGCCGACGTAGAGGTCGACCAGCGAGACCTGGCTGTAGAGGTTGGCCATGAAGGAGCCGTGGTCGCAGCCGCTGAGCACGACGGCGAAGAACCACCCGCTGGCGAGCCCGAGGATCGTGGTCAAGACATTGAGCAGCGGCGTGACGAGGACGCAGGCGACCAGCCCGGGCACGACGACGTAGCGGATCGGGTCGATCGACATCACGGCGAGCGCGTCGATCTGGCCGCGGACCTTCATCGTGCCGATGCGCGCGGCGATCGAGGAGCCGGCCTGCGCGGCGACCATCACCGAGGCGAGCGCCGGGCTGTACTCGCGAAACACCGCGGTCGCGAGCAGCGAGGACAACATCTCCTCGGCGCCGAAGCTGCGGAAGATGTGCACGCCCTGCAACGCGATCACGGCGCCGACCGGGGCGACCGCGAGCCCGACCGGAATGAGACAGCGACGGACCAGGACGTCGCTGACGCGCAGGGTCTCGCTCAGGTATCGCGGGCCGGTGACCAGCGAACGAAGGACAGCAAACAGGTAAATGGCGACAGCGCCCAGGGTCTCAAGCGCTCGGAGGAGCCAGTTCACCCGCGCCCGCCTCCGGCGGTGGAGGGATGGAGCGGAGTCAGCGGAGTCGGCGGAGTCACCCGGCCGCGGCCGTGACCGCGCAGCGGCGAACGGCCGAGCCCGGGGCGGTCTGCCCCAACTCCGCCGGACGTGGCTTTGTTCCCGCGTAGCACTACGTGTTCAATGTAACAGCTTCATGAAGATGCACCTACGAAATTACCCGAGATCGAGGTCCGCACGGCCACCAGGGGCCGAGATGGCCGGCGGGCATTTTTGCACCTGGCGGCCGCCTTTGCCGTGAACGGCCGGCACGGCTGCCGAGTGATCGCTGGCACAAGCCGAACCGCCCCGCGAGATCGGGACGTTGCTTTGGCGGATCTTCGGCTGGACGGGGGGCTCCAGCGGCGGGGGTCGCGTCGCGGACAGCAGGTTTGTGGTGGCCGGGCAAGAATTTGACTTGAGCGGCCCGGAACCGCCAAGGTTCCCCTGATGCCCTCGCTCTACCTCTTCACGGACCAGGCCCGGCCGTGGCTCGTCGGCGTCAGCATGTGGCTCGCGCTCGGCTGTGGCCCCGGCGGTTGCCATGCACCCCAGCAACGAGGCAACCCGGCGACGCAAGCGCTGGCGGCGGTCCCGAAGGTCACGGTGCCCGACCGCGGCGATCCGCCGCGCACGATCGGGACGGCGACGCCCGGGCCGACGCCGATGCTCAACGACGAGGCCCGCGCTGCGCGGCTGTTTGCACAGCGGGCTGCGCTCGGCGAGCGGGCGCCGCTGCTGGAGGACGGCGAGGGCCAGCCGTTTCCGAGCCTGGCCCCGATGGCTGGTGCCGATGCCCTGGTTCAACCCGCAGGCTTCGGGTCGCCGGTGGTCGCGGGCAGCAACCTCGACGCGCTGCCCGGGTCGCGTGGTACCAGCCTCGACGGCACGGCCGTGGCGCCGGCCATCAACGGCAACCTGCTCGGCAACTTCATTTTGCTCGGCGGCAACGGATCCGAGAGCTTGCGAGAATTCCACGAGGCGCTGCGCCGCCTCAAGCAGGGCAAGGACCTCGACGGCAAGGTCCGCGTGCTGGTCTATGGCGCGTCGCACACGGCGGCCGACGTCTATCCGGGCTACCTGCGGGCGTACTTGCAGAGCCGCTTCGGCGGCGGGGGCCAGGGCTACGTGCCGCTGGTGCGTCCGAGCAAATTCTATCGCCCGAGCGCGGTGACCCTCGAGAGCTCGCGCGGCTGGAAGGTCGAGCACGCCCAGACCCGCGAGGGCCGCGACGACGGCTACTACGGCCTGATGGGTGCGAGCGCGGCGACCAGGAAGAAGCGGGACTACGCGCGCGTGCTGCCGGCGGCGGTCCGGGCCGAGGGGGACGCCGCGGTCAAGACCTCGTACGACCTCTACTATCTACGCCAGCCCGGCGGCGGCCGCTTCAAGCTCAGCATCGACGGCAAGGTGGTGGCGACGATCAGCACGAAGTCGAAGGAGGTGGCGCCCGGCTACCACGTCATCACCCGCGAGGGCGGACCGCAGACGGTCGAGGTCCTGCCGCTCGGCGACGGCGAGGTCCGCCTGTTCGGCATGGTCGTGGAGAACGACCAGCCCGGGGTCGTCGTCGACACGCTCGGCATCGGCGGCACGCGAGCGGCCAATCAGCTCAAGTGGAATGAACACGTGTGGTCGGACAACCTGCGCCGCCGCGCCCCCGACCTGGTCGTGCTGGCCTACGGCACCAACGAGTCGGTCGACGAGGACCAGGCGATCGAGGTCTATCGCAAGAACCTGCGCGAGGTGCTCGCAAGGATCCAGCGCTCGGCACCCGCGGCCAGTTGCCTGCTGGTCGGACCCGGGGACTTCCCGCTCCGGGCCGCCGACGGCACCTTTACGCCGCGGCCGCGCGTGACCCAGATCGTCACGGCGCAGCGCGAGGTCGCGGCCGAGGCCGGCTGCGCGTTCTGGGACTCGATGGAGTTTATGGGCGGAGATCTGTCGATGGTCACCTGGGCCGCTGCCCAGCCGGCGATGGCCCAGTCCGACCACCTGCACCTGTCGCGCCGCGGCTACGTGCGCATGGGCATGGCCCTCACCGATGCCCTGATGTTCGACTACGACGCCGCGGCTGTCACGCCCGCGAGCGTCGAGACGGACACGCAGTTGGCGAGCTCGACGGACGCCTCGGCTGCGCCGGCCTCTGCGCCGGCCTCATTGCCGGTCGAGCAGCCGGCCTCTGCGCCCTGAGGCCGCGTCGCGTGGTCCGAGGTCAGCGCGCCGCGATCACCTGAGACTCGAGCGCCCGGCCGATGGGTCCGAGGCGATCGGAGAGCTCGGCGTCGACGAGGCCGACGCCTTGTGGTTGCGGGCTCGGGGTCGCGGCCAGCCGGATCCATGGGTCGGTGGGGAGGCGGTGGAGGTGGACGGAGAGGTCGGCGTTGACGAAGGTGTGGTGGGCGAGGTCGAGGATGAAGCCGACGCCGTTGATCGCGTCGGCGACGATGAGGACCTGCTGGAGAGGTGAAGTCGGTTCACCGGTGACCAGCGGGTGGCGGGCGCGCATCCATGCGGTGGCGGGGCCGCGGCCGATCTCGCCGAACTCGAGGCGGGCCTCGATCGCGGTGTGATAGCCGACCTCCCAGCGGAAGAAGGAGAACACGAAGGGGGCGAAGCTCTCGGGGTCACGATGAACCGCAGCCGGTGCGGCGCCAGCGGGGAGCTCGAGCTCGAGGCGACGGATGTACAGGGCGGTGGCAGAGGCGACTGGTTGCTCACCATCGAGGAGGCGGGCGGACAGGCCGAGCACGGTCTTGCCGCGGCGGGTCAACTCGGCGACGGCGCGCAGTGGTCGGGTGACGGGGACCGGGCGGAGGAAGTCGAGGGTGAAGCGCGCGGGGTGCCAGTGCTCGGGAGGTGCGAGCGCCTCGATCGCGCGCGCGAGCAGGGCCGCGGGCGGTCCGCCGTGCTGGTGGTCGAGGTGCCAGGGGCCGCGGGTCAGCGCGGTCGGTACGAGGCGGTCACCGTCCGGGTGAAAGAAGGCGTCCGGGTCCATCGGGACCGCTATAACACGATGCCCGAGGTCGGGCCGGCGTGGGCGGTCGGGTGTGGGGACGGGGGCGCGAAGGTGCTGGCGCGGGCCCAGTTGAAGACGAATTTACTGACGAAGCGGCGGACCAGCGGGCGAAGGTGCCACCACACGATGCGCTGCAGCGCCGGATGCTGCATGCCATAGACGAGGCGAGCGGCGTGGTGGCGGTAGCGCAGCGAGTGACCCATCGGGCTGCGATGGACGCGGCTGGTGTAGTCACGAAAGCCGAGGTCATCGCGCGCGAAGGCGTCGATGATCGCGTGCGTGGCGAGCTCGCCGTAGCCGAGCGCGAGGCTGATGCCTTCACCGAGCAGCGGATCGACGCCGGCCGCGTCGCCGACGAGGATGACGTTCGGGGCCGAGAGCACGCTGCGCGGCGCGAACATATGGATCGGGTGGCCCTCGACCTTGCAGTCCGCGATGCGCAGGCCCTGGCGCGCGAGCTCCTGCTCGAGGAAGCCCTTGAGCGACCCTGACAGCGGCGCGTCGTCGTTGACGCGGCTGTCGTAGACGCCGAAGTTACGCATCGGCCGGCCCTCGATCTGCATCGGGAAGCTCCAGAAGTAGCCCTGCACGCCGGACGCGATGTTGCGAAACTCGAACAGGGCCTCGTCGTCGGGGACCAGGGGATCGGGCGATGGACCGCGGGGTGGTGGGACCATGACCTCGACGAGGCGGGCGATCGGTCCGGCGTCGCCGGAGATCGCTCGACGCACGAAGCCCTTCGTGCCGTCGGCGCCGACCACCACGCGGGCCCGGAAGGTGCCGCGGTTGGTCTCGACGAGCACGCCGCCGTCGACCTGCCGCAGGCTGAGCGCCTGGGTCTTCTCGTGCAGGGCGACGCCGCTGTCGCGGACCTTGCCGGCGAGCCAGCCGTCGAACTCGCGGCGACGGACGACGTGGAACGCGATGTCCTTGAGGCGCATGCGGACCCCGCGGCCCTGGAAGTGCAACATGGCCCATTCGGCGTCGACGTGCGGGACCTCGTCGATGTCGAGGCCGAGGTTGTCGAGGATCGTATCGACGTCGCTGACGAGCCCGCCCCCGCACAGCTTGTGGCGCGGGTGCTCGTTGCGGTCGAGCACGGCGGTCCGGCGCGCGAGGGCTGGCGCGAGGCGTGCGAGGTGCAGCGCGGTCGAGCAACCTGCGGGACCCGAACCGATGATGAGTACGTCGACCTCGTGTGTCATAAACCCCGCTTGGTCTTGCCACCATAGCGCGGGACCGAGCGCGAGCCGCCAGGCGCACTGTGCGCGGGCTCACCACAAACGTGGTCCTGGCGCCAATACGAGGCGTCGGCGGGGCTACAGGCCGTTTCGCAGCGCGCTGCTGGATGCAGCGGCGCCGCCAGTCGAGGACTGACTCGACAGGGTCAGGGACAGGCTCGACAGCGGGATGTGGATCGGGAGCACGACGGTGAAGCAGGTGCCGCCGCCGGGCCGGCTCTGGACGTCGATCGTGGAGCCCATCATGGCGCATAGCTCTCGCGTGATCGCGAGGCCGAGGCCGGCGCCCTCGTAGCGGCGGGTCGGCGAGGCGTCGATCTGCGTGAACTTGTCGAAGATGACGGCGAGCTTGTCGGGGTCGATGCCGATGCCGGTGTCGCGGACCTCCAAGGTGAGCAGCGACTGCTCGCGGTCGCGAAACGCGGCCACCGTGATCTCGCCGTCGTTGGTGAACTTGACCGCGTTGCCGAGGAGATTGAGCAGCACCTGCTTGAGCTTGCCGCGGTCGGCGACGACGATGCCGGTGTCCTCGGAGCAGCGCACGATCAACACGTTGCCGCGCTTGCGCACCTGCGGGATGATCGTCTGTTCGACCTCGCGGATGAAGTCGAGCACGCTAAACTGCTCCTGCACGAGCTCCATGCGGCCGGCCTCGATCTTCGAGAGGTCGAGGATGCCGCCGATCAGGCCGAGCAGGTGCTTGGCCGAGAGCACCACGTTCTTGAGATCCGGCACGACCTCGCGGACGCGGCAGGACTCGTCGTCGCGGGCCTCGTCCATGATCAGCTCGGTGTAGCCGATGATCGAGTTGAGCGGGGTCCGCAGCTCGTGGCTCATGTTGGCGAGGAACATGCTCTTGGCCCGGTTGGCCGCCTCGGCGGCGTCGCGGATGCGTTCGGCCTCGATGCGCGCCGTCTCGAGGCTGCGGTTGGCGAGCTCGAGCAGTTGGTTCGATACGGCCAGCGCGCTGCGCGAGCGCTCGCTCTCCTGGAGGGCCTCGAGGATGCGGTGGTTGAGCGCGCGTACCATCAACCACTGCAACCAGAACGCCATCGGCGGGGTGAACAGCTTGATGACGATGTCGCCGAGCTGGAGGTTTAGCGGGCCGGTGTCGTGGAGGGCGAGGCGAAGGAAGACGCTGCCGACGTAGACTACGCAGATGGCGGCGACGTTGAAGGCGCTCCAGCGGGCCGAGCGGGTGCGAAAGGCGATGCCGGGCAGGAGGACGACGAGGCTGTAAGCGGCGACGCCGACGATCAGCGCGGAGTCCTCGCCAGCGCCGGTGACGATGACGCTGGCCGTCCCGAAGTAGGCGGTCAGCAGCGCCATGATCTCCGAGAGGCGCAGCAGGGACGTGCGCGTCAGGGCGACCGCGGCGAAGCATCCGGCGGCGGTGACGACGTACGCGAGGCCATTGAGCCGGTCCCACGCGTCGGGCATGTCGGCGGCGTTGACCAACTGCAGCGACCCGATGATCGCGGCGGTCATGCCGGTGAAGAACATGACGCCCATGCGCACCTGACGGATCGTCTCGTCGCTCAGCGACGCGAACGCTGGCGCACGCATACGCCCAGGCGCACCCTGGGTCCCGTCAGAACCGACAATGGACACTGCCCCGACTGTAGCGAAGTTGCGGCGCGGTGTGTCGCCGTGCGCCGCCGTCATGGCGCATTTGCGCGCGGGTGTTGAGTCCCGTGCTCGGGCGGCGACGGTGGCCGAGGTCGGTCCGGTCGTGCTCGGCCGTGCGCTCGTGCCCGTCGCCTGCCGACGGGGCCACTTTGCGGGTGCGGGACCGACGTCGGATGGCCAGCATTCCGGATGTCGCGGGGTACGAGGCGGGAAGTGCCTGCGTGGACGTCACGGGCGGTCCAGGCCGCAGATCTCGGCGAGCGGGCGGCCGGTTCGCTGGGCGCGGCGCAGTTGGGCGCCGCGCCAGTAGGTGTATACGACGGGGATGAGCTCGAGGGTGAGGAAGGCGCTCGAGAGCAGGCCGCCGATCATCGGCGCGGCGATCCGCTTCATGACGTCGGCGCCGCTGCCGGTGGCCCACAGCAGCGGAGTGAGGCCGATCAACGTGGTCGCCACGGTCATCAGCTTCGGGCGCACGCGCAGGACGGTGCCCTCCATATGCGCCCACACGATGTCGCTGCGGTCGCGGATCTTGCCGGCGCGCAGCCTCCGTTCGAAGGCGTGGTCGATGTAGACGATCATGACGACGCCGGTCTGCGCGGCGAGGCCTCCTCGCCTTCGTGCAGCTCGCTGGGGTCCTCGAGCACGGCGGCGATCGGGGGTTGCGGGGTCATCGATCGGCCCCATGGCGCGCGGTCGGCAGCAGGGCGACGCGCGGCAGGTGGCCGCCGCTCGAGCGGTCGAGCTCGGCGAGGGCGTGGTCGAGCGCGGCCCTGGCGTCGATGATCTCGAGCGAGATCTCGACGTAGGCGCCCTCGGTGGCGAGCATGGCGAGCAGGTCGGCGCGGCCGACCTCGTAGCCGGACAGCGCGACCTCGCGGGCGCGCTCGCTGGCCGGCAGCGCCGCGCCGCGCAGGGTCTGCCAGCGACGCGCGGCGGTCTGCGTGGCGGCGAGCGCCTCGGCGACCTCACGGTCGATGCGCAGGCCAGTCTCGGCGAGGTCTTCGGTGGCGGCCGCGGCGAACTCGGAGGCGGTGTCGCGGCGCTTGCGACCCTGTCCCGAGAGCCAGGGCAGTGAGACGTTCACGAGCAGGCCGTAGCCGTTGGAGGGCATGGTCCTGGTCGCCGGGAAGTAGGCGAGGCCGACGTCGGCGGCGGGCATGTTGGCCTCGCGGCGGGCGGCTTGCAGGTCCATCGCGGCGGGGTCGCGGCGGGCCGCCGCGGCGCGTCGCTCGGGTCGCTGGTCGAGCGCGCGGGCGATGAGGTCGACGGCCTCGGCGGCGGCGGTCTCGACGGGCATGGCGACGGGCGGGCCGAGGGGTGCGTCCG
>Ga0105046_10005629_pt1 | contig 19819 bp, 9 predicted proteins | sample MAT03_FD_78385 | JGI IMG/M metagenome (GOLD analysis project Ga0105046, IMG submission 78385) | Freshwater microbial communities from Lake Fryxell liftoff mats and glacier meltwater in Antarctica - MAT-03 (megahit assembly) | ecosystem: Environmental > Aquatic > Freshwater > Ice > Liftoff... | reverse complement strand
TATTTGACACACAGAACAAAAAGTATTTTGCCTTCGGTTATTGTACATGGGACAAATTTTTGGGGACTACAAAATTTTTAAAGCATTCGAAAAAAATGCATATTGAAAATGTATTCATAAATAATTCAAACTTTTGGCAGACATTCTACGCCCAAAAAATAGCATGACCACAGAACAACGGTTTGGCAAAAGTGCTGGTTCAGTGCTCTGTAGTCACATTTGTTGTTAGTTTAGCATGGGTCCACCGCATCAACTTTCGAAGTAAAAGTTATTAAATCTCCTAGCTGCCAACCAAACCAATTACGCCATTTTAAGCAAACCAAGTTTTAACCACAGTAATTAAGTAAGTACTTCCTCACTTATAGCCAATTGCTTTTGCACAAAAACGAGTAAATCTTTCAAATATTTTTTTTAATAAGAGTATGTAATAAGAAACTCCATGTGCTTCTTATTGGAAAAAAATAGAAATATCTGGTGTTTCTTTTTAGGAAAATATTAAAAAAATAAACAAAGTGATTTTAGAAAGCTACTTTATTGTCATCCTCAATAAAAAATTTGACCTTCTGGCATTCACAGCAAAATAGAACGAAGTAAAGTGTTCTGTGTGCCACAGAACATGGTGTTAACATAGAACGAAGTAAAGTGTTCTGTTTGCCACAAAACATGGTGTTAACATAGAACGAAGTAAAGTGTTCTGTGTGCCACAGAACACGGTTGAATGTAGAGACGGCCAATTTGGGCGTCTCTACATTTTTCTGTTGATTTCGGCCTGAATTTGAAAACCATTTAATTTTAACATGTCTGTTGCCAGAAACGATTCAAAAAGAATAACTACCCACACGCTTCAGGAAATGAAACTGAAAGGAGAGAAAATTTCGATGCTGACGGCTTATGATTTTTCTATGGCAGGTATTCTGGATGGTGCCGGAGTGGATGTTTTGCTGGTTGGCGATTCGGCCTCAAATGTAATGGCCGGCCATGAAACAACCTTGCCCATCACTTTAGACCAGATGATTTACCATGGTGCTTCTGTTGTCAGGGCCATTAAAAGGGCTTTGGTTGTGGTCGATTTGCCATTTGGATCTTATCAGGGCAATAGTTCTGAGGCACTTCGATCTGCAATCAGGATTATGAAAGAGACAGGGGCCCATGCCGTAAAAATGGAAGGAGGAGCAGAAATTAAAGATTCTGTCATTCGTATTCTTAGTGCAGGCGTACCTGTAATGGGCCATTTAGGACTTACCCCTCAATCTATTTATAAGTTTGGAACCTACACCGTCCGGGCCAAAGAAGATGAGGAAGCCAACAAGCTCATAGATGATGCTTTGGTTCTTGAAAGTTGCGGTTGTTTTGCCATTGTGCTTGAAAAAATTCCATCCAGCCTGGCCAAAATAGTAGCCGAAAAACTTACGATTCCAGTTATAGGCATTGGTGCAGGTTCTTTTGTGGATGGACAGGTGCTGGTTACCCATGATTTGCTGGGCATTACCAATCAGTTTAAACCCAGGTTTTTGAGAAAATATGCCGATTTACATAGTATAATCACAGAAGCGGTAAGCCATTATGTAGAAGATGTGAAGCGGAAGGACTTTCCCAATGAGTCAGAAGGATATTGATGAAAATTGGGTTTCTTCCTGATTTTTCAGGTCTCAAAAAACTGGTTGAAACGATTCTAACTTTTGCCAAAAACGATTTTAATCCCAGAATTTATCTTTTTGTTGGTCTGTTTCTCACCGCTTCTGCAAGTGTAAATTATTACTTTTCCATAGATGATGATTATCTGGAGCCACTTTCAGGTTCTATCTGGGGCATGTTTTTGTATTTCCTTTTTTATGGGTTTTCATATTTTTCAGTAGCCATTCCTACACTAATTTGGACGGGTTCAAAAGAAATTCTTGCCAAACCAACTTTCTGGATCAGATCTATTGTATTCATTGCTTTCATAGGAATAGAAGGCGGAATAGCCATTTCACCCGATTGGCTGGAAGGTTTAGGATTTGGCGAAAGTACATTCTGGGCCAGAAAAACCATCAGACAATTGGAAAGTATTTTTGTCTGGTTTCCTGTTTACTACCTTTTTTTGAAATGGAATGATCCTGGCTTAAAAGATGGTTTGTATGGAATCCGCTTGAGATACGAGGATTTGAAACCATATCTTTCTATGCTTTGGGTTATGATTCCGTTAATTGCCCTGGCTTCCTTTTTGCCTGATTTTCAACACCAATATCCGGTTTTCAAACGGGTTTTGGCCTATCTGCCTGGAGATTCGCTTTTGGAAAGATCCATATTTCTGGCCATTTATGAATTTTCATATTTGTTAAGTTTTATGAGCACAGAACTTATGTTTCGTGGTGCTTTAATTATTGGTATGTCCGGAATTCTGGGCCAAAAAGCCATTTTACCAATGGTGAGCACATATATGTTTCTGCATTTTGGAAAACCTTTGGGAGAATCTATCAGCTCGGTATTTGGTGGATATATTCTGGCTGTGTTGGCTTTTCAAAATCGAAATATCTGGGGTGGTATTTTTATCCATACCTGTGTGGCTTTCCTTATGGATTTGGCAGCAGGTTGGCAGCTTTTTCCTGAACTTTACAAAATGCTCATTGAAAAAAATTAATGGATTCAAATCAGATTACATCCAGGTTTTCTTATTTTTGGTTATTTATTGAACATATTCACCGTTGGTTCCTGCCTCATTACAATTTTTAAACCAACCCGGAATATTATTTTAATATTTTTGCTGCAAACCATATTATATACTTTTAAGATTTGTTGAGAAATGAAAAAATACACCAGCCAAGTTGCCTCTTTACTTTTAGTTTTTGGATTAGTTTCTGAAGCTTTTTCCAGTGCGAAAGATTGGAAAAAAATTGAGCTTGAATCTGTTAAAGTATCAGCTCCACAATATATCAAAGCCAAAACAGATCAATATTTCAGACTTGATCTTCAAAGCCTGAAAGCAGAGTTTAGTTTTGCCCCTACAGAAAAAGAAGCAAAACTAATGACCTATGGCAAAGTGATTGTTTTACCCATGCCAGATGGAAGCGAACAAAGGTTTGCATTTGCATCCTACAACATCATTGAAAAAGGACATGATTTAGAATGGGATTTGGTAAAAACCTACACAGGCCAGGGTCTTGATGACCCAACTGCTACTTGTAAGGTAGATTTTACCACTTTTGGTTTTCATTCACAGGTTTTGAGTGCAAAAGGCGATTTTTATATCGATCCTGTCTTTCATGGCAATGCTGACTATTATCAGGTTTATAGAAAAGCAGACCTAAGCAATGATTTAATGCACAAAAATTTTACTTGTCATTTGAATGCAGAACATGGAAAGGAACTTTTTGAGAAAAACAGTAATGGCTCAGTGGAAATAGCAAATACAGGAAGTATCAGAAGAGTGTATCGCCTGGCACTTGCCTGCACTGGTGAATATGCTACTTTTCATGGTGGCGCAATCGGAGCAACTTCTGCTATGGCTACTACACTAAACAGAGTAAATGGCGTTTTTGAAAAGGAAGTTTGTATTCGTTTGGTTTTAGTGCCAAACAATAGTGTGCTGGTTTTTACAAATGCAATTACAGATCCCTACACAAATGATGATGCGGGAGCAATGCTCGGTCAAAATCAAGTGAGAATTACCAGTGCGATTGGGGCTACCAATTATGATATTGGCCATGTGTTCAGCACAAGTCCTGGCGGTGTAGCTGTTCGTGGATCTGTTTGTTTCTCCAATGCCAAAGCCCAGGGTGTAACTGGAACAGATTCACCTATTGGTGATCCTTTTGACATTGATTATGTGTGCCATGAAATTGGGCATCAATTTGGGGGCAATCATACCTTCAATTCAGAATCTGGTAGTTGCGCACCCATAGGTCCACAGCCCGTCAGAGTAAGCGCAGCTGCGTATGAGCCAGGGAGTGGATCAACCATTATGGCCTACGCAGGCATTTGCTTTCCTCAAAATCTTCAAAACAATTCTGATGCGTATTTTCATTTCAAGAGTTATGAAGAAATTATAGCTTTTTCTATCTCAGGGGGAGGCAATGCTTGTGCTATTAAACAAAACACCGGTAATTCTGCACCTGTGATTCCAACACTCGCCACAAATTTTACCATTCCAATTAATACGCCATTTAAGCTTACTTCAACTTTGGCTACAGATGCAGATGGAGACACGCTCACCTATTGTTGGGAGCAAAACGATTTGGGCGCATCAGTTTTGCCTGCCAATGCAACTACAGGTACAATCCCAATTTTCAGGTCTTTTTCCCCAATTGAATCAAGAATTAGAATTTTTCCAAAAACAGCCAATTTAATTGCAAATTCAGTTGATATTGGTGAAAGTCTTCCTGCTTATGCCAGAGCATTGAACTTTAAATTAACCGTTCGGGATAACAATGCTGGTGCTGGAGGGGCTAGAGTTTCTGCTATTAGCCTAACAGTAGATGCTACAGGAGGCGCTTTTGCAGTAACTGCGCCAAACACAACCGGGATTATTTGGGAAGGAGGTTCTACACAAACCGTAACCTGGAATAGAGGATCAACAGCCTCTGCTCCTTTCAATTCTCCAAAAGTCAGGATAAAATTTTCATCAGATGGAGGGAATACGTTTAATACAATTTTGATTGATAGCACCAATAATGATGGGTCTGCAAGCGTGACTTTGCCTGTTATTGTTTCTTCAACCTGTAGAATAATGGTAGAGTCATATTCAAACATATTCTTTGATATTTCAAATGCCAATTTCAGAATAACTGCCCCTACAACGGCTGTTATTCCAATGACGGTTTCAGATACAGCACTTTGTGTAGGTTCAGCTTTTAGTGTGCCTATTAATCCAACTGGCACAGTTTATAATGCAGGAAATACATTTACACTTCAGCTTTCTAATGCTGCAGGTCTTTTTATTGCACCGTTGGCAATTGGTTCTGTTTCTGCAACCGGCAACTCTATAATAGTGGCAACTTTGCCATTAAGCCTTACATCTGGCACTGGCTATAAATTACGAGTGGTAAGTACAAATCCGGTTAGAACCAGCTCAGTTATAAACAATGCACCAAATATAAAGGGTTTGCCAGTGGCTTTATCAGCTATTACTGGTGTCACATCTTTTTGCCCAAATGAAGCTGGAAAAATTTTTCAAGTAATATCTGTGCCCGGGCTAAGTGCATATTCATGGACCATTCCTACTGGCGCTATCATTCAAAATAGTGCAAATGGAAATTCAATTACCGTAAATTTTGGAACACAAAGTGGAATTATAACTGTAAAGGGGAATAACAGCTGTGGTTCTGGTCCTGTAAGTTCCTTAAATGTTGCTGTAGCCACAATTGCCCAGGCTCTGGTTACCGCAACAGCTTCTGCATCAAATGTTTGTGAGGGAACACTTGTCGTCTTTTCTGCAAACCCTACAAATGGCGGTGCCACACCAGTTTATCAATGGATCAAAAATAACATGCCAATTTCCGGAGCAGTCAATTCAAGCTATTCAACTTCTTCTATTATTTCCAATGATAAATTTTCAGTTAAACTGACTTCCTCCATTTCATGCGGAATTCCAAATCTGGATACATCCAATCTGGTTTCCGTAATAGTGAATTTAAAAAGAACTCCAGTTGTAACAATCGAATCAAATACTGTAAATGATACTTCGTGTTCAGGCGAAATCATCACTTTTACATCACTTTCAAATAATGCTGGCGGAACAATTCCTCAATTTGCGTGGTTCAAGAATCTGATACAAATTCAAGGTCAAACCACCTCAAGTTTACCGGTTATCAATCTGACTTCCAATGATTCAATCCGAATGCGATTGACTGTGACGGGAAGTTGTTTAACTTCAACTCAGGTTTTTTCAAAAGGGAAAAAAGTTGCTATCATCAACGTAGATGCCAATGCAGGACTAGATACATCAATTTGTTTGGGCGACACTGTAATCTTTAAAGGATTGCCAATAGGTGGCCAGTGGAGTGGGACTTCAGTTTTAAGTGGTGGAACATTCACTCCTACTGTTGTAAATACTTCAACTTTAACTTATACATTTTCAAAATATGGATGTACCAGATCTGATAATAAACTTGTAATTGTTTCCGACATCCCATCCGTTTCATATACTGTTTCAGGCAATCTGTTAACCTCGTCTATTGCGGCCCAATCTTATAAATGGTTTAAAAATGGGACTTTAATCCCAGGTGCAAATTCAATTTCATTTGAGATTTCTGTTACAGGCGTCTATTGTGTAGAGGTTAAATTTACTTCTGGTTGTAAAAGTAAAAGTGCTTGTTTGCAACAGATTTATACTTCAAACAATGCCTTAATTTCGGATGCAGATGGGTTTTTTGTTTATCCAAATCCAGTATTAAATAGTTTTCAGATGAAATGGCCTGATTCAGTACCAGTTTCCAGGATTGAAATATTGAATCAGGTTGGTCAGGCTGTTTTTTCTGATTCCAATTTGCGAAATAAAAATGAAATCAGAATATCGTCTGAATCTTTCCCTAAAGGTGTTTATCAAATAATAAGTTTGCTTGAAAAAGGACAAAGAATTAGAAAATCTATTGTAAAATATTAAAGGGTTAAATTGATTTTTTTTAAAGTTTTACATTTAACATTTATATACATTATCACCAGTTATCAAAATTAAATGCACACCAATATAGTTGATTTTAAGGATTTTACAGATTTAGCTTCAGAAAGACTGGGAGGCAAAGCCCTTTTGGCTTCTGATGATTTTTTTGCTGAAAAGGAAAACCTGTTAAAGCCAGGCAGAGGTATTTTTATTACTGATAAATATACCGATAGAGGTAAATGGATGGACGGCTGGGAGTCCAGACGAAAAAGAACGCCCGGCCATGATTGGTGTATAATCAAGCTTGCAACCTCGGGTAAAATTCATGGTGTTGATATAGATACCAACTTTTTTTTAGGCAACCATCCACCTTTTGCAAGTATTGAAGCTTGTAATCGCCCGGATAATCCTTCAGCCAATGAACTAAACTCGGATTCAAATCTTTGGATAGAAATACTGCCAAAATCCGCTTTAGATCCGGGTAGTCAGCACTTTTTTGAAATTCCAAACCGACAAATATTTACCCATTTAAGATTGAATATTTATCCGGATGGGGGAGTGGCAAGGCTAAAAGTGTATGGAGAGGTATTTAAAGATTGGGCACTGGTTGGTCAAAAAGATGAAATAGATTTGGCTGCAGCTGTAAATGGTGCAAAATCTGTTTTGTGCAACGATATGTTTTTTAGCCATATAGATAATTTAATAATGCCAGGTCGGGGTGTTAACATGGGTGATGGTTGGGAAACAAAACGAAATCGGACTCCAAATAATCGGGATTGGGTTATTGTTAAACTTGCCCACAAAGGTGAAATCGATAAAATCCTCATTGATACCTGCCACTTTAAAGGAAACTATCCTGATACTTGTTTGATAGAGGGAATTATAATTAAAGAAGGGGATGAAGAGCAATTGACTGAACCCCAACTTGAATGGACCATAATTTTGCCACAAACAAAATTAAAAGCTGACCATGAACATCATTACAAATCTGAAATTGTAAACAAAGGCCCTTTTACTCATGTAAGGCTTTCTATTTTTCCAGATGGCGGCATAAGTAGAATGCGACTATTTGGAAGGGTTTTCAAAGATTTGGGTTTATAGAGTTGCCTCTTAAAGCTGAAAGGCCAGGATTTAAACGAATTAAATCCTGGCCTTTCTGTTTTCTAATTCATTACAAACCAGGACAAGGAATCTTTCTGTAAACGATACGCTTTCTGCATTTCTCATTTATCAATTGGTAGCTTAATGAAAGTTCAAAAGTTCTACCCAAAGCATTCACTTGTTTAGAAATAGGAACGTCATAACTGAAACCAACTTTTATCAAACCAAAATCAGTTGGAACTTTTGTGCCAACCAAAAAGCAAATTGACTCATGATTTATAGCTGAAGCTGGTGTTTTTATTATTGGCAAGCCTCTATACCAAACGCCCAAAATTAAAGGATCAAAAGTAAAAAAATTTCCCACCTCTAATTGCTGAAAATTTCCTTGAATTTTATAATGTACAGTTGGCGTTAAACTTTTCTCAGGCCCTTTTGCTCTACCAAATCCTCTGGCTCTTTTAAAGATAATTTTATAGCCAGAATGAACGGCAACCTTTAAAGGCAATTTATCACTTTCACCATATAAACTTTGATTTGGACTATTCAAATGGTGTGCGGCACCTCCTATGAAAAACTTATCATTGAAAAACAAAACTCCCGTTGCAAAATCAATATAAGTTGCCTCTACTCCATTTAATAATGGTTCGTTAGTTACTCCAGTTTGACCTGCTGGGCCAAATTGATCTGGAAAAGTGAAAGCCGAGTAATCTACATTTCTATAATTAAATGAGCCTTGAAGTCCCAAATGCACTTGCCAGTCATTAATAATCGGTACTTTATAAGAACCCAAAACAGCGAAGCTTGTGGCATTTAAAGGTACGCCGGATGATTGAACATCTCTTATAATAGTAGCACCCAAGCCAAGCCTTCCAGATTTTTCCCTATAATCAATTGATGCATAAAGGGTGTTAAAATCTCCATTATATTGGGATCTGTAATTCACCATTGTTTTAATGCGTGATCCGGTTAGTTTTCGGCAATCGTAATCATGGTTTCCAGTAAATGCGGGATTCAAAAACATAGGAGCCGCATAAATCTGCGTAAATTGCGGATCCTGCGCCATTAATTGGAATCCAAACAAGATTGAAGCAGACAAAAGGCTTGCTATTCTAAAAATCACTTTCATATTTTTAACGGATAATAGTTACAGTTCCTGTATCTCTTCTTACAATTTCAATTCCATCCTGATTCCCTTTATAATCTATAAGATATTTATAGCTTCCAGATGGGCAGGTTCCACCTTTAAACTTACCGTCCCAACCTTGGTCAGATTCGATATTATCTTCTCCCTTTTTATCACTAAAATAAACCATTTCTCCCCAGCGATTATATACATACACTTTTATTTCTTCCACATTGTATTTTGCTATTTTCCAAGTCTCATTTCTTCCATCTCCCTGCGGAGAAAATGCGGTAGGAACATAAATAACCGGGGTACATTCAATAACTATTACACTTGATGTATCTACATTTGAACATCCAAACTCATCGGTTACCTTCAACGATAATTTAGTTTCTCCTATAGTATCCGTATTTATATTTAGTTGACGGCCAGATGCAAATGCTGAACCATTAATTACCCATTGATATCCTTCATATCCAACTGGACCAAAAACTGCTACTCTCAAATTCTTACAAACTGTAGTATCCTTTTTTCCATTCCGTATAATATTAAATCTTGGCAATGGATTTATCCGTATTAATTTCGCAGAATCTCTAACTATTCTACAAAAATTATAGACTTCAACATAATATTTACCAGGTTTAGCCGTTTTAAAGGTATCTCTTGTCGATACTAATGAATTGTTTGTGCTATCAAACCATCTGTAGTTGTACAAACTATCTTTTGGAACCCTGAATGTTGCAATACTATTTTCACAAATACTGGTATCATTTAAAAAACCAATAATAGGAAAAGGCAAACTATCTATGGCTGTAATTAAAGATGAATCCTCACAACCCTTATCTGTTTTTAAGATCACCCTAACTGTTCCTGTTTTTCCAATCGTAAGAGTAGTTCCAATACTATCAGCAATATTTTCACGATTGTATTGCCATTGATATGAAAAACCTGCGGTTACAGGCGTTACCCGTATTTGTGTCGTACTATCTTTGCAAAACAATTTATTGCCCAGTATTCTCGGTTTAAATCGTTTATTAATTGTGAGGGAATCACTTTCTGAAGTATCAGTACAAACAGCTCCTTTATTTTTAACTATCAATCTATATCTGCCTGATAATCTTGTTTTTAATACGGAGTCCTTTTGACTTGGCACATTTAAACTTAAACCGTTTCGGATCCATTCATATTCTAAACCAGGTTTGGTTTTGGCCCTAATTATAAAAGTATCACCATCGCATTTTGATTTGGGAAATGGAAAGGCCACTTCTGCCTTAGGTCTTGGATACACTATTATTCGGGTTGTATCTCTTTTCAGGCACCTGGTTATTGTATCTTTTACCAGAAGCTTTACAAAAAATGTATCGGCTTTTTGTTTAGTGTTGATTATAGTTATTACAGGGTTTGAAAGGGTATCATCAGAAATAGAATTTGGCAATGGTTCTTCCCATGCATAATATAGATTATTCCTTTTGGGTCCTCCAATTTTTACGCCTTCTGTGGTGCATGTAGCAGTATCTATTCCAGATGTAGCTTCCGGTAAAGCAAAAATGGTTACTTGTTTTGTATCTTTTGCTTCGCAACCATTGGAGTTTTTTAAACCATAAGTTAATGAAATATTTCCCACAAGGTTAAACTTTCTTGGACGAAACACGCCATTGGTATCAACTCCGAATCCAGTCCACTTTCCGTTTGAAGGACTAAATCCAATTAGCGTTAAAGAATCTACACTGGCACAAATGGTATCGTCTTGCCCGGCAGATACAACAGGTGCTGATTTAACATCTATGTTCCTGAAAGCAGAATCCAGGCATCCGTTTGTTGTTAATAAATACCACAGCTTTTTGGGTCCTACTAAAGATGGAGACGGTGTAAATCTTGTTCCAAGGGAATCTACCCCAGGACCTCGCCATTTCCCTCCAATAGGTGTTACTCCTAACAATGTGATTGGAGGGTTATTGGCGCAGATTGTTTGGTTTGGCCCGGTATTTATTTTGGGTACCGAAGCAATAGTTAAGGATACAGAATCTGAAGAGCTACAACCTAATTTTGTGAAAGTGTATCGAAGCGAATACGTTTTGCCGATTTTGGCACTATCTATTTCAAATTTCCCAAGAGTGCTTATTTTTAAGGTTGTATCACTCGCCCATTTTCCGAAATTTCCTTCCGTTGGAGAAAATCCAACCATTTGATATTCAGGTAGATTACCACATACTTTTTGGATAGAATCACCTGCAAAGGCCGTCGGAGAGTCTTTCACAAAAATAATTTTACTTGCAGAATCTACACAATTTCCTTCCGGACTAACAGCTATATACCAAATAACCTTGCTACCAGCCAGGCTATCAGGGTTAAAATTATTATCAATAACACCGGGACCTTTCCATGTGCCACCTCCGGGAGAAACTCCACTCAAAATAAAAGGTAATCTACTTTCACAAACAGAGTCTTTTGCACTAGTAAAAACTACCTTAGGTGATTTAACGATGGTCATTGAGACAGAATCCATTATTTTACATTGGTCCTTGTCATAAGTATATGTTAATTTGTGTATTCCAGCTCTGGTATCGTCAAAACTAAGGGATCCTCCTGTGCTTATGTTAAGAGTTGAGCTTGTCCATTTGGTATCTATGCCTGCTGCCGGTACAAAACCAGTCATTTGGTATGATCCCAATTTACTGCATAAAAACTGATTGAAAATACCCGCATCTATTATTGGTGCAGGGGTGGTTCTAATAGCCCTCGTAGCAAAGGTTGTACACCCTTGACCATTTGTTGTTGATAATGTGCATATATATGTACCAACTGGTAAGGCTTTGGGATAAAACATTCCTCTTGAACTAATTCCGGTTCCAGACCAGGTTCCGGCTGGAAAGGCAGGTGTAAATCCGCTTATAAGCACCGAATCTATCCCATTACAAAAACTAACTGGTACTCCGGCATTTACTGTAGGGGCTGGTTTTATTGTGATTATTCTATTGCCTTTTGCTTCACATGTTGGCCCTCCATTTTTCCAGTTTTGGGTGTAAGTATATGTTAGTGTTTGAGTTCCAACCAATCCACTAGGATTAAAAAATGTTGAATTTCCAGAACCAGATAAACCGGAGCCTATCCAGTTTCCGCTTCCCGAAGGGGTAGCAGAATTAGGTGTAGTGGCTGGAAGTGGAAATAATAATACTGGAGGCTCTCCTTCACAAATTGAAAGTGGCAATCCAGCATTTACAATCGGATTGGGGTTAATGGTTATAATTACAGTATCTCTTGCCCTGCAGGATGAGGGTGTTCGAGTCCCGGTTAAAATGTAAATTTCTTTTGTAAAGGAATTTCCGATGTTTATTACAGGAATAACTGGAGCAATAGCCGCCCCTAAAGCTGGAAAATTCCATCCATAGGTTACACCAGCTTCTGCGGCACCTCCGCCAATTTGAACTGTTTTTCCAGAACATTCGGTTGCATCTCCTCCTGCAAATGGCTTTACTGGTGTAGAAATAACAGTTAAAGGAATTGAATTTGAAAAGAAGAAATTAGTGGACTCAATTCTGATTTTGTAGTTGGCACTTCCAGTTAAACCCAACGGAATTAATACTTTGGTTATTGATCCCGGCAGATTTCCTAAAATTTGGTTGGTCGCAAAATTGCCGTTGATGTCGGAAATTTGAAGGGTAAAAGTTTCTGATGCAGGAAAACCGCTTTTTTGAAAAATTACAGTTGCTGAGTCTCCAGTGCAAATTGTGGCAGGGCTAATTGAATTTAAGATTAGTAATGGATAATTTCTGATTCTTAAATTGTCTATGAGTATTCCATTGTCAATCACAGGATTTGGAGCCTGAACCGGTGCTTTGTTAAACCATCGGAAACCTATTCTCAATTTTGGAACAGCAGGATTAAAACCAGGAAAATTTGCAGCATTAATTGCGAAAGAAGTTGTCTGTAGTCCTGGATTTACATTGCCAAGAAAGGTTTGATTTATTTCTTTCCAATCTACACCATCATTTACCGAATATATCATCCTCATACCGGCATCCAAAGAAGTTGGATTTGTTTTCAAAAAAATCCAGTCAAATTCTAATTGAAGATTGTTGCCGTTGTAAGAATTAGGTCCAAAATTCTGTTTCATCATCGCTACCTTATTGGTGGCATTAGAAGAACTATCGGTTTTGAAAACGACTAGATTATTTTGACCTGGTGCATTCCCGCAATCTCCTGCCAAACAGCTAATATGCAGATTTTCAGTGCTGTCTGCTGTGGGAGTCAATGTATTATTCACCACCCAAACATTCGAATTTGCATTATTTGGAAAACCTGCTCCACTGGTTGCAATAATGGCTGGTCCATTACCAACCAAATCCCAGCGGGTATTCACTGGTCCAGAAAAATCCTCCAAAAAAGTGACTTGTATGCCTGACTGAGCTATGGCATCTTGCAGCTGAAAAAGGATAAAAATGTTTAGAAAAAGGGAAATATATAAAGTAAAGTATTTTTTCATTTTGCCTGTTAAATATAATTTTAGATTATTTTAAAAAATTTGCCCTAAATTTTGATACAATTATTCTAAAATGCAATATTAATGCCATTTAGGCAAAAAACCGATTGTCATTTTATGGAATTTATTTTTATATGTGGTAGATATGAAAAGTGACCTAAAAATATCCAACTATTTGAAATAAGTTAATGCTTTGGTTTTTATAAATTTATCATTATTTTTTTACTAATTTAGAAAATAAAGTGGCTAGGTCTTTTACAAAAAGAAGATTAGTTGTAATTTTGCACCCGAATTGTCTGATGGTGTAATGGTAGCACAACAGTTTTTGGTACTGTTTGTCCAGGTTCGAGCCCTGGTCAGACAACTTAAAGTCGCTTAACAGCGACTTTTTTTATGCGCATAATTAGCTGTGTTCCATCTATTTCCGAGTTAGTATTCGAACTCAATCCTGAGTTTTTGATAGGCCGGACAAAATTTTGCATTTATCCAGATACAATAAAAAGTGTTCCTTCTGTAGGAGGAACAAAAACACTTGATATTTTAAAAATCAAAGCTCTTCAGCCAGATTTGGTAATTTTTGTCAGAGAGGAAAATGAAAAATCTCAGGTGGACGAAATCTCTGATAATTTCGAAGTAAAGGTTTTTGATATTCAAAACCTGAACGATAGTTTGGATATGATCTCAGCGGTTGGTGAAATACTTCTAAAAGCCAGACAAGCAAATAGTCTTATTTGCAAAATAAAAAAGCAAAGAACCAGGCTCCCTTTTTTTGAAGAAAAGACCGTTGTTTATATGATTTGGCAAAAACCGTGGATGACTATCGGTGATACTTTCATTAGTTCTATTTTGACAGAAATTGGTTTGGTCAATTTGTTTTCAAGCCAAATCAGATACCCGGAAATTTCCGATTTGCAACAATTAAAGGAGCTTAAGCCCGATTTTATTTTTCTTTCTTCCGAACCTTTCCCTTTTACAGAAATACATAAGTCGAAACTTCAGGAAGCATTACCCGCTTCAAAAGTTCTTTTGGTAGATGGCACTTATTTTAGTTGGTATGGTTCCAGAATAGCCCATTCTTGGTCATATTTTGAATCTCTGATCAAAACTTAGTAAATGGATATAACATTTAAAATTACACATTTTGAATTTCATTTACATAATTTATAAAAGAATTTATTTCATTTTATCCTGAAAAACTTACCATTTATCCCACCCAATAGCCTTTCTAAAATTCTTTGCAATCAAAAGTTGCGTTAATCCTTCTTTTCCTTATATCTTTAAACTCGAAAAATAGGCATTAAAATCTTTTAAATAATCAATTGATAATCAAGCTGTAATATAATGATGGATGTAGAGATAAGTTCCGCTTTGGACTTAAAGACAGCATTAAAGCAAGTTTTCGGATTTGATAAATTCCGGGGAAAACAAGAAACAATTATTAACAACCTGATGTCTGGCAAGAACACATTTGTGATCATGCCAACCGGTGCCGGTAAATCACTTTGCTATCAACTTCCTGCCATAGTTCAGGAAGGTACTGCCATAGTGATTTCACCATTAATAGCACTAATGAAAAATCAGGTTGATCTTCTTAATGGGGTTGGCGTAAATGCTCAGTTTCTGAACTCAACACTTACCAAGACCGAAATGGCGAGGGTAAAAAGGGAAGTATTAGCTGGTGAGGTGAAGTTACTTTATGTAGCTCCCGAATCTCTTGGCAAGGAAGAAAATATAAATTTCCTTAAAACAGCAAATATCACGTTTGTTGCTATAGATGAGGCACATTGTATTTCTGAATGGGGTCATGATTTCAGGCCGGAATATCGAAGAATCAGAACGATTATCGATATGCTCGGGGAGCTACCAATAATAGCATTGACCGCTACTGCAACTCCAAAAGTACAGCAGGACATTCAAAAAAACCTGACTATGGAAGATGCTTCCATTTTCAAATCTTCATTCCGAAGGCACAATTTGTTTTATGAAATAAGGCCAAAGGTGAACGCCAAAAAGCAATTGATGCGTTATATCCTCAACCATAAAGGGAAAGGCGGTATCATTTATTGTTTGTCTAGAAAGAAAACAGAAGAAATTGCCGAATTTTTACGGGTAAATGGCGTAAAAGCACTTCCTTATCATGCTGGTTTGGATCCAAACACCAGAATGAGAAATCAGGAACAATTTTTGAGAGAAGATTGTGATGTAATGGTAGCCACAATAGCATTTGGAATGGGTATTGATAAGCCAGATGTTCGGTTTGTGATACACTATGATGCACCAAAATCTTTGGAAGGCTATTATCAGGAAACAGGAAGAGCTGGAAGAGATGGTTTGCCAGCAGATTGTCTTATGTTTTTTAGTTATGCAGATATTGACAAGCTAGAAAAGTTTAATAAAGATAAAAACGTAACGGAAAGGGATAATGCAAGGCTACTTCTTCAGGAGATGACAGATTTTGCCGATTTCTCGGTTTGCCGTGTAAAGCAAGTTCTCCATTACTTTGGAGAGTACCTCGAAAAAGACTGTGGCAATTGTGACAACTGCACCAAACCTGTAGCAAAGTATATAATTGAAAAGGAAGCAGTTTTAGTATTAAACGCCATTTCCCAAACAGATGAACGGTTTCAAATTCAGCATATTGCCGACTTTTGCGCAGGTATTGAGAACGATTATGCAGTAAGTTATGGCCACACCAAACTACCAATTTTTGGTAAAGGAAAAGATCACACTGTAAAATGGTGGTATTCCGTTATTCGTCAGTTATCCATAAGCGGTTTTATTTTTAAAGATCTTGAGAATTTTGGTGCCCTGAAAGTTTCCGAAATGGGTCATAAACTTTTGTCAGCACCATATCCGGTTTCAATGTCTGTAGATCATGACTTTACGTCTGAGCAAATGGATATCGAAAATGATGTGGAGGAAAAAGAATCCAAAGGGAATGCTTATGATGGCGAACTTTTCGAACTTCTGAAAGGTTTGAGAAAAAAGGTTGGGAAAGATAAAAAACTTCCGCCTTATGTTATTTTCTCAGATGTGGCATTGGAAGAGATGGCAACTGTTTATCCAACAACAGAGCAGGATTTGGTTCAAATTACTGGTGTTGGGACTGGAAAAGCTGCCAAGTTTGGAAAAGCATTCGTTGAATTGATAGCTAAATATGTGCTGGAGAATGAGATTGAAACCGAGTTTGATGTAGTTATTAAACAAACTGCAGATAAATCGAAAAGTAAAATACAGATTATTCAGCAAATAGACCGCAAGCTTGACCTTCAGGAAATAAGCGAAAGCAGGAAAATTTCAATGTTTGAGCTTTTGCAGGAGATTGAAATGATTTGTTATTCGGGAACAAAACTTAATATTAACTACTATATTAACGGAGTTTTGGACGACGACAGACAGGAGGAAATCACTGAATATTTTATGAATTCTGAAACTGATGACATTTTTATAGCATTGAAGGAGTTTGAAGGTGAATATACAGAAGAAGAAATACGGTTAATGCGGATTAAATTTTTATCCGAAATGGGTAACTAGTAGGCCTTTATTCAATAGGTTTTTCAATGTTCAAAATTTTATCTTGACTTTGGGAAACCTATTTTGTTTATTTGCATTTTAGAACACTTTTGTAAATAGGAAAATTCACTAAGATGCGTCAACTTAAAATCAGTAAGCAAATAACTAACAGGGAAAGCCAGTCGCTTGATAAGTACCTTCAGGAAATAGGAAAAGTAGATTTGCTTACGCCAGATGAGGAAGTTGATTTGGCAAAAAGAATCAGAGAAGGAGATCAGGCTGCATTGGAGAAATTGACAAAGGCAAATCTTCGCTTCGTAGTTTCAGTAGCCAAGCAATATCAAAATCAAGGACTTAGTCTTGGAGATCTTATTAATGAAGGGAATTTAGGTTTGATAAAAGCCGCTCAAAGATTTGATGAAACCAGAGGGTTTAAATTCATTTCTTATGCAGTTTGGTGGATTCGTCAATCCATTCTTCAGGCCTTGGCAGAACAATCCAGAATTGTCCGTCTTCCTTTAAATAGAGTAGGATCTCTGAATAAAATCTCAAAAACTTTTTCAGAACTTGAGCAGAAATTTGAAAGAGAACCGTCTCCGGAAGAATTGGCTGAGGTGCTCGAAGTAAGTACCAATGAGATTGTAGATACCATGAAAATATCTGGTCGCCATGTTTCTATGGATGCACCTTTTGTTCAGGGAGAAGAAAATAGTCTTTTGGATGTGTTGGAAAATGATTCTGAGCACACACCCGATTCAGATCTTATGGTTGATTCATTGAGGAAAGAAGTTCAAAGAGCACTTTCAACATTGACACAAAGAGAAGCCGATGTAGTTACCTACTATTTTGGATTGAATGGTGCAAATGTGATGACTCTTGAAGAAATTGGAGAGAAATTTAACTTAACCAGAGAACGGGTTAGGCAAATTAAAGAAAAAGCAATCAGACGATTGCGACATACCAGCAGAAGCAAGGCTCTTAAACCATATTTGGGATAAGCCGAAATACAAGATTAAAAAAAGCTACTGTAACAAGTAGCTTTTTTTTTGCCTATGGTTTGGCTTCTGACTGCATCAAAGATTTTTTCTTAACACATTTATATTTCCACTTTTATCAGTAACCAATAGCTGAAAATTGCCTTTCATTGGTTTCTGCCACGGCCATGGATCTGCATAAATTAAATGTTGCTTTTTATCCCAAATCATTAGAATCCAATCTCCATTTATAGTTGCTTCTATTTTATCTATGCCGGAGAGATTGTCGTAAATATTAAATCTTGCTTGTTGGGCATTGCAAATGCCAGTTTTAATAATAGGTGCTGTACTATCTTTTTGAGGTTTAAATTTCCCCAAATATTTAGTTTTTGAAAATAAATTTCCCCCTCTGCAATCTGAGAACAGTGATTTATTAAATATCCCATTCATCGACTCAGCATATCCTCTCACTTTTGAAGAATCTAAGCCATAACACGAAGAACATTCAGTTGAAAAGGTAAAAATACCAGCCATTGGAATTAAAGATGAATTTATCCGAAGGGCATTGTTTTTGTCTTTTTCGAGTTCAAGATAAAGTGTATCAAAAATACTTTCGCCTGGTATTGTGATTCCAGCCTCTTCAAAAGAAGCATTGATTCCACTTTCAGGAGTAACCATTGCTTTAAAGTTGAAAATGAGCTTACCTTTTTCGGTTGCAACTACAGAGTCTGGCAACATTTTCTTTAAATCAAGAAGGTAAACATAGTCATTGCCATCTTTGTAAAAAGGCTCTAATTGTATCGATTTTTGTCCTGCATATAATAGAATAGATCGTCCTGGATCAGAAGCTCCATTTGATTTCAAAATCAATGTATTATCCAAAACATCGTATTTGATTCTGGTAGCTTTGGTAGTCAAATCTGTAACTGTTTTTGGCTCTAAAGAGTCGCCTTTTAACTTCAATTTTGCTATGCGTTTGTTTCCATGCACATCCCAAAGAAAAATTTCAATATTGCCAACAGCTCCAGGTGCTAAATTGATTCTTCCTTTTTTATTATCAGGCATATTTTTGGTTTGGAAGTATCCATCAGGACTATATAATTTCTGAAATTTCTCACCTGTTAATCTAAAATTCCGGTAGTTAATAAGCTGGTTTACATGATTTGTTTTTGACATTGGGAATTGGTTGAGATTATGGAAAAACACCAACTTTCCATCCAGATACATTTCAATGCAAAAGATACCGCCATTTGAAGTACCATTATTAATCCGGTCTCTAGCTTTTATTTCAAGTCCAATAGTTCCGGAAATAGTTGGAATTTCTGTCGCTAAAAAATCCTTACCAGCTTCTCTTACCAAAATTTCTTTACGTTCAAACTTTCCATTTATACGTGAATTGATCTCTAATGGATAAATGGCCAGACGATCCACTAGAGGTGATAAATTGTCTTTAACTTCCTCAAAACCAAAAGATAAAGGATTGTGTACAATGCCAGCTGTGTCTCTTATTTCGTAATGTAAATGCGGCCCGTGACTACTTCCTGTATTTCCGGAAATGGCAATGGTATCACCTTGTTTTACTTTAAAAACATCCTTTTTGAAAATAAGATCCACTGCAAAAGACTCTAAATCATACTGTTGCCGTTTTACATAATCATGAAGTGGCTGGCTTAATTTTTCTAAATGTGCATACACAGTTATATACCCATCTGGATGTGAAATAAAAATAGTGTTTCCATACCCTTCACCAGCTATCACTACCCTGCTTATAAAGCCATCTTTTGAAGCATACACTGGAAGACCTGAGGCCCAGCCCGTTCTCACATCTAGTCCTCCATGAAAATGATTTGAGCGGATTTCGCCCATATTTCCTGTCAATGAAGCCGGCTTTCCTGGATTTATTGGAAAAAGAAAACCTCCTTTTTTAGAAAGTTTTTTTTGGGCAAAAATTTCTATTTGTAAAGTTTGAAAGTTTGCTAAAAGGAAAACTAGGTAAATCAGTCTTTTGTAACTGAAACTGGATATTATCAATTGAAATTGGTTTATTTTAT
>Ga0105046_10005628_pt1 | contig 19821 bp, 16 predicted proteins | sample MAT03_FD_78385 | JGI IMG/M metagenome (GOLD analysis project Ga0105046, IMG submission 78385) | Freshwater microbial communities from Lake Fryxell liftoff mats and glacier meltwater in Antarctica - MAT-03 (megahit assembly) | ecosystem: Environmental > Aquatic > Freshwater > Ice > Liftoff... | reverse complement strand
AGTAGCGTGGGCGACGCCCAATGTCACTCACTTTGTCGGTATTGTTAGCGGAGCCGGCGCGATCCGCCCGGTTCTTAGACAAAATCCCCGTTCAAACACCGGACGGCTCGCGCCATGCCGCTACGAAGTACGTGACATTGCGCGACTGCCCGCCGACAAATCCGAGCGGAATTGTTGCCCTTTTCGCGTGGAGGACGGATAATAAGGGGGTAGCGAATCAAAACACACTGAGGTGGAAGATGACTCAACTTAAACGCGTGCTCTACTGCTTATGCTTATTGGCCGTGACTGCGTGCGCGAATCAAGCGGATGCTTGGCACGGACCGCGCGGGTTTCATTACGGCGGCTATGGTTTTGGCACCAACCATCAGAGCTTTCGTCCGAGCATTTACAACCCGGGCTGGAGCAGCTACTCGCGTGCGAGCTTCTACGGTGGCTATCATCTCGGTGGTTACGGTCACGGTGGTTACGGTCACGGTGGTTTCGGTCACGGTGGTTTCGGTCACGGTGGTTTCGGTCACGGTGGTTTCGGTCACGGTGGTTACGGCTATGGCGGAATAGGTTACTGGCCGCGAGCGAGCTATCATGTCAGCTATCGCAGTTACGCACCGGTGTTTTACAACAATTACCTGCCGGCCGTTTACTACAACAGCTACTATCCGCCCGCGTACTGCTATCCGACTTATTACAACAGCTACTACGCTCCCGTTGTAGCACCCGTGATCTATAGCAATTACTCAGTCGGATTTCCAACCTGCGCGGTCACACAACCAGTCAACAGCGGCGTCGCTCTGACGACTTATGCTGTTAGAAAGCCGGTGACCAGTGTCGTCCCGTTTCGGCTCGCCAGTCAGCCAGTTCTCACCAGTCAGCCAGTTCTCGGGCTGCCGCTCAAGCAAACGAACCAGTTAGATTTCAGCGGTCGATTCGTGACGACTGATGCGGCGACTGCGACCAATGGTGCGGTGCCGGTGCGGGTAGCGAATGCAGTTTTGGATTCAGCGCCGGTCGAACTGCTGGCTGCGGCGGATGCCATCTTGTCAGCCGGTGGCTATCGTCAAGCAGCTCAGGCTTACGCGCAATTGGTCGTGAAGTACGGCAACTCGGACCGGCTGGTAACGCGTCGCTTCATTGCTCAAGTTGCCAATGGTGACTACGAACAAGCGGCGGTCGTTGTTGAACTGGCAATTGCGAACGGCAACCAAATCGAGCGAGCTGATTTGCCTCAAGGGGATCTGTCGCTTGCGTTGGGTGGTCAAAGCGGATTGATTGGTCAACGAGTTGAAGGGCTCGCGGCTAACGCGTTGGCTCAAGCGGACGATGCTGTGCCGATGCTTACCGTCGCTCATTGGCTGGCGCTAAGCGGCGATGATGATAAAGCAAACTTGTTCAAGGCACGCGCGGAGCAGATGGAGCGAACCGACGTTGGCATTCTGGTCCACAGGCCGCTTGCCATTGACACCAGCTCAACAAAGTAATTGTTTAGCGTGTTAGTGATTGGAGGAAACGTTCGAGAGCGAGTGAATAAGATTCCGGCTCGAGATCGTTGTGGTCGCCACCTTCCAGCGTGATAAATTCTTTAGGGCCAGGAGCTGCGGCAAATAGTTTCTGGCCCAGTTCGTAGGGAACGATGCGATCGCGATTCCCGTGGCTCTGCAAAACCGGACCAGTGTAAAGTCCCATTTTTTCCAGCGATCGATACTGATTCCGCATCAACAGGTGGACCGGCAAAAACCAGTACAACTTGGCGGCTGCATCTGGCAACGAGGTAAAAGTGTTTTGCAGAATCAAGCCGCGAGCACCCGATTTAGCGGCTAGGTCAACACAAACTCCGCCGCCGAGTGATCGGCCCATCAGAATAACTTCGGCGGGCTTAATTTTCTCGTGCTCCACAAACCAATTACGCGCGGCCGCTCCATCCGCGAGAACTCCGCGTTCGCTTGGGGTCCCTTCACTGCGACCGTAACCGCGATAGTCAAAAGCGAAAATCGTTAACCGATGTCGCTTGGACATTTCCGCTAAGTAGTCGCCAAGGTAACCGACACAGTCGCCGTTGCCATGACAGTAAAGCAGATAGCCCTGCGGGTCGGCGTGTTCCCATACCCAACCATGCAAGGCGGTTCCATCCGCTGAATTGAACTGCACATCCGCTGCTCCGTAATTCGCCGCCTTCCAATTCATGGGTTCGGCTTGGTCAGCGCGCAAACGTGGGAAACGCGGCGCGGGATAGACCATCGAGTTTTCAAATGCCATCAGCACGATGCACACCGTCACGTAACCGCTTAGAAGGAACAAACAAATTCGTTTCAGCTTGGCCATCGCATCACTCAAAACGAGTCACTTGTCGGAAGCTCTCGGCTTCGAATCGTCGAAAAGATACTCTGGAATTCGGAAGACTGCGAACGACTTGTTCTGTGAAGTTACAGGATACATGATTTCGAAGTCGAGCAGCGGTTTTTCTTGGATGCCGCGGTCCACGAGCACCCAGCGGAAGCCGTAGCGTCGCGCGAGTGTCAACAATTGTTCGGAGCTCCATTCTGTGCGTTCGCCGGCTGCGTTGCGAGGCGGTCGGCAAAGCACCAACCGTTCGTACCACTTACGCACACTCGCATTGTCTTGAGGTACATCTTTCCAGCAGACGACTTCAGCGCGACCCGCGTACCATTTGAAAGTTTGCTGGTGCTCGGGGGTGAACCACAACGAATCGATGGGTGAGTTTTTGGCGATCCAATTGCACGTGGCCAGCCAATCGACATAGCGATCGGTTTCGATTTTCCGAGTGGCCGGTGCTTTCAGCAGGATGTCATCGCCGGCTGGATTCTGCCTCGTAAAATTTGTTTGGGTGTGAAGCCCGATGAGGACCAGCACTGTACAACCGCCAAGAAGCTGCATGAAAACCGACCGCTTCGATGGATGCTGGTTCGGTGTCGAGCTCCCGTGCGAAACCATTTGTTCGGGAAGTGTGCTTAAGCTGCCACGAATTGCGCCGGAACGCTTAGGTTTTGCTGAAATTCGTGGCGTTTTATCGCCATTTTTAAGCGATACGCAAAGGGCGCTTGATTCGGACAATTTCCAAAAAGTAAGTGTCCAGGCAAGAGGCACCATCACGTCGGACCAGCGAAACCAATAGAACCGAAGCAGTTGCGAAGTGAGGATCGGATGCGAACGCGAGAATCCTTTGTCGATTGCCAAACCGGCGAGGGAGAATAGCACTGCGATCCAGCCGATCGTCAACAACCAAGCGATCGGAGAGTGAGTCCAAGGTTGTCGATTCGCGCGGCCGCGCACGCGCAGCACGAAGGCAACGGTGGTAGCGATCAGCAGCGCTAACGAGATCGAGCCAGCGACATGACGATCGGCTGCGAAAAGACTTGGGCACTGATGATGTGCTAAGCGATAGAACACATGGATTTGCGACGCAACCAAACCGCCAGCTTGATTCGGACTGTTCAAACCGATGGCGGCTGGAATGACGCCGATTAAACCTAGCGCAGTCCCAGCGGCTAACCAGCCAGCTTGCGAGCGAGCGCGTCGGAGCAGGTCGGGGAGGAACAGCCAAGCCAAGCCAAAACTGAGGCCGGCCCAGCCGCCGGCCAGCGGATGCCAAGCGACCGCCAGCCCCAACCAAAGCCAAACGCGAGGCCAATTTCCTCGAAAAAGCTGGGAGAAAGCGACAATTACACACGGATACGCCAGCGATTTGCCTTCGAAACCACCGATGGCCCATTCTCCCGCCCAGTTGCCATAGTCAATTGCGAAGTACCAACTGCAGAGCGCTGCGGCCCCGACAATCCAGTTCATGTTGATCGCCAACCGGAGTTGCCGCCACGCCCAGGCCAAGCAGAGCCAACCCAGAAGGCGACCGACCCATGCAACTGCGTACAGCGGCAGCCACAATGACAGCGCCCCAGCCAACCCTGCCGCCAAACCGTGCGCATCATGCGACTGGAAGAACAGATCCCCGGCGCAAAATGTGCTATCGAACAGATGCTTCGCTTTTGGCAAGTAATGCGACTCGTTGACCCCCGGAACTGGTTCACCAGCGAGCAGCATGATCAGTGCGAATAAGACCGAGATTTCGCCCACCGCACCGATTGTGGAACTGGGAATACGGTGTGAAAGCGGGTCGTCATGGGAGTTGACGGATGGCATTGGTGCCCTCGCAAAGTTAGTTTTAGCGTGTGAGTCTGCGAGGAATTTCGCGGCTGCCCCTTCCCGCTGAACAAAAAATCACTAAAAAAATCGGTTCAAGTCACTTGTTTTCTTGACTGTGATCACTTCGTACGTACAGTGGATGTAGGAAGCCTCAAGAGCGATACGGCTAAGTCGCTTCAGCCCCGCCGACCAGCACCTTGCTGAGTCGATATAGCTGAATCGAACGCCCTGGTTTGATCCCCCTGGATCGATAACTTCTAAGGCAGACCTGCCGATTTATCCTCAGAAGTCCAGAAGGTTCTGACTCAGAAGGATTCGGCTTAGGGCCAATTTACCAAAGGAAGGGTCCGATGTTAGTACTATCTCGCAAGAAAAATGAGAGCATTGTTATCAACAACGACATCACGATTGTCGTGGTTGAGATTCGCGGTGACAAGGTCCGATTGGGTGTGGAGGCTCCTCGTGAAGTTCCGGTTCATCGCCGAGAAGTTTACGATGCGATTCAACGCAGCCAAAATGCGGATGACACTACTAATACTACAACGGCTCAAGATTAAAGCACGTCTCTGACCATTTGGCAACGCGAATAATCTTAGCTCAAACGGATTTTACGGAGCCCTTTGTTAGACTCAGAGCCTATATCGAACTGGTTTTTCACTGAACCGGTTCGATATGGGCTCTTCGTGTTTGGCCAGCGATTACTTTTTCGACCGCGCTAAGCGATGGTGCTTTTCTCCGCGTGTCAAAAATCCCCAGTTGAGCGCTTCGTCTTGCTCGTATTGTTTGCCGAGTGTGAGAGCTGTGGCTGCTTTGGAAAGTTCGAAACCCAAATAGAACGCGTGGCTCGCGTCGATAGTTGGGCCGAGGTGGCTGGCGAGCAGTTCTTGCATGATCTCGAATGGATCGGTGCCGGATAGATTGAGTCCAGCGGAGATGAGATAGATGAGACCGTCTTGCGCGAAGACTCGCATGTTGTTGTCGCGGATCGTGGCGGCTAGTTCGGCGAACATCGAATTAGGAAACGACTTCAACTTTTCATCTCGCAGCATTACCAATTTCGACTGAATGTGTTTTGGCGGGATGCGATTGCGGACGGCGTAATGGACAAGACGTCGCGCGAGGTCACATTCACGCACTGACGAGCGCGACCAGTTGATCACTTGCGTGGTAAGTACACTGTTGATCTGCAACTCTTGGCAGAAGCCGAGTAGCACAACGTTGATCGCGGCTGAGTCTGCATCGGTCAACTCGGTGATGTTACCGATGCCCATCATCATGGTCGCATCGGGATAGCGCTCACGACATGCGCTATAGCGCGTCAAGCTGCGCGCGAAACCACAACCGATCGGTTCAAGGATTGGGTCGAGTCGTAGTCGAACACCGCGAGTCGACAAAAATTCTACAGTTTTTGAAAAATTCTTTTCATCGTCCGGAGTGTCTGGGATAACCACAACTTCGCAGCCCCAATCGACGGCCGCGTGCATGTTGCTGCTGTTCACCGACAACACTAACTCAGCGCCCGCTGTACACGCTTGCGCGACCTCTTGGCTATCGAATGAATCAATCGAAACTCGCAGACCAAGCTCGCGCAAGCGTTGCACTGCATCGCCAACTTGCAACCATTGACGCCCTGGATCGCAACCCACATCAATGATGTCCGCACCATCGCTGCGCAACCGCTGCGCGACCGTAACCAACTCATCCATCGTCAGTCGTGGTGCATGATTAATTTCGGCAATGATCTCGATGCTGTAGTCATTCACGGATGCATCGAGCGTTCGCTTTTTACCGAAAAACTCAGGCAAATCGCGGATATCGCGCGGTCCACTTTCAACTCGTACTTGCAACTCAACGGTTAACGCATCAACACCTTCGTTTAGATAACCGGGCACGATCACGCGTGTCGTTTGAGGTGGCACCGAAACGTGCCGCAACAACCACTTGGGAGTCATCAGCGCGGCGACAGTGATCGGCAAGACATCGATTGTGTAGGTGAAGCCAACAACGCTCGACACTTGTTCAACGATCGAGCGCACTGCATGTTCAGCCAGTCGTCCGGTGACGAAGTGTATGTGCTCGCGCGGCGCTTGCGGATCGGTGATGAGTGACTTCATAGGAGTTGTACGATCGTAGCGCGCGAGTGAAAGAAAGTGGAGATAGATTCACTCAAAATTTCGAAAACCATCTTGACCCAAATCATAGCTACACTAAAAAGATTTGTTAGCGAGGAGTCCTAAGAGAACAACTATCGTCCTTGTTGTTTTCGTGGCCGGGATTCCTCGCTTTTTTTATGCGCTCATTTTAGCTCTATAATAGTCTTACGTAAGACGCGCCGATCGCTCGAGGAACTTGATTCGTGTGTTGCGTAACTCGACCAAGAACGGCGAACCAATGATTGATGATGAGTCACCAGCAATCGAGCCGCCTGAGATCAGCGAAGTGCCAACTATCAGCGAAGTGCCAGCTATCAACGAAGTGCCAACTATCAACGAAGTGCCTGAGATCAGCGAAGCGCCTGAGATCGAAGCTCCTGCGCTTCGCATCTTGTACGAAGAGCCGCACTTTATGGTGATCGACAAACCGGTAGGCCTGTTCACTCAAGCCGCGCCGGGTGTCGAAAGCGCGCAGACACGACTGACGGCACAGATTAAAGCTCGCGATCAGCATACTGGCACGCCGTTTGTTGGATTACCGCATCGACTGGATCGAGGGACCTCTGGCGTGCTGCTCATTGCTCGCAATCAACGCGCGTTGTCTCGATTCGGTGAACAGTTTCACAGCCGCAAGATTGGCAAGTACTATTTCGCGGCCGTGGTGGGTGAGTTGCCTGATGAGTCGCTTGAATGGTCAGATTATGTTTGCAAAGTTGTTGATCAACCGATCGCGGAGATTTGTGATGCAGCGGCTGAGGGTGCGAAGCTGGCGCAGTTGACAGTTCGACGGCTCGCTGCGGCGGGTGGCGTTTCGCTGCTGTTGATCAAACTGCACACCGGCCGCATGCATCAGATTCGAATTCAAGCGGCCAGTCGCGGGTTGCGGATCTTGGGCGATACAACTTACGGTGGCCCTGAGTTCTTTGATATCGATGATGAGTCGGATGATGAAGGCGAGTTGGCTTCGATGGCGTTGCATGCGCTGCGATTGGAGATTCGGCATCCGCAAACGGCTAAGCAGCTTGCGTTCACTGCTGACCCACCTGGCACTTGGGAAAATCTACCGCGCCATTTGTTTAGCGCGATGGAGGCATGCGTTGAGCGTAGTCGGTCAGAGAACAACGTGGCGTGGAGTGCTCTGTGATGCGAGTTTTAATTGTCGGTTGCGGGTTTGTTGGTAACGAGTTGGCAAAGCAGTTGCATGAGGCGGGTGATTCGCAGGTGTACGCGCTGACGCGAACCGCAGAACGATGCGAAGCGTTGCGAGCGTTGCATATTGAACCGATCGTGGCGCATTGGTTGGATGAGTCCACACTTGATTCGCTTCCCGCAGTTGATGTGGTGGTTGTATCAGTACCGCATCGTGAAGACGCAGGCCTAGGCGTTGAAACTCACATCGTGGGAATGAAAAATCTGCTCGCGCGATTGCCGGTGGGTTGGCGCAAGTTGATTTATCTGAGCACGACAGGCGTTTATGGTGACTCGCATGATGAAGTGGATGAATCTACGCCGACTCAGCCGACGCGGATCGGGCCTCAGATCGCGGTGGCCACAGAGACTTGGTTACAGGGGCAGTTGGCGGCGCCGCAGTTGACCATCGTGCGACTGGCGGGCATCTATGGACCGGGCCGAATTCCGTTGGCGGAGAAATTGCGAGCCGGTGAGCCGCTGCAGGTTCCGCAAGCAGGTTGGCTGAATCTGATTCATGTGAGCGACATTGCAGCCATGTTGCGGCGATTGATGGAAGTGAACGCTCGCGAATCGCTGTACGTTTTCTCCGACGGCAATCCGGTGGCTCGCATGGATTTTTATCGTACACTGGCGAAACTATGTGGCGTCGAAGATCCGAAGTTTGCGGAGCCCGATCCAAATTCGTCGCGAATGCAACGCGCGGGAAAAAAACGCGTTAACCCGCGTCGGCTAATCGGCGAGCTGAATCTGCAACTGCAATTTCCTTCGTATCAGGAAGGATTGTCGGACTGCTTCGGAGGCTCAAGCACTTAAGCACTGGCACGTAAGCTCCTAAGCAATAAATCACTTATGCAAATCAGGCTTTGCGGACCGGTGGAGTTCCATGATCAGTTCGCTGCGAGTGCGAAGTCTGGTAGTAATTGTGCTGATGGTGTTAACCGGGCTGAGGGTGAACGGCAATTGTTGGGTACAAGCTGAGGTCAACAAACGGGCAGCGACTTCGGAAACGATCCAGTTCGTCGATACGAGTTGCGTCGCTACACGTGGTTCACGGAGGGGAGTACCGAGTCGGCGTTTCGAAATTCTGGCACGCTCGGGGACGGATGGTTGGAGCGTTACGGAATCGATGCTGTCGTACACGAATTCAATTGCCATTGGATCGCGGGCTTGAAAGAGCGTCCGTTGGCAAAGCACTGGAAGCAGTACGGTGCGCAGCTAACGATGGTGTTGGACGATTATTTCGCGGTGGTGAGGCCTTGAAGAGAGTAGCGAGGAGCGAGGAGCGAGGCGTTGCGGCGGCGGGATCAGTCAAAGTAAGAGAGAGCGGCGCCTGCTGGGAAAGCATGAGGTAGGATTCAGTTGAGCGACTCTTCAAGGTTGTGCGAATTGTTGGTCGCTTGGCTGAATTCGAAAGTTGAATGGAGGAGAGAGGTGAAGGAGCGAAGTGACGGCGCTGGCGGATTCTGAAAAGCCAGAGTTAGAGTTTAGGGATCAGTGCTATAGGTTTGGTAACAGGTTTGGCGGGCTGGTCACGACAAGTTGAAGCAGTTGTAGCGGCTGTAGAGATTGAACAACATGAATCGCAGTTACATGTAAGTTTGAGGTTTGACCAGCCCCAATGAGCAACCTAGTTTTCTCCAGTGCTTGACGCGTAGCTCGCCCCCACACAATGACTTCCGCATCGGCTCCCAGAAAATGCAATCTGTATCACCAACTTCAAATGCACCCAACGCCAATGTCGTAACCGGTCCAACGGTCGTAGAGCGTCGCGCTCCACAGTCAATTGAAGAACGGTTGGTACAAAATCGCTTAGGCATTTATTCGGCGCTCTTTATGGCGCTGCGCGCCAAGCATCCACCGACGGCAGCGCACAGCTTAAGAGTTGCGCTGGGTTGTTCAAAATGGGCGGCTGTTCGGCGGATGAGCGAACCCGAGCGCGAGTTGCTCGAAATCGCTGGTTTGCTTCACGATCTCGGTAAAATTGGAGTTCCGGATCGCGTTCTTCAAAAGACGGAAGGATTGATCGGAAGCGAAAATTCGCTGATGCAGTTGCATGTCGAATTGGCGATGGAATTGATGGCCGGCGCCGGCGCTTCACCTGATCTGCTGGACATCATTCGACTATCTCACAATCGAGTTAACGAAGAAACGAATCATTTTATACCCGCTTCGCAGTCTTCATCTGTTACTATTCCGATTGCAGCGAGAATGCTTGCCATCGCAGATGCCTTTGATTCAATGACCAGCGAACAACCGTTTCGACGGGCGATAAGTCGCGAAGTGGCGATTAGCGAGTTAACTAAAAATGGCGGCAGTCAGTTTGATCTTGCGCTGGTGCAAGAGTTCTCTTACTTGGTTGCGCAGCCTCCCGGTGAATTGGAAAAGTTGATTGGCAACCGCTGGTTGAACGAGTTGACGCCTCATCAAATGCCAGGTTTCAGCGGTAACAACTTGTCAGCCTCCAGCGGCGCTATGCAGACCTTAATTGATACGCTTTATCATCGGCAGCTTTTAGAATCGATGAGCGATGCAGCGATTTATGTCGATTACGATGGCCGCATTTTGAGCTGGAATCGCGCGGCTGAAGAACTGAGTGGCCGAAGCGCTGCGTCGATGCTGCATCAAACGCTCAACTCTACAGTTATTGGTCTGAAGACGATCGGAGGCGGGCAACTAGTCGAAGAACGTTGTCCCATTCGCCAAGCTCTAAATCGTAAGCCCACAGCGAACCAAAAGTTTTCGCTCAAGAAGGTCGACGGTCGAGAACTGCCGGTGAATCTTGATGCATTGATTGTGCAGAGTGCTAAGAGTGAGTTCTGTGGCGTGATTTTTATGATCCGCGACGCTTCTCAGCAAGCTGATTTGGAAGAGCAAGTGCAGAACTTGCATGAGATAGCGACCACTGACAACCTAACCAATGTTTCCAATCGCGGCGAACTGAGTCGTTACTTGCCTCAATTTGTGAGTCAACATGTGACTGCAGCGATGCCTGGCAGTCTGATCATTTGCGACATCGATCATTTCAAACGCATCAACGACACCTATGGTCATCCCGCAGGCGATGAGGCGCTGGTTGTGTTTGCGCAAGTGCTCAAGCAACTGGCCCGTGCCGGCGACATGGTGGCTCGCTTTGGCGGTGAAGAGTTTGTGCTACTGTGCGCAAATTGTGACATTGCTGCGGCTGCCAGTCGTGCAGAAGATATTCGGCGCGCTGTTGAAGGCACGCCGGTCTCTGCACTTAGAAACCAATGCCTGACAGCCAGCTTCGGTGTTACAGCGATTCAGCCCGGTGATGATCAAGATACCTTGCTAGCGCGAGCTGACCGCGCGCTGCTGGTTGCGAAAGACTCGGGTCGTAATCGAGTTGTGCAGCTCGGCGATAGTGCGGAAACGGAAGAAGATACGTCGAAGCGGACTGGTTGGTTCAACTGGTTCGCCGCTTCGCAGGCTAAGACGGCGTTGCTGGAGAAAGACTTCTTGACGGCTGTTCCTCAGGACATTGCGGTCGAGCGGCTAAGTGGCTTTATCAACGACCACAACGCGGAGATTGTAAAAGTTGACGGTCACCGCGTGGCGATTCGAATCAACAGCCGCGAGTCGGCTGCGAGTCGACGTCAAAACGATCGACCGATCGAATTGCTGATGGAAGTGTTGTTGGAGCAGGTGGACGTCCGTCCGCAAAGCGTTCGCGGTTCGATCCAACGCCAGACGAAGATGCATGTCACGTTCAGTACAGTTAAGCCACGAGATCGCCGCTACGTCAACGTCCTCGAGCAAGCAACGCAATTAATTATCAATTTCCGTTCGTATCTGGTCGCGCAAGAAATGACTGAAGAGATGCAGTCGCTGATTATTCAGCCGCGTTAGTTTTTCAGGCGCATAAGTTATTCGCCGAGATGTTTCAGGGCATCGGCGACGGATTCGACTTCGGTGAACGGAGCCGAAGGATTGTTCGCGCCAGCCAGCAGACGACACATCACAAAAACCTCGCGCACATTTTCCCGCAGATTGCACAACAGAATTTTGTCGACGGTTGGAAAGCGGCGGATGCCGAGAAATGCAAGGAACGCGATGCTTCCGACGAACTCAACTTTGCCAAGGTCCAGAACAACATTTTGTACCGAGGCATCTTTGAGCTGAGCGAGAATGGATTCCTTCACTTGCTGCACAGTGAACGCGTCCCGCAACTGAGGTTCGAGCAGCGTGACCACCAATGTCGACTCGAATTTCGCAAACTCAGTGTTCGTACCGCTGTCGCTCATACCCTGAATCTCGCTGAATTGAAAACAGAAACTATCCGCAAAGTCGCGCTTGTCGATTACTTGCGACTGGCCTTACGTCGAACCGGAAACAAACGTCTCTTTTTGGGCAATTCAACGACCGGTTCAGCGTCTTCGCCAATATCGCCAGGACCTGAAACCGAAGACGAATCGCTAGCAGGCCTCGTTTGTAATTCACGAATCGGCGTCGGAGCCTTGAGTTCTTCGGGATTCATCGAGTCGCGGATCAGCAGTCGATTGATATTAAGTTCGATCGAAGTGAGCTGATCTCCTTCGTCAGCCGTCACGAAGGTGAAGGCGATGCCGTCGCGTCCCATGCGTCCGGTTCTTCCAACGCGATGGACGTAGTCGTCGCAATCGAGTGGAATATCAAAGTTGATGATGTGCGAGACAGTGGACACATCGATTCCTCGACCCACGACGTCGGTGGCGACCAGGATCTGCAAGTTACCGCTGCGAAGGTCGGTAAAGACGCGGTCGCGATCACGCTGGTTCATGTCGCCGTGGATGCAATCCAATCGCATGTTGGCAGTAGCTGGAAAACGTCGCAGTTCCTTTTGCAATTCAAGGCACAGTCGATCGGTGCCACGTTTTGTACGGCAGAATATGATCGCTTGCTTCGGTTCCTCGCGCAGCAGCAGTTTGACGAGCGTATCGAATTTCTCGTCTTTTCGGAGGCTAAAGTAGCGCTGCTCAATTGCGTCCACTGACACATTGGCTGATGAACAATTGATGTGCACCGGATCTTGCAAGTAGCGTTCGGTCAAGCGTTGAATCTCAAACGGCATCGTCGCGCTGAGCAACATGGTTTGCCGGTCTTTCGGACAGCGGCGGAGAATCTGCTCGATCGCTGGCCGAAAACCGATGTCGAGCATCCGGTCGGCTTCGTCGAGCACCACACACCACAGGTCCTCGGTCCTGAAAGTACCGCGCTGGATATGATCCATCACGCGACCTGGAGTGCCAACGACGATCTGCGTGCCGTCTTTGAGTTGTTGCATCTGGCGTCGCATGTGCTTGCCACCGGCGAGCACCGCGCAAGCAGTGGGGCATCCCCAAGCCAGTCGTTCAATTTCCTGGAAAACCTGCTCAGCCAACTCGCGCGTCGGCACCAGGATGAGCGCTTGCGGATTGCGAGTCTCGCGGAGCGGATCGAGCAGCTCAAGTATCGGGATACCAAACGCAGCGGTCTTACCGGTGCCGGTACGTGCTTGGCCGATGATGTCCCTCGATTCGAGGGCCGCAGGAATTACCTGAGCCTGAACGGGTGATGGCGTTTCGTAGCCCAACTTCTTGAGGCATCGCAGCATCACTGGCGAGAGATCAAGTTGCGTGAACGAAGTAATTTCGGGCTTGGTCGCAGGTGAAATTTCCGAGATGGGTTCCATGTCTAGCAGATTGGATTGCATATGTTCCTAATTGGTTACTTTCTAAAACTCTCTTGCTTTTGCTCTAATCCTACCCGCAAGTGAACCTCGCGTAACTAGCAAATCAGCTTTATCCGCGCTGGTTCGACGGATTCCGTCCGACTCGAACCGGGTTTTGCCGGTCGAAGGTCTGGCGCGTTCAAGCGGTTTGATGTCGGCGGACGAATTCGTGACTGGGTGCTTTGCTCCTCTTCGTTTTCACTGGGCTCGTTTTCACTGGGCTCGTTTTCACTGGGCTAGTCAATATTGCTGGGCTCGTCAATTTGCTGGGCCTGTAATTTCGCTGGGCGGGCTCTTTAAGAGCGCACTCTGTTTGACTACGGCTCATTTCAAGTCGGACGGCGAGCATGTAGACTAGGGCGGTCTTTGAGTACGCCGACCTGCCGCAGCTTTACCAAACGCAGCTTTACCGAATGCCGAGCCGCCCATGATGAACTCTATGCTGTTTCTCGCCCAAGCTAACAATGATGCCCGCGCCATCATCATGATCGTTATTGCGACAGCGATTCTGATTGCAATGATTGCATTGTTCGCAGTGTTGGCGAATTTCTTTTGGTTGTGGGCTCAGTCGTTTACCACCGGAGCAGGCATCGGTTTGCTGGATCTAATTGGGATGTGGTTCCGGCGAGTCGACGCTCGCTCGATTGTGCGGTCGAAGATTATGGCCGTCCAAGCAGGCTTTGGCGATGAAGAAGTTACCAGCCAAGCGCTCGAAGCGCATTACTTGGCTGGCGGCAATGTGCCGCAAGTGATTCGCGCCTTAATTGCGGCTAGAAAATCGAAAACGATCACACTTGGATTTCGCGAAGCCACCGCGATCGACTTGGCGGGCCGCGATGTATTGGAAGCGGTGCAGACAAGCGTCTATCCGAAAGTGATCGATTGCCCGCCGCGCGGTGCTGCGCGAACCTCATTGGACGCTGTTGCGAAGAACGGAATTCAATTGAAGGTGAAGGCGCGTGTGACTGTGCGGGCGAATCTAGCGCAGTTGATCGGTGGCGCCGGAGAAGAGACCATTATCGCTCGAGTCGGTGAAGGGATTGTAAGTGCAATTGGATCAGCCGAAGAGCATCGCATGGTTCTCGAACACCCTGAAATGATTTCCAAAGCGGTGTTGGCCAAGCGATTGGATGCCCAGACGGCGTTCGAAATCGTGTCAATCGATATCGCGGACATCGACGTCGGCGAAAACATTGGAGCTCGCTTGCAAGCCGACCGCGCGGAAGCGGATATGCGAGTTGCTCGGGCGCGAGCCGAAAGTCGTCGCGCAGCGGCTGTGGCGGCCGAGCAGGAGATGGTTGCTAACATTGAACTGAGTAAAGCCAAGCTGGTCGAATCGGAGGCTGATGTGCCGCGCGCAATGGCTGAAGCTTTCGCGTCCGGATCGCTGACCATCATGGATTACTATCGATTGAAGAACGTTGACGCGGACACTCGCATGCGCGCCAGTATTGCGGACGTCGGCGATCGCGATAGGCCATCCACCGTGGTCACCTAGGCGATAAACCGATAAATCGCGGCGCAACACGGGATTCGCGACGATGATTGTCCATATCGATATGATCAGGTTGGTCGGCATTGGAGTTTCGCATCTAAGTTGCACTCGCCCGGTTCAGCTTTCGCTGTTTGATCAAGATGACATCGAGCGCTCGAAACGGATCGACAAAGCGACGGATGCACTTCGTGATAAGTTCGGCAAGTTGGCACTCAAGCGCGGGAGTGCTCTGCGGCCAAGCGGAGATAAAACGAAGTAGTCGAACACAAAGGCGGTCCGCGCGTGATTCGACTATTTAAAAAACCGACCAGCACGCCGCAAATCCGTGTTGCATCTTTTCGATCGATGAGTTTAACTGATGCATTCTCCAGGAATTCCTAAGCGAGTAAATGCACGATGCAGACATTGATTGATCTCCCAAAACGCGCACAGGTTGCTTTTCTTCTGCAAATTGTCGAGCGGCTCGATAAGATCATCAAAAAATTCGCCAACCACAGACGGTTCGGCGGCGACTTTAGTATCGACGAACCAATAATTTTGTTCGATGGCGAGTCGCTGGAGTGGCAGTTCGACTACACGGAAGAAATCCACTCTTACTTTGACCAGGACGAAGAGGGAGAATCTGGACAGCTCTCGATTTTCATGAACCTCGCCCCAGGTTGGCTTGAAACGGCTGGCGCGGGCAATGACTTGTTGGTCAACTGCTTTGAGGGCGATTGGGAGGGTTATTGTGATTGCAATCACCCTACTAACTCATCGTCCCCATGCATTCACTTCTTGACTGCGATCGAATCGCTCAACAAGCGGCTTGCACGAGCCAGCGTGGCCACTGCGCTGAGTTGGATGAATGAGTGCATCAGAGACTATACGACTCTGGGCGATGAATTAGTAAGTGATCTCGAATGGTCGATCAAGGAAAAAACGGATCGCCCGGTCGCAGAACACCGCGTTGTGTGGCGCATTGAGGAAGTGGAAGCCAGCTATGGCGACCGCCGGTATTTGGATGTAAGGCCTTGCTTGCAGAAAAAAACTGCCAAAGGTAAGTGGACCGCCGGACGCGAAATTCACGATTTTGAAATAGTAAGATCGAGCGTCGAGGACCTGCATCCGCACGATGAAATGATCAACTCGCTGAATCAAATGAGCCAGTCTTGCGACCACAAGAACGGCAGTATCATGTTGGAGTTGCTGAGGTTGCTTCGAGATCGACCGCTCGTCGTTTGGAATGACGATGGTTATCCACCAATCGAAGTAGTTGAAACCCAGCCAACTGTCAGCATGATTGACGAAGGTGGCGACTATAAAGTGGATGTCTCGATCGAGGGCACTCCGTTCGACCTAGCGGAAGATTTTCTCGTTCTGAACAAAAACTTAAATCTCTGCTGGGTAGCTGAGTCGACCGGCAAGCGTTTGTTTTACTTCAAATTGGCGACTCCGTTAATGCATTCGATTTTGCGATTGCAAGAGGGGCAAGAACGGGGTGCAAAGTTCACCCAAGAAGCGGCGATGCGGGTTTCGACGATCTTAGGTTCTGATGGATTTCGCAGTGCGATCAAGACTGTCTTGCCTGAGAGCCTTGCTGGCCCAGAAGTCGAGTTGCCTCCGCACATTCAATTGCATCTGATGCCGCGCCAACCCGAGGGCTTGATTGCTCAGTTGCGGGTGGCCTGTGATGCGAACACGGAGTTGCCTGTGCCCGGGATCGAACCGGCTCGTTTGCAAGTTGTCACTCCGGCGGGGCCTGTGCAGTACATCCGAGATTTGAAAGCGGAATCGAGCGCTGCCGAAGCTTGCACTCATTCGCTTGGTTTGGCTCAGTATCCGTACGATGGTCCTTACACTTGGATCGCTGACGATATTCCTGCGGCGCTCACGTTGATCGAACGCGCACAGCAGCAGGTCGAGCAAGGTGTGCTGGAAGTGTGCTGGCCCAAGACGCAACCCATGAAATTGCTGGGCGAGATCACCCCGCAGCAACTGCGCGTCCGAGTGACTTCGCAGCGCGATTGGTTCGGCATGGAAGGTGAATTGGTTATCGAGGGACTGGAAATTCCGCTTGCCGAGCTGCTAGCCGCTTTGCGTCGCGGCGGTCGATATGTTCAGTTAGCATCCGGCCAATTTGCAGCCATCAGCGATCAATTGCGCAAACGACTGACGATGATGGACGACGTGTCTGTGCCGGAAGGGAAACAAATGCGCGTCGAACGCGCCGGCGCGACGCTGCTAAACGAATCGCTCGGTGACGACATTTCGTTCGAGTCGGATGTGAAGTGGCAGATGGCGATCGAGCGGCTGACGAGCACCAAGGGCTTGCCGGACCATCCACCAAAGCAGCTCAACGCCGAGCTGCGCGATTATCAAGTTGCCGGTTACCATTGGCTTGCGAAGCTCAGTCACTGGGGACTTGGCGGCTGTCTGGCTGACGACATGGGCTTGGGTAAAACGGTGCAAGCCCTAGGGGTGCTGATCGATCGCGCCAAGATGGGACCGACGTTGATAGTTGCGCCAACCAGCGTGGGCTCGAACTGGGTGCGCGAGGCGGAACGCTTTGCACCAACGCTCACTCCCAAGTTGTACCGCGAGCACAATCGTGATGATTTGATTCGCGATGCAGGCAACGGCGATTTGATCATCACCAGTTATCAGTTGCTGCAGCGCGATGTGGCTCGATTTAGCTCCCGCAGTTGGGGCACTCTGGTGCTCGACGAATCGCAGTACATCAAGAACTTTGCAACGAAGACCAACCAATCGGTACGCAGCATCGAAGCCGATTGGTGTCTGGCAATTTCCGGCACGCCGCTTGAAAATCACCTAGGTGAACTGTGGAGTTTAATGCGGATCATCAGCCCCGGTTTGCTGGGTTCATGGGAGCGATTCCGGAAACGATTCGCGGAAGGAATCGAACGCGACAAAGACGAAGAACGGCTTCACGCACTTAGTCGCATGGTACGTCCGTTCATTCTCCGCCGAACTAAATCGGAAGTGCTCAAGGAATTGCCGCCGCGCACGGAAGTGGTGCTGAGCGTAGAGCTTTCTCCGGCCGAGCGAAAGAGATACGACGCCGCGCGTTTTGCTGCGCTGGCTGATTTGACGGCGCCGAAGGATGGTGACAACGACCAGAAGAAACGCATTCGAGTGCTCACTTGGTTAATGCGGCTGCGACAGCTAGCCTGCCACGTGCGGTTGGTCGATGACAAGTGGAAGAAGTCGTCCGCCAAACTCGACCAATTTTTAGAAGTGATCGCTGAGCTGCGTGAGAACGGCCATCGGGCGCTGGTGTTCAGTCAATTCGTCCAGCACTTGTCGCTCGTCCGCGCGGCACTCGATAAAGCCGAAGTCTCTTATCAGTATCTCGATGGTTCTACACCAGCCGCCAAGCGTCAAGAATCCGTGGATGCTTTCCAGCGTGGCGAAGGGGATCTGTTTTTGATCTCGTTGAGAGCGGGCGGAACCGGTTTGAACCTGACGGCTGCCGATTACGTGCTGCATCTCGATCCGTGGTGGAATCCAGCGGTCGAAGATCAAGCCACCGACCGTGCGCACCGCATCGGGCAAACGCGAGCGGTTACTGTCTATCGTTTGGTTACGCGCGATACCATCGAAGAACAGATTCTTGCACTGCACGAAAGCAAACGCGAACTGATGTCAAACTTGTTAGATGGGACCGATTCGGCTGGCAAGATGAGCACCGAGGAACTGGTGAACCTCATCCGCTCCAACCAAGTTCTCGAGTCCTAGGAACAGTCCCGAATGAAGTTTCGCAGTTCAATTGTAGCGACAAGGCGCGAGCCGTCCGAGCTCGTGACGCCTGACGGCTTGCGCCGTTTCGCTCAAGAGGGAATCTATTTCGCCCCGAACCGCTATCTACTCCGCTGTCAGTTAAAGGGATTATGTGAAGATCGAGTGCCATGAGTTTGAATTACAGTTGCGTGAACCGTTCACGATCGCGCGGGGAACAACCACGGTTCAACCGACTTTAATCGTTCGCGTCGAGTATGATGGGTTGGTGGGCTTCGGTGAGGCGACGACCAACGATTACTATGGCGTCACCTTTGAATCGATGTCGGCGGCGCTGGCTGGGGTCGCTGACAAAGTCGCCGACTACAAGCTCGAGAATCCAGCAGAGCTGTGGCGCGACCTGGATCCGATTCTCTCGAGCGATCGGTTCGCGCAGTGCGCATTTGATTGCGCCGTGTGGGACATTTACGCTCAGATGCACAATATGCCGCTCTGGAAACTCTGGGGTCTGAATCCAGCGGATGGTTATCCTCCGACCTGCTACACGATTGGCCTCGACACGCCCGAGACGATGCTTCGTAAATTGCGAGCGATACCGGGTTGGCCGGTTTATAAAATCAAGCTTGATGCAAGCGGTGGAATCGACTTGGTAAGAATGCTCCGCAAAGAAACCGATGCCGTCTTTCGCGTCGATGCAAATTGTTCTTGGCAAGTCGACCGAGTGCTCGACTGGGCGGCGGAGTTGACGGAGCTGAACGTGGAGTTGATTGAGCAGCCATTGGTCGCTGAAGCCTATGACGCAATGAAGCAGTTGAAAGGCAAGTCACCGATTCCGCTGATGGCCGATGAAAGTTGCCAAGTGGAAGCGGACGTGAACGCTTGCATCGATAGCTTTGACGCAATTAATATCAAGTTGGTTAAATGCGGCGGACTGACACCTGCTCGACGAATGATCGCTCGAGCTCGACAGAACGGTTTGAAAGTCATGGTTGGGTGCATGACAGAGTCGAGCATTGGCATCGCGCCGGGCGTGCACCTGCTCCCGTTGCTCGATTTCGCTGATCTCGATGGAGCGCTGTTGCTTGCCGAAGACATCGCATCAGGACTCGAATGGCAGCTCGGTCGATGCGAATTGCCAACGAAACCCGGTTTGGGCGTCGCGCTGAAGTAACTGTCAACTAATGTACTTTTCAATCGCTCGACAGACTAAAGAGACCGTCTCAAAATAAGTTGTGCGTTAGCACCGGTTGCCAGCGAGATTTTGTAAGCGGGACGCTCTCGTTAGCGTGCGGTTCCGTGAAAACCGGGGGTTAACGCCCGGCGGCTGATTTGCATTCGGTAACTTATTCGCAGACGGTCCCTAATTCGCGAAAGCGAGTCCT
>Ga0105046_10005627_pt1 | contig 19825 bp, 15 predicted proteins | sample MAT03_FD_78385 | JGI IMG/M metagenome (GOLD analysis project Ga0105046, IMG submission 78385) | Freshwater microbial communities from Lake Fryxell liftoff mats and glacier meltwater in Antarctica - MAT-03 (megahit assembly) | ecosystem: Environmental > Aquatic > Freshwater > Ice > Liftoff... | reverse complement strand
CCAACATGCGCTGGGAGCGTCGCTTGGCCCGCGACTACGTGGAGTCGTATCTGCGTCGCATAACCCCGCCCACCGGGGCCACGGAGTACGAGCCGGCGCTGGCGCTGGACAGAACTGCTGGCCACCGCCGATCGCCGCGCGAAGGTGAGTTCGTTCGATGGACAAGCGCGCTTTGCGCGAGGACTGGCTCTCGTACGCTTGGGGCGACTTGGCGAAGCACAAGCGGCGTTCGATACGGCGCAAGTCACTCTCGACTACGTGGATCGCGAGCGCCTGTTCAGTCTTGCGCGCCTGGTGTCCCCGGGCGCCGACATCGCGGCGCGTGGAGGCATCGACAGCGCGGCATGGGCGAACCTCACGCCGTCCGCGAAGCGAGCGACCAATACCTTCTTCTGGGCGGCGCGTGATCCCGACGCGACGACGCCGTACAACGAGCTCGAACTCGAGTTTCTCGCACGGGTCGTGTACGCGGAGTTCGCGTGGAGTGATGACGAGCTTCGCCTGAACGGTGCCGATACGGAGCGCGCCGAGATTTTCATACGCTACGGTCCACCCGAGGAGATTCTCACGATCCCCGGCACCGCGTCCGCCATGCAAGACGACTTGGTCCGAACGCGGCCACGAAGCGGAGCGGAGTTGTCGCTCTCCAGTCGCGACGATTTCGGCTCGACGATGCTCTGGCTGTATGGCAATGGCACGGTCTATTTCTTCGACCTGCCGCCGGGATACGGCACCGCGCGACTGCCCAACGTCGACCGCGGCTACGTGCGCGATGTCCAACGGGCGTCGCCCGTGCGATGGGACAATGTCGACATGCCCGCCGAGGTCGACTCCACTCGCCTGCGAGTGCTGCGCTTCCGTGGTTCCTCCGATTCGCTCGACCTGCTCGTCCTCGCCGCGGTCCCGAGCGAATCGCTCCGCGAGGCCGACGATAACGGGCCAGCCATGGCGCGGGTGATGGTTCGTCTGCTCGATGATCGCGCCCGGAGTACTCCCGTGGCTATCGACTCGCTCCGCCTCGACGCGTCCACGTCGGCGTCCGGGCAGTTTGCGTGGCGCGCGCGTGTGCCCGCACGATCGGGCATCGTCCAGACAGAGACCCGTGTTCCAGATACGCGCCGGGTGAGTCGTGGCATGGCAGTCGCCGAGGGTGGGTTGCCCGCCGGCTTCACCGTGAGCGACGTCCTGATCGGGACGCCGCGCGCCGCGCCGGCGAGTGCAGGGGGCGCTGCGCGCTGGTTCACGCTGCCGCTCACGCCAACTCTCGCCGACTTCGACGTCGGTGCCGCAGTCGCCGTGGGGTGGGAGCTGTATGACCTCACGCGCGACGCGCCATCGGCGGCACGAAAGTATCGTGTCGCACTCACCGTGACCCGCAGGGAGCGCGGTGGACTGACTGGTCTCGTGCTTCGCGCCATCGACGGCGTCGGCGCGACGATCGGCGTGATGCGCTCGACACCGGAAGCCTTCACGATGAGCTACGAGCGCGTGATTCCGGCGCCCGCGTCGGCGTCGACCATGACGCAGGCCGAGTCACTCACGCTGGCCGGCTTCGGTGAGCGAACGGGGACCTATCGCATCACGCTCGACGTGACCGACCTCGTGACCGGCGCGAAGACCACACGGCGCACGACCTTCCGGGTGGGCCGCTAGGTACGTCGGTCAGCGCGAACGCGGCAGCTCATTGATTTTCCGCAGCGTCACGCTGCCGTTCACCGTACTGGCGCGCAGACGCGTGGCGCCGTTCCCTACCGTCCCCCGCAAACGTCGCGGTGACAGCGTGCCGGAAATCGTGATCGGAAAATCGGTCGATACGCGTCCGTTCACGGTGGACAGTTCGAGCTGTGCGCCGAAATTGGACGGGAGTTCGATGGTGATCGCCCCGTTCACTGTTTCGTAGTCGAGATCGTCGGCGCGACCGAGTGATCCCATCGACACGGTGATGCTGCCGTTCACCGTTTTGGCGCGCACGGGACCACCGGCGCTGCGCGCGGTGATGCTGCCGTTCACGGTGTGCGCATCCACCTCGTTGTTCACACCGGTCACTTCAACGCCGCCGTTGACGGTAGACAGATCCACCCGCACGCCGTCGGGCACGCGCACGGTGAAGCGCACCGAAACATCGTTGCGGTCGTTCCACTTCATGCGGCGATCGGTGTGAATGCCGTTTTCGTCGCAGCGCGAGTCTTCGCTGAAGAGCGCGCAGACCAGCACGTCGTCGCCGATCTTCTTCTGCTCGATGCGCACATCGTCCGGATCCCCGCGGCGCCAGCGCTTTTCGGCGCTCACCTCCACGCGGCCGTTGGTACTGCGTTCTACCTGAATCCCACCGTTGATGTTCTTGATCATCACGCGACGCCCCGACGGGATGGTGCCCGACCACGTGAACGCATTGTCGCGCTGCATGTCACGGTCCTGCGCAACAGCGGGAGCCGCGATCGTAACCGTGAGCAGCAGTACAGCGGCTGCTGAACACCGTGCCGAACGGGTCGAGGAGCGGAACGACAGCATGGGAAACTCCTGATGGAAAAGAGACGCACGCACCTGCGCGGTCATGAGCGGTTGCCTCGCACGACGCGGACGTTGCCGCTGAACGTAGAGATGGTGAAGCGGGTGGAACCGCCACCGCCGATTTCATAGCGGCGCACAGCGCGGTCGCCGCGTGACGAAGTGGAGCTGCTCGGCATGAGCGTGAGCGTACCGGACGCCGTCAGGTCTCCGTTGAACATGGAGACATCCATGTTGCCGCGCGCGCCCTCGGGGAGTCGTAGCGTCACGTTTCCCGAATGCGTGGTGAGCTGGAGGCGGGCATCGTCGGTGGCACTGCCATCGAACGTGATGCTGCCGCTGATGCTTTCCACATCCACGCGTGCCGCGCGATCCATGCCCAGCATGACATCGCCACTGGTGGTATGCACATTCACGTCGTCGCGCACCCCGCGCAGCGTAATGTCACCGCTCATGGTGGTCACGCGCGCCGGCCCGGAGCGGCCACCCAAACGGATATCGCCCGACAGCGTTTCGAGGGTGAGGCGTCCACCGATGTCGTCGAGACCGATATCGCCGCTGGTGGTGCGAATCTCCACGTCACCATCGATGCCGGACACATCGACGTCGGCCGACGCGGTGGAAACCACGAGGCGGACGTTGCGCGGCAGGTCGAGTTCGAGCGTAGCGTCGTTACGGCGGCTGCCCGAGCGGCTCGCACTGCTCGACCGCATGTCCTCCGATGCATCGAGCATGATCCCCACGCCGGTCGTGCGCAGCTGATAGTCGCCGCTGCGTCCACGAATCGTGCCAGTCATGGCTGAGCTGCCGCGCACCACCAAACGACCGGTACGCACCGTGAGATCGACCACGGCGTTGCGCGCCACGGCGAAGCTCGAGTCGCGCTGCGCGAGGAGCGGCGATACCCCTCCGGTCAGCAGGAGCATCAGCAGTGCGCCGTGCGGGACGAGTAGGCGGGATCGGCCAGGACGTGCAGACACGAAGGGAGATCGCATTACAGCAGCGCCACACGCCGGAGCAGCGCGAGCTTGGTTTCGAGGGCACGATCGAGCTGGGTGGCCAGCAGGGCGCTGCGCGGATCACGCGCCAGTGCCTCCCGGCTGTCGCCGATCGCTCGATCGATGATGTCCAGATTGCGGCGCAATTCGCGCACGGTCACGCTATCGAGTTCCACGACGCGATCATCCACGATGCGCCGTAACGCCGAGATCTCGCGTTCATACACCACATCGGCGTCGGTATCGTCACGGTCGTCGCGTGCGGTGGTGCCAGAGGCATCGCGAGCGACGAGTCGCGTAGCGGCACTGGATGCCGGCGCGTCGGTGTCCACGCTCCCACGCGCGGTGAGACGCCACGTGATGCCCGACGTCACCGCCACCAGCATCGTGGCGGCGATGGCGAAGGTGCGAACCGACACGGTGCGTGCCATAAGCGTTCGCGTCTGCGTTGCAGCAACCGAGATGGGGATCACGGTGGTGTCGAGACGGGCTTCAATGCCATTCCAGAGATCACGCGACGGTGAGATCCCGGGCAGCGCCTTCGCCTCCGCCACGATCGCCTCGAGCTCTCGCACCAAGGCGCCGCAGGCGGCACACTCCGACTGATGCGCCGTCATCCACGCCTGCTCGGCGCTCTCGAGCGCGCGCTCCAGGTGACCGCCGCAGCGCGCGTCGAAGCGCGTGCAGTCGGCTGGTGTGCCGGTCGGGGGAATGATATCCGTGTCGTTCATACGCTCTCCTACCGATTCAGGGCCGCGCGCAACAGCATGCGCGCACGGTGTAACTGGGCCTTGCTGCCGCCTGACGTGATGCCGAGCTGTTCGCCGATCTCTTCGTGTGTAAAGCCTTCTACGTCATGCAGCACGAACACCCGCCGCGCACCCGCCGGCAGACCGGCGATCGCGGCATCGAGATCGAGCCGCTCTCCGACGAACACCGCGCGCGCCGGCGCCTCATCGAGGGTGTCGTCATCGGACATGCGGGCACCGGCAACGCCGGCCCGCTTGCGACGCGACAACACCACATTCACCGTCACGCGATGCAACCACGTGCTGAAGGTCGACTCGCCACGAAAGCTCGGCAGTTTCTGCCACACCCGCACGAACACGTCCTGCGTGACTTCCTCGGCCCACTGCCGATCGGCCAGCATACGCAGGCAGATGGCGTACACGCGGTCCACGTGCACCCGATAAAGCCGTTCGAACGCGCGCCGGTCACCCGCGGCCGCGGCAGTCACCTCCGCGTCTGCTCCGGCACCCGTGTCGCTCGCACCCGTGTCGATCCCAGCAGCGACTACGCCAGGCGATGACGCCGGGACGGTAGGCTGCAGCGAGGCGAAAACAGGCTTGGTCACACGTAGGGCGAGCAGAGAGGCTCCGGTATCAGTCACCCCATTGGATGAACGATTGGGCCGGAGGGTTTGAAGCAATCGCTCAGACTGTGAGCGACGCGACGATGGCGGGCAAGTCAGACATACTGTTCATCCAGTAATCCGGCGCGGCGACGGCTAGTTCCGCTCGGCTGAAGGGGCCCCACTGGGCCGCGGCCGTGCGCACCCCTGCCGCTCGGCCGGCGTGCATGTCATGCGGCGAGTCTCCGACGAACAAGGCGCCCGTGGCCGGCAGCTCCAGACGGCTGAGTGCCAGGAGGACGGGGTCGGGGAGCGGCTTGTGGCGCTCGGTCTCCTCGAAGGTCACGATGGCGTCGAAGGCCCTCTCCAGCCCAACGTGCTCGAGGGAGCGCGCCGTCATGCCGCGTCCCTTGCTGGTGACGAGCGCGGTGCCGTGCCCCTCAGCCCTGGCCCAGGCGATGGTGTCGAGCACGCCGGGATAGGCCGTAGTGAGCCGAGGTAGGTGAATGCCCTGATAGTCGCGATAGCGCCCCACCAACGATTCCACCTCCGCCTCACCATCACACCAATCGGCCAGTTGCGTGCGCAGCGGCGTCCCGATCCCGGCCACCCACTGCTCGGTGGTCGGCGCACGGTCGCGTCCTTCGAAAGCGAACTGCATGGACTCGAGAAGTAGCCCGATGGAGTCGATCAGGGTGCCGTCGAGGTCGAACAGGAGTGCGTGTCGTGACATGCCGAAGAGTAATCGGGCCCGATCAGGAGGAGCGCTCGAACGCGACACGGCCCCGAAGCCGTTGTCTCGGACCCTGGCGTGGGCAACTCCGGCGGCACGCTCGCCAGCGCGGGCTCCCGTTGCCACGCGGTCATCCAGGTTCGCGGCGCACTCCGTGGCATTGCATCCGCCAGCGCGCACCACCGCGCCATCGCGTCCTCCGCCCCGGATCCCCGGGCCCGCGCCACGACCCGTTCGGCGTCGGCGATCACTCCCCGCAGCGCGACGCGCTCTATCGGGCCACATTGCTGCACGAGTTGGGTGAGGTGTCTGGCGGTGCGTTGTGCGAGCGGCGAGAGCGTGTGACCGGCGGGGCCGGCATCGTCACGTGCCACACGACGTGCGTGCCAGCGGGATACGTCGTGGAGCGCCAGGCGCACCGGTGCGTGAAGCGTGGCGCGCGACGGCACTCCGCCAACGGTCGCGCTGTGAGCGTTCGCGCTATCCACGATGGTCACCACGCGGAGCAGCGCGCGCAGGCGCGCGCTCACGATGCGCCGCCCGCGTTCGGTGGGATGCGCGCGCCCACAGAGCAGTATCGACTGCCCCCCGTGCGCCACGAGCGCGATCCACGCGGTCTCCCGCTCACTCTGCATGGCACCGACCATGAGCGTGCGCGGCGGCACGCTCGCCTCGCTCACCTCGCTCGATTCGATGGGCCCGGTCCATCGCTGCAGTCGCGCATGCAGCCGGGTCGCCGCATCGGCCGCGCTTTCGTGATTCGGCGTTGTGCCCGATGACTCGTCCACACCGACCGATTGAGAGACACCGGCGAAGCGTGTCGAGAGGGCCGCCTTTCTGGCCAGCCGGCGCTGCAGTCGGAGCGCGCGATCGCCATCGGGAGGCGGTGCAAAGCGGTAGACGTGCACCACGGCGTGCGGAGACCCGATGCGCGCGCAGCGGCCCACGCGTTGCTGGCGCAGCGCTTCGGTCCACGGCAGATCGAGATGCACGACCACGCCGGCGTCCTGCAGATTCACGCCTTCGGCGAGGAGGTCGGTCGAGAGCAGCAGGCGAATGGCCTCGTGGCACGGCGGTGGCGGGCGTTCCTGCGCGAGTGGCGCGAAGCGGGCCAGGACTTCGCTTCGATTGATGCGCCCACTGGCGATGCGTGCGTGCTTGCTGGAAATCAGACCGATGCCGGCGATGTCCGACAGCGCGCGGTGGAGGGCACCGATGGTCTGGGTGAACTGGGAGAAGGCGATGATGGGCGTGTCGGGGTGCGCGTGCAGGAGCGCACGCAGCTCGTCGGCGCGCGCGCTGTCGCCGCACGCGGTCTGGGCATGGTGTTCGGCAAGCTGCGTGAGCGCCTCGAGATGCGCGTCCAGCCGCTCGATGAGTGGGGCGCCTTCTACTTCGTGATCGGCCATCAGCTCAGGGAAGGCGAGCTGCACTTCGTGGTCACCCACGAGCCAGCTGCGCAGTTCCGATTGCGTGGGATGTCGTCCAGCGCGCAGCGCGTGCAGGAGTGCGTCTCCGCGCAGACGGCGCTGCCGCAGGGCGTGCGCCAGTGCGGCATCGCTGGAGCACCACGCGCGCAGTAGCCCGAGGCGGATCAGCGCACCGGCCACGGCGCCATCGTGCGCAGGAAGTGGCGCGGGTAACGCCAGAATATGCGTGAGCGTTGTGCGGTCGTGGGGTATCTGCAGCGGCGCGTGTTGCTGCACGCGCGGTTTGTGCAGCCCCGATGTGTCGGAGAACGTGGACGTCGATGTGTTCGGTGGCGTGTGCACCCGCCGAATCACGACCTGCGCCAGCATCGTGTCCGACAGCAGATCGGCACGTGATCCCAGGAACAGTGCCAGCAGGTTCCGCATTTCATCGGCCCGATTGTGTAACGGCGTGGCTGACAGCAAGAGGGTATCGCAGCCAGCGACGAATCGGGCAACGGCGGTATAGCGCGCGGTGCGTCTCGTGCGCAAGTAATGTGCTTCATCGATGATCACGAGCGTGCGAAGCGGGGCGCGCTCGCGCACCCTGTTCAGCGGTCCGGTATCGTCAACCGTCGTGTCGTGCACGCCGTCGCGGCGGGAGAAGCCGTGCACGGAGTGCAGTCGTATGTGCGGTAGCCGCGCGTGGATGATCGCGGTACGCCACATGGACTGTAGCGCGGCTGGTGCGATCACATGCACCTGCTCGTACGCGCTGGCCACGCCGAGCGCGGTATAGGTTTTCCCAAGTCCCACGTCGTCCGCGAGGAGGGCGCCGTGATGCTTTCGCATCGCGGTGTGAATGCGAGCGACGGCGTCACGCTGGTGTGGGAGCAGCGTGATGTCACCGAGTTCAGCGGGCGGCGGTGGTGCGATGATGGCCGTGGCGAGCCGAGCCTGCACGTGGCGCGCGTCGTGGGGAGACCACGTCATGGGGTGTACCAGTCGAGCAATGGAGTGAGTTGGCGAAGCGGAACGTCGTACGCATCGGCGACCGCGAGATCGAGGTCATCGATCGGGACATGCTCGTGCTTGGCGAGTCGTTCTCCGATCGGCGCGAGCAGGGTGCGGGCGCGGAGCCAGTCGTGGGGAACGGGCAGGGCGGCCACGGTCCAGCCGAGGAATCGCCGAAAGCCACCGCGGGCGGGTTCAGCGAGCACGTCGAGCCAGGCGGCGGCAATGGTGGAGTTCAGCAGCGCGTCGAGCGCGTAGGCGTCGTCGAGGCAGGCGGTCCGCACCACGTAGCAGCTGTTGAGCGGTACGGTGGGATCGCCGGCATCGAGCACGCGGGTGCGCAGTCGTTTGCCGATGTCGGCCCAGACGACGCGAGGGGTATCGGCGCGTGCGGCTTCGGTGCGAAACAGCGTCCACCAAGGCATGCGGGCGCGGGCATCGCGTCGACTTTCGAGGCGGGGGCGCCAGTGCGCGAGCCACCGTGTGGTGGCGGGTGGCAGCGTACGCAGTGGCCGCCCATCGAGACCGTGTGTCCACAGAATGCGTAGCTCGTCGCTGGCCATCGGCGATCCGGTATTGGGCGTTCGGGCAGTGATGCCTTCCCCGCGCAACGCGGGCCGCAGCAGTCGGCGTTCGATGACGGCCGACCGTGGCACGGACGCGGTGCCTGGCGCGGGGTTGTCGGCGGCGACCACGGTGGCGGAGTCGTCATCGTGTTCGTGCGCGCGCACGAGAAACGCGGCGTTGCAGCCGCATTTGACGCCGAGTAGTGGTCGTCCGAGGGGGGAATCGCCGAGTGCGGGGCCGGCGGTTCGGAGCCGTTCGAAGGCGGCGAGAGCGGGTGGTGGGAGGAGGATCCATGGGGCGGCGGCGTCCCCATCGAGGGCGAGGCGTGACGGGGGAATCGGGAAGCGTCGTTCGCCGTGTGCGGTGCTGATCGTGACGTCGATGTCGGTGGGCGCGTGGCTTGGTGAGTCGTTGGCTGCGTGCTTGCGGGCGATCAGGAGCGACGGATACGTGGCGGCGTCGAACAGCGCGGGGGCGTCACTCCAGTCGCGGATCGTACGGACGGTGGCGTACTGGGCGATCGTGCGGCGGACGCCGCCGCCGGAGAGGGTACGCCACAGCTTGGCGGGTACGAGCAGGGCGAGCGTGCCACCCGGCGCGAGCAGCTCGAGGCTGCGCTCGATGAAGGCGACCGAGAGATCTGGTTGCGAGGCGAAGCCGACGCCGGCGCCGGCGCGCGCGGCCCCGGCGTGCCAGGTGGCGGCGCGCATGCTGCGAAACTCTCGACGCAACTGTTCGCGCTCGCGTGGGGCGAGAGCGTGCGGGCGTACCCAGGGCGGGTTACCGATGAGGACGTCGAAGCCACCGGTGGCGGCCACGTCGGCGAAGTAGGTGACGAAGCGGAACGGTAGTGCGCCGCCGTCGGCGAGTTTGGCTCGGGCGGCGGAGAGCTCGCGACATTGTGTGCGGAGCGCGTCGAGCCTGAGGTGGTCGGCGCGACTGGGCGTGCGTCGTTCACCGAAGAGATCACGCGCCCGGAGTACGCTGAGCAGAGCGGCACGATCGGCGCGCACGGCATCGCGTTGCGTGGAGAGCGCGGCCATCGCGCGTTGGCGTTCCTCGCGCTGCAGGGCGATGGCGATAGACTGTTTGCGTGGACCGGTGGCGCGGGTGTAGCGCTCGCGCAGCGCGGTCAGCGTGCGGGCGCTGAGCGGTGCGAATCGGAAGTTACCCCCGGCGAGTGAGTCGCCCACGCGGATGTGATGATCCAGATTGGGCAGTGGCGGCACGCGGGTGATGTCGGTTTCCGCGCATTCGATGACCACCGACAACCACAAGCGCAGCTCGCAGAGCCAGACAGCGACCGGGTTCCGATCGACGCCGAAGATGCAGTGCGTGAGCAGCTGTCGTCGGATACGATGCGGGTCGGCGGCCGGCGATTCCGCGAGTCGCGAGGTGGCGAGCAACTGCGTGCGTTGGTGCAGCGTGCCGAGACGCTCGAGCGTATGCACCAGGAAGGCGCCTGATCCGCAGGCCGGGTCGAGAATGCGCAGACGGTGCAGCGCGTCGGCGGTGGCGGGGGCGAGCACGAGCGGCGCGGCGCTATTGTCGAGGGCATCGGGAGGAAGGTCGGGGAGGGCGGCGAAGAGGGCATCGCGGACGACCTGATCGACCAGTGCCGGCGGCGTGTAGAACGAGCCTGAGCGTCGGCGCTCGTCGGTGGCCATGAGTGATTCGAAGGCGCGTCCCAACATTTCGGGATCGACGGCCGCTTCCGACCAGCTGGCGGAGTCTTCGTGGGCGGTGAACCGGTGCCGGTCGAGGACGGCGCCAACCAGATGCGCAATCGCATCATCGCTGAATCGCAAGCTGCGGTGACGTTTTTCGAGCGGCGTTGGGGAGAACAGGCCGCCATTGAGAAACGGGACGGCGCCGAAGCGGCGTGCGGCCGGCGCGCGATCCCGCCGCGGCGTGTTGAGCGTGCCGAAGAACAACGGGCGTAGCAGTCGCTGGTGCAGCTGTCCGCCCAGCTCGAGCTGGGCGGTGGTATGATGCAGGAGAAAGTCGAGGCGATGATCGAGCCAGCCCTTGGCTTCGAGAAACGCGAGAAAGAGACAGCGGCTGGTGCAGAGCAGGGCGAGTTCGCGCCGTTCGGCGGGTGACGTGGCGCTCGCGGCGGGGCCGGTCACATCGGTCGCGAGTGTGGTGACGGCGCGCTCGAGAATGCCATAAAAGCGATTCGAGAGCGCTTCGCGTCGGAGGATGTCGGTGAACCGTGCGTGCCGCAGCAGGGCATCCTGCTCCGGCACGGCGGCGAGCGCGCGCAGCGTGTCGGCGTCAGAATCGACCACGCGGGTGCGATCGATCCGCAGGGCCGCCACGCGCGGTCCGCTGCTGTGTGAGCCGACCGTGGCGATGCAGAGGGTACGTGCACGCGCGTCGAGCGTGATCAAGCACCAGTGTCGTGCTGGCGCCTGTTGCAGCATGGTGGCGGCCAGCCGTTTGGTCAGCTCGCGCGGATCGGTGGCGCCGGCGAGATCGGTGGGCGGCGCGAGTTCGGCGCAGAGTAGTCGTAACGTGCCCGGGCCGCGCACGAGATCGGCGCTGCTGGTGAGCGCGTCGATGTGCAGGCGATCGCGCCCGTCGGCGGAGAGCGCGGTGGGCGTCGCGGTGAAGCCCATGGCTTGGGCGATCGGGCGTAGCGACAGGCGGGAGTCGGCCTGCGCGAGCAGTTGGGCGGCGGCGCGGAGTGTGAGCACGCAGCCACAGTGGGGGCGCGTGGCAGACCGTGTGTCACCCGAAGTGCGCCGGCGGTGCTTTCGGAGCGCAGCTTCGCAGAGCACCTTGCGGCATGCCCGTCACGACTACCTTGCCGCCACGCTCCGACCCCCCCGATTGGGTCGAGGTCGCACAAGTGTTCGCGCGGCTCGGGCTGACCGCCTTCGGCGGGCCGGCGGCGCACATCGCCGCTATGGAGGACGAGATCGTGCACCGCCGGCAGTGGATCAGTAGCGACGAATTTGTCGACTTGGTGGGCGTGGCGAATCTGATTCCCGGACCGAACTCCACGGAACTCGCGATCCACCTCGGCTTTCGACGCGCCGGATGGCGGGGGCTGATTGCCGCCGGCGTCTGCTTCATCGTGCCTGCGGTACTGCTGGTGTGGGTGCTCGCCGTGGCATACGTGCACGGTGGATCACGGCTGAATGCGCCAGCGATCCTGGCGGGGCTACAGCCGGTCGTACTGGCGGTCGTCGTGCAGGCACTGTGGCGACTTCGCGCGAGTCTGGTGCGTTCACGTCGGGCTGCGGCACTGGCAGCGGGCAGCCTGATCGCCGTGCTGGCGGGCGTTTCCGAGATCACGGTGCTGGTGGTGGTAGTCCTCGTCTCTTTTATGATCTCGCGCGCGACGATCCCCGACGATACCGAACCGGGATCGGATCACCGCGCGCTCGCGGCGTTCGGCTGCGTCGGCGCCGTCGCGACCGGTATGAGCGCGCCCTCGGTCTTTCTGTCGTTCGCGAAAATCGGCAGTGTGCTCTTCGGCAGTGGCTACGTGCTGCTCACCTTTCTGCGCGGCGAATTCGTACTGCGTCACGCGGTGCTCACCGACGCGCAACTCCTCGATGCCATCGCGGTGGGACAGGTCACGCCGGGCCCGGTCTTCTCCGCCGCCACCTTCGTGGGATATCTGATCGCCGGGAATGCCGGCGCTGCCGCTGCGACCGCCGGCATCTTTCTCCCGGCGTTCGCCGGTGTCGCCCTGACCGCACCGTACGTCGCGCGACTGCGCGGCTCTCGGCGTTGGTCGTCGGCGCTGGACGGCGTGAACGCGGCCTCCCTCGCCCTCATGGCGTCGGTCGTGTTGGTCATGGCGCGACGTATCGCGCCCGATCCAGCCGCTCTGGCTATCTTGATTTCAGCCGCGGCCGTGCTCGTGTCGACGCGCATCGGCAGCGGGTGGGTGTTGCTGGCCGGCGGAATCGTCGGACTGCTGCGCACGCTCGCTTGAGTGCTCGCGGTTTCCTTCTTCCTCACGGCACGACTTCCCATGCCCGTCTGCTGGCTCAACGGATCCTTCGTCGCGGAACAGGACGCGTCGGTCTCCATCTTCGACCGCGGCCTGTTGTTCGGCGATGGCGTGTACGAAGTCGCGGCGGTGTTGAACGGGCGGCTGCTCGATGCCGACCGGCATCTGGTACGATTGGCGCGCTCACTCGCGGCCATCGCTATTCCACATATCCAGTCGGCCGCCGCGTGGCTCGAGGTGATGCAGCAGCTGGCCACGCGAAACGGCGTGAGCGAGGGCCTCGTATATCTGCAGGTCACGCGTGGCGTGGCTGAGCGCGACTTTCCGTTCCCGGCGCACGCGACCCCCACGATGTTCGCCTACGCCCGCCCGAAGGCGCTACAGGCTGATCCGAATGCAGCAGGCGTCCGGTTGCTTTCGGTGCCCGACATGCGCTGGACGCGGTGTGACATCAAGAGCACCAGCATGCTGGCACAGGTGCTCGCCAAGCAGTCGGCGCGTGCCGGCGGTGCGTTCGAAGCGATGATGCACGACGATGGTCTCGTGACGGAAGGTGGCTCCAGCAACCTCTGGATCGTGAATGACGGCGTCGTGCAGACGCGTCCGCTCGCGAACGATATCCTGGCCGGTATCACGCGCGACGTCGTGCTCGAACTCGCGCACGCGGCCGACGTGCCGGTGCACGAACGCGCGTTCACGGTGGCGCAGGCGAAGGCGGCGAAGGAGTGCTTCATGAGCAGCGCCACGAGCTTCATCCTGCCGGTCACGACGATCGACGATGATCGCGTGAGTGGTGGGGCCCCCGGCCCCGTCACCATGCAATTGCGCGCCGCCTATCTCGAGCGCGCCGGACAGCTCACGCGATAAACCGCGACAATCGCTACTGCGCGACATATCCGCGGTCTTTCCATCGCACGTTGTTGCCGCGCGCGATCGCCGCGATACAGATCGCGAGCACAATGGCGCCGCCCAATGGCGCCAGCAGCGCGCGGCGCATCGGGTCACCATTGATGCGGTTCGCCGCGGCGAACGAGGCCAGCACGGCGGCACTGGTGGCGAGGCTCCAGAGCAGCAGCCCCGTGCCGATGCCGTTGCCCGTGGCAATGGCCACGGCACACCACGCCAACGTCGCGAACGGCATCAGCAGGCCCAGTGGAAACGACAGCAGCAGGAACGGAAATAGCCATTGGCCCGCCGCCCCCCACCACATCGCGTGGCGTCCACCGGCATACATGTTCTTGCCCCAGCCTTTCACCAAGCTACCCAGGCCGTCGTACATCCGAGTACTGAGCTGATCGATGCCAAGCGCCAGCGACACGCGATCGCCGCGAGCCTGAATCGTCTGCGCCATCATCACATCTTCCGCCACGAAGCCTCGCACGGGCTCGTGACCACCGATGGCATCGTACACACGGCGCGACAGCATGAAGCACTGACCGTTGGCCACCACGTCGCGGGGATTGGTGGCCCGTTCCATCGCGTCGGCCCCACCGTAGCGTGTGAGAATCAGCGTGAACACCGACGGCTGCACCGCACGCTCCCACACCGTGCCCATCTCCTGGTGTCCGGCCACCGACAACAGCTCCGCGCCTCGTCGCTCTCGCATGCCAACCATGCGCACCACCAGATCCGGCGCGTGGCGGGTGTCGGCGTCGGTGAACAGCAGCAATGATCCCGTGGCGTGGGCCGCGCCCGACTGACAGGCCCACTGCTTGCCGAACCAGCCGGCGGGCAACGCCGGCGCGTCTACGATCTTCACTCTCGCGTCTCCGGCCGCCGCCTCACGCGCCAGCGCGCCAGTCCCATCGGTGGAATGATCGTCCACGACCACGAGCTCGAGGTCGGGCCAGGTTGATGCACGGATACTGCGAATGCATGCGGTGATGTGCGCCGCCTCGTTCCGGGCGGGGAGGACGATGCTGACGCGCGGTACCGGCGCTGCCGTTGTCGCCGTCGTCGCCGTCACGTCGATGTCGTCGAGGCTGGGCGTCGTGCGAAGTCTTCGGGCCAGCACCATCGGCGCCGCCACCCACGGCGTCGCCGACAACGCGGCGGTGGCGGCGCCCAGTAGCGAAATCGACGTCAACCCCGAAATATAGTTCAGCATCATCCCCGAAAGCTCACCGTTCACTGCGCCGTACGACAGCGCACGGCACGCATCGTGACGAGTCGGTGTGGTTCCGTTGCTCCCCCGAGTCAGGACCGGTACGTTCACACATGGTCGCGGCGGCTGGTACTTTCGATCTTTCCGAGGGTGAACCTCGAGACGTTGGTCACCGAGGTGCGCAGCACCCGCACGCCTTCCGGGTGCCGCCACTTCTCCCCATCGACGCCCGTGTTGCCGTGATCTCGCCGTCGGGCCCGCTGCAGGGGGCCCACGAGCTCGAGCGCGCCGTCGCGACGGCAGGGTCGCTGGGATGGAGAGTAACGGTGGGGCAGCACGCGCTGCAGCGCACCGGCTATTTCGCCGGGGACGACGCGCAGCGTGGCGACGATCTCCTGGCAGCGTTGCAAGACGATACCGTCGACGGCATCTGGTGCCTCCGGGGTGGCTACGGCGCGGCACGCCTGTTACCGCGTCTCTCGGCCGAACTGCTGCAGCGTCATCCCAAGGCGTTGATCGGCTATTCCGACATTACCGCGCTGCACGCCGCGTGGCAGCACGCCGGGCTCGTGAGCTATCACGGTCCCACGGCACGCGCCCCCCTTTCCGATTTTTCGCGCGATTCCCTCGTGCGAGCGCTACAGCACGGCACCGACAGCTGTGGCGAAGCGCCCGAGGCCCGTGTGGTGCGCGGCGGCCGCGCCACCGGTCGTTTGGTCGGGGGCAACCTGGCGCTCGTATCCTCGCTCTGCGGCACGCCGTGGGCCGTGGATTGCCGCGACGCGATCCTGGTGCTCGAGGACATCGGTGAAGCCACCTACCGCCTCGATCGCATGCTCACGCAGCTTCGGCTCGCCGGCGCCTTCGAGGGGTGCGTGGGGGTGGCTTTCGGCCATTGCACCGATTGTCCCGACACCACCGACGACGGCAGCCGCGCGATCGAGGTGATCGTGGCCGAGCTTGCCGACGCGTTACAAGTCCCCACGCTGCATGGCATCCCGGTCGGACATATTTCCGATCAGTGGACGGTACCGTTCGGCGCGATCGCGACGTTGGATGCCGACGCACGCACGTTGTCAGTCTCCACCGTCGCCGTTCCGCCATCTCACTAAACTCACCACCGAGCACGCATATGAAGACCGCACAGCAACTCATCGCCGAAGCGAAGGCGGGCATTGCCGAAGTCACGGCGCGTGAAGTACAGGACCGCCTCGCGGCTGGATCGCCGATCGTCCTGATCGACGTTCGCGAACAGAACGAGTGGAATCTCGGGCACGCCGCACCGGCGCAGTACATCGGTCGCGGCGTGCTCGAAAGCCAGATCGAGTCGCGTGTGCCGCGCGATGCGCAGGTTGTGCTGATGTGCGCCAGTGGGAATCGCTCCGCGCTGTCCGCGCGCACGCTGCTCGACATGGGCTACACGAACGTCGCGTCGATGGCGGGTGGGTTCCGCGATTGGGTAGCCTCGGGTGGCGCGGTGGCCGACTGAGCGAGTTCGCGCGCGACCAGCTCTTACAAACGGCACTGCAGCACGCGGATGTGTCGCGGCTCGCGAGGCGCTTGGCGAGTCGTGTCCCGGTCGATGCGTCGCCCGCCGCCGAGTCGCGGCTGGCAGCCGTGTCGGCCGTGTTGCGCGTGGTCGACGGGGAAACGGAGCTCTTGTTCATCAAGCGGGCGGAGTTGGAGCGCGACCCATGGAGCGGTCACATGGCGTTCCCTGGCGGCCGGCTCGAACCTGGAGATGCTTCACTGGAAATCACCGCGGTGCGCGAAACCCGGGAAGAACTCGCGCTCGATCTCACGCAGGGGCGCATGCTCGGGCGCCTCGATGATCTCGCGCCGCGCAATCGTTCGTTGCCGCCGATCATCATCCGCCCGTTCGTGGCGATCGTCGAGCCCAACGTGCTGTTCACGCCAAGTGCAGAAGTGGCCGCGACCTTCTGGGTACCGCTCGCGCGTTTGCAGCATGAGAGCTCGAAGGCCAAGTACGAGGTCGAGATGAACGGCATGCGCGCCTCGTTCCCGGCGTTTCGCGTGGAGCAGCACATCGTGTGGGGGCTGACGGAACGCATCGTGCGCCAGCTGCTGGCGCTGGTGAGTCCGTAGTAGGCTTCGTTCGTTCAGCATTGCATTCACCCGTACCCCACTTGAGGGCATGACGTTGCCGACGTGTTTCGCGCTTCTCCGCTCCGCTCGCGCCGCCGCCACCACCACGGCCATGCTCATCACCGGTACGGCGTTCACCGGCTGCCAGCGCCCGTCAGTGACCGCCGTGGCACCGATGTCGGGCAAGCGCGTGGAAAGTGATCGCGGTATGGTGGCCGCGTCGCACCCCGATGCTGCCGCGGCGGGTGCGGCGATCCTGGCGCAGGGCGGCAACGCCGTGGACGCGTTCGCCGCCACGGCCTTTGCGCTCGCCGTGACCGATGTGTCGCAGACGGGACTCGGCGGCGGTGGCGCGATGACCTTCTTCAACGCGAAAACCAGAACGGTCGAGCATCTGTCGTTCTACCCGCGGGCTGGCGAAGACGCCGCATGGACGCGCGCTGACAGCTCGCGCGGCCGTCGTCCGGGACGCGCCGCCGCCACGCCCGGTATGGTGGCTGGCGTGCTCGACGCGCAGGCCAAGTGGGGGAAGCTCACGCGTGCACAGGTCATGGCGCCGGCCATTGCGCTGGCGCGCGACGGTTTCGTGGTGTCGCCGTTGCTGGCCCGCACGATCGTGTCGTCGCGTGACAAGTTGATGGCCGATTCGCTGGCGGCCGCGCGGTTCATGCCACGCGGCGAGGCGCTGCGACCCGGTGATCGTCTCGTTCAACCGGAACTGGCAACCACGTTGCAACGCATTGCGAGCGAGGGCGTGTCGGCGTTCTACACCGGCGGTATCGCCGAACGGCTGTCGGCGAAGGTGCAGGCACAGGGGGGATTGATCACCGTGCGCGACATGAACACGTACTTCGTGACGTCTGTGCGCCCGCTGTGCACGATGTGGCGAGGCTACACCGTGCTCGGCGCGCCACCGCCAATGGGTGGTGCGTCGGTGCTCGAGATGCTGCAGCTGGCCGACGCCGCCGGCGTCGCCGATGCCGGCTCGTTCACCGAGAATGGCGCGGCCGTGGCGAAGCTCGCGGACATCATGCGTATCGGCGACGCCGACGCGAGTGAGTATCGCGGCGATCCGGCCGTGCAGCGCGTGCCCGCGCACGGCGTCGTGCATCCCGACTTCGCGCGACAGCGTGCGGGTCTGGTGGGCGGCGCACTGCCCGACACAGCTGTCGCCGGTAATCCGTGGGCGTTCGACACGCTCGCGTCGCCGGGCAACTGCGGCCAGTTCAATCCATATCCGGCGTCGACCGGACTGCGCGCGAGTAGTACCGACGGGGTGACGCGCGACACCACGACGGTCGAGGAGGGACAGAGCTTCACGTCGCACCTGGCCGTGGTCGACGGTGACGGTAGTGCCGTGTCGGCCACCACCACGGTTGGTGTGCTGTTCGGTTCGGGCGTGTACACCGATGGCTTCTTCTTGAATTCGGCCGGCAGCAACTTCGACGCGAAGACGCGCGGCACGAACCGCTACGCAAATTCTACCATGTCGCCCACGCTGATTCTCGACGGCGATAAGGTGCGACTCGTGGTCGGTGCCGCCGGGTCGCAGTACATCCAGCCGGCGATCACGCAGGTCACGATTCGTATGCTGGCCTTCGGTGAAGATCCCGCCGTGGCGCTGTCGGCGCCGCGTATTCACGCCAGTGATAACACGAAGGAAGTCGAAGTGGAACCGGGTTTTGCCACCAGCGTGTACCAGGCGCTTGTGGCGCGCGGGTACGCTCCGGCCAGCCGTGTGCGCGATATCAGCTTTGGCGGGGTGCACGCCGTGTTCGTGCGCAAAGATGGCAAGCGGATCGGGGTGGCGGACCCCCGTCGCGATGGCACGGCGGCGGGCTGGTAAAGCGCCGTACGGCGGGGGAGTTGACGAGCGAAGAGCTAAGAGCTAAGAGCTCAGAGCTCAGTCGCCAGTCTGATCTCTCCGTCTGAACGTGTTGACGGTCTGCCCTCAAAATCGATCTTGTGGCAAAAATTAGTCTCGCCTAAATTTCAGATATGGCTGCTGCGAATACTGATCCGACTGCTCCCCCTCCCCTGGACTCAGGCACGGCGGCGTCTTCTCCCCTGCCAGTTTCGGCGGAGCCCGGCTGGCGTCGGGCCCGGTTGGCGCCGTCGCTGGCCGAAGTGCATCGCTCGGTCGAAGTGAATGGTGCGACGTGGTTCAGGAAGCTGTTGGCCTTCGCCGGCCCCGGTTATCTGGTGGCGGTGGGCTACATGGATCCCGGCAATTGGGCGACTGGCCTCGCTGGTGGTTCGCGCTTCGGCTACGCGTTGCTCTCCGTGATCCTGCTGTCGAACCTGATGGCGATGTTGCTGCAGGGCCTGGCCTCGAAGCTTGGCATCGTCACGGGACGCGACTTGGCGCAGGCCTGTCGAGATCACTACTCGCGGCCCGTCGCTTTCGCGCTCTGGGTGCTGTGTGAAATCGCCATCGCGGCGTGTGATCTCGCCGAAGTGATCGGCACGGCGATCGCACTCAATCTGCTTTTCGATATCCCGCTGGCGTGGGGCATCGGGATCACGGCGGTCGACGTACTGATCGTCCTGTATTTGCAGAACAAGGGATTTCGCCTGCTCGAGGCGTTGGTGATCGGGCTGATCGCGGTCGTGGGCGGCTGTTTCCTCTTTGAACTCTTCATCGCGCGGCCGGACGTGGTCGACGTGGCGGTCGGATTCATTCCAACCACGCAGATCTTCACCAATCCGGAAATGCTGTATCTCGCGATCGGCATTCTCGGGGCCACCGTGATGCCGCACAATCTGTATCTACACTCGTCGATCGTGCAGACGCGGAAGTACGAGGAGACGTCGGCAGGCAAGCGCGAGGCGGTGCGGTTCGCGTTCATCGATTCCACGATAGCGCTCACCTTCGCGCTGTTCATCAACGCGGCTATCCTGATCGTGGCGGCGGCGACCTTCTATACCAGCGGCAACACCGAAGTCGCGGAGATCCAGGACGCATACAAGCTGCTCACGCCACTCCTTGGTGTAGCGGGCGCCAGCACGATCTTCGCCCTCGCGTTGCTGGCGTCGGGGCAGAACTCCACGATCACGGGTACGTT
>Ga0105046_10005623_pt1 | contig 19834 bp, 19 predicted proteins | sample MAT03_FD_78385 | JGI IMG/M metagenome (GOLD analysis project Ga0105046, IMG submission 78385) | Freshwater microbial communities from Lake Fryxell liftoff mats and glacier meltwater in Antarctica - MAT-03 (megahit assembly) | ecosystem: Environmental > Aquatic > Freshwater > Ice > Liftoff... | reverse complement strand
CAAGCACTCGTTTGCGCACCAGGGCGCTTCGTAACACAAAGTGGACTTGCCCATTGCGACCCACCACGGGTTACATAACCGGCGGGAAAAGACTCCCAAGCCGACGTAAGGGCAACTTCACAGAACATTTATGTAGCCGCAGCGATGCGCCAGCATAGTGAGGCGAATCGACGGCTCCCGGGTGCGGTCCATAAACCCGAGCGACCAAGTATAGTCCACCCCGACGCGACGACCGCCGCGTGCGGTGCGAAGCGCGTTGGATTCGGGATGCACGTCGCAGGGATGAGGGTCACGACCGAACAGATCTAGAAATCTGATTGGTGTCACCAGAGCGGTGTCGTGTGGGGTGGGGCTCCCTGCCATGGGCGTATTAGGCGAGTACCATCTGTTAAGCAGGGAAGAGTTTTGCAGGCCGTGTCGCGTGAGTTTGAAACCCGGCGAACGGGGGTCTACAATCCCGACCCAGCGGAACTCGGTTTGTGCTGGCCTTTGTTCGGAGCTTTACCATGGCAGTTACCACTTTCGCATATACCCCCGGCCAGTTGCTTCAATGCACGGTCGACAAGCTTCCCCGCAACCCGGACCAAGCGGACACGCTTCGTCGCCTGATGCGTTTGGATCCCGTGAATAAGCGGGCGCTTCGCCGGGCGCAGCGCATGCGTCGCCAACGAATGATTGTGTACAACCGTGGTAATCGCGATTGGTACAGCCGCGAGAAGAGCGCAAAGGTTGTTCACGCGGGCGTGGGTGAGACTTTCACCTTGCCGTACACTCACGATCTGGTACACGACATCGCGGTCATCGTGCCGTTCGTGACAATCGTGGCAGGTAAGTAGAGCCACAGGTGCTGATTGTGGGATTGACCTCGCAGCGCTTTGCGAGTTGTTCTGCTATCTAGGGACTGTTGCGGGCCAACCGCTGAAGAGCGGCAAAAGTGGTTTGAGCTTTTCACAGGCATCGCTTTTGGCGGTGCTTTTTCTTTTGGCCATTTCATTGCGAGTTAAGCCATAAAGCGAAGCGCAAGCACGCGCCTTGTCTGGCTAAAAATGATGTTTATCGCCTAGCCTGGCGTCTAGGTTGGTCATGCGATCAGAGCGAGTCATCGGCCTTACAGTTCTACCTTTCGCCCGTACTTGGGTAGCCAAGCAAGGGGTAGCCAAGAAAGTAAGTATGAATCTCCGCATCGTTATCGTGGGGTCGGCTGTTTTGTTCGTCGGTCTTTCGGCTGCGCTCTATCTCGCCCTGCGAAGCCAGACCCCGTCGAAGTTTGCTATGCCTGAAGCTCCATCGGTCCCTGTCTCCGGAGCCGCTCCCCTTGCGGATTCGGCGGGGCAAGCCAATGCTGGTGCCACGGGCGTCAAGACTTACGTTGTTCGCGGGCGCATCATCACTCTGCCCGCGAGCGAAAGCAAAATTTATTTTCAAGTGCATCACGAGGAGATCAAAGATTTTCTCGACAAAGATGGCAAAGTTGTCGGCATGAAGGAGATGATCATGCCCTTCCCCGACCTCGCCCCCAATCTAAGTTTGGCGGCGTTCGCAACGGGCGATGATGTTGCGATTACGTTCGACGTGCGCTGGGACGGACCCCCGCGAACTCTGGTTACTTCGGTAACCTTCCTCTCCGCCCCGACTCCGCCGCTGCTTCTCAGCAATGAAGTTAAATAGAAAACTTGCCCCCCTCTCCGCATCCCGCGGAGACGGCAGCTCGCTATTGAAAGCAAATCGCGACAAGCCGTGTTCACGCCATCGGTGAACCGGAGTAATTACTCTTCCTCGATCCCAAAGATTTCCGAAAACTGATTGCGAAGTTGGGAGGCCGGCAAGAGCGTCGATTCGCCGTCTTTGAACAGTTCATGTTCCGGCGGAAGTACGTTCACGGTTCCGACAAAGTAGATCACATTTCGTTCACCGAGCGCGGCGTCCAGTAGCATGAACGCTAAGTTCAGGTAGCGGTCGTCGGCTTCCGCAGGGCAGCCCTTGATGCGAAGAATTAGATTAACTTCACCGTCCTCGTCGTCATCGGAATCGCCGGTCTCCCCCGCTCGCGATTTAGCTGCGGTTACCTTGCTCGGGCGGTCCGCTTCGTTTTCCTCATCATCGTCGTCCTCATCATCTTCATCATCTTCATCATTGTCCCCATCCTGGTCACCTTCGTCGGTCCCCCCGTAGAAAACAAACGAAACATCATCTGCGGTGATAGTCACATCTTCGTAAGTGTACTCCTGAGTCGCGAAGTCTGCCTCGGGCGGGCAGAAGGGAATAATTTCCCAACGTTCGTCGATGGATGGGGCCGCGTCAACGAGCTGCTCCACGACTTCGGCCGTGTCGCTGTGGCCGTGGGCGGTCAGGATCAATGCTCTCGGGCCCACATGAACCTCGTCATCGTCCTCGGACGCGAAAACGATTAGACCCAGGTGCTCATCGAGCGCTTCGAGTCGATCTACAAGTTCCACAAACCGAGGCCCATCGACATCACGCGACGCGTAGAGCTCTTTCTCGTGCCGAATAAACCAATCCCAGAACGCTTTGATTTGTTCCTCGCCAGGCATGCCCCTAAATTAGCCTGGGAACGGAGGCTGCGTCGCCGGTCTGGCTATTTTTCGTCATGTTGACCATCACAATTAGCGCTCCCGTCGCCTGAGTTCAGCCAACTAGTAGTTTCCGCGTTGCTCGGCTTGAGCAAGGTACTCTTGAACCAGATGGATACACGCCCTCCAAACGTCGTCTTTGATGCGAGCGATGCACTCTTTGAGACCTCGCTAGCGCTTCCGGGCTTGCGACGCGGCAAAGTGCGCGATGTCTACGACCTCCCATCCGACCCGGCGTCTGCTTTCAGGGGTTATCAACTCCTCCTCGTCGCGACCGATCGGATCTCGGCTTTCGACGTTGTGATGCCAACCCCCATTGCGGGCAAGGGCCGATTGCTCACCCAGCTCTCGACGTTCTGGTTACGGTTCATCGAGCGCCGTGGCGTGTGTCGCACGCACATCATCAGCACAAATGTTGAGTCGCTCCCTCAAGCCGCGTTTACCGGCGGGGGGACGACCCGTGAGCAACTCGACGGGCGGAGCACAATCGCCCACCGCGCCAAAGTAATTCCTATCGAGTGCGTGGTGCGAGGTTATCTTGAGGGTTCGGGATGGAAAGAGTACCAGAAGACGGGCAGCGTCTGCGGGATCAAGCTGCGCACGGGGCTACGGCAATGTTCAAAGCTGGACGAGCCAATCTTTACACCCGCTACCAAGGAGGAGGCGGGCAAGCATGACCAAAACATAAGTTTCGAGATCGCGGCGGCCCAGGTGGGTAGCGGGTTGATGGAGCGGCTGCGCAGCCTGTCGCTGGAAATTTACGCGGAAGCGGCGGATTACGCCGCCAAACGTGGGATTCTCATCGCGGATACCAAGTTTGAGTTTGGGCTGCTTCCCGGTGGCGAAGAAGTGGTGCTGGTTGATGAAGCGCTCACGCCGGATAGCTCGCGGTTCTGGCCCGCCGCGTCGTTCGAGCCCGGGAGGCCGCAGGCCAGCTTTGACAAGCAGTATCTGCGCGACTATCTCGAAACTATGGTTCAACGTAAGCAGTGGAACAAGGCCGCTCCCGGTCCAAGTCTCTCGCCCGAGGTCGTTGCGGCGACATACGCAAAGTATTTGGACGCCGTGAACATGCTCACAACCTGAAGTCATCATTAATCGCGGGGCCGTGCGGGCGCAAGAGCATCAAGCCGCTTCGGGCGCGATTCCTTGACACGCGCCGAATGTCACGATGCTTATTACTTATTTTATCATCTGCTCGGCCGCGCTGTTCGCAAGTATACTTACGCTCGTGGCGGGCTTTGGTCTGGGCACCCTGTTGATGCCCGTCTTCGCCATCTTCTTCCCGCTAGAGGTTGCGATCGCGGCCACCGCGATTGTCCACTTCATTAATAACATAACCAAGCTAATCCTGGTCGGCAAGTTTACGAAGTGGTCGGTGCTGGGGCCGTTCCTACTCGGGGCAATTCCCGCGGCGTTGCTCGGGGCATTCCTTTTGCACGTTCTTGGCAGCGCCGACGTGCTCCATCAATATTCGATTGGATCAGTTACCGGGCGGATAACCCTTGTGAAAATTGCCGTCGGGGCCGCGTTGATCGGCTTCGCCGCGATCGAGTTCTGGCCCCGCTTTGACAAACTTGCTTTCGAAAGGAAGTGGCTCGCTGTTGGCGGCGCGATCTCAGGCTTTTTTGGCGGTCTGACGGGTATGCAGGGGGCTCTTCGGGCCGCGTTCTTGGTGCGATGCGGCCTGACGAAACGCGAACTAGTGGGGACTGGCAGCACGGCGTCGGCTTTCATCGACGCCACCCGGCTTCTTTTTTACTTCATCGCGGCGTGGTCGGCGCGAAACGAGGCGTTCGATCTGGGCGAGGGCCGCGTCGGAGTTATCATCGCAGCGAGCCTGACCGCATGCGCCGGCTCCATTCTTGGTGCTCAATTGATTGAAAAGGTCACCTTTGCGGCGGTGAAGGTGACAGTCGCCTGTTGCCTCGCGATCGTGGGGTTGCTGCTCATCGCCGGGTTGACCGGCGCGTAACGCTAGTTTGGCGAAGCTAGCTTTCGCGGGCGACTTCATCTCTGACTCATTTATCCCCGCAACGTGGGCCTACTCAAGTCGCTGCCAGACCGCAAAACTCCGTCCTGATCGCCTCATCGCGCCTGAAGCACCAGGTTTCCCACTGTCTTCGCGGCGGGCAGGGTCGTAACGCGCAGTGATCTCTCATTAGTGCTCACTATCATCGCGCTGGGTTACTACCATACCGGCGTGAAGACGGTTGGCGACACTATCGCAGGCGACGGCGCGGCTTCCAGCGCGGGAGGTTCGGGCTTCGCGTCTGATCCTTCCTTACGTGTATCGGTCCCCATTCGATCCGGCGAGCGCGGGGTGGTCGAGTTAAGAGCACTCGCTGGAATCGCGGTACTTGCAAACGTCGCGGCGGTTGGCAGCGGCATCCCCGTTGTTTTTCTCCACGGGCTCGTAGGTCTTAACGACCATTGGGAGGGCGTGGTGGAGCACGTCCGTGGCTCGGCCAAGTGCATATTGCTTGAGTTGCCGTTGCTCGATCTCGAATACGAAGATTGTTCGATTGATGGCGCGACGGAGTTAACTGAAAAGTTTCTCGCCAAAGTGGTGGGCGAACGTGCGGTGCTAGTTGGTAACTCATTCGGCGGGCACGTCGCTTTAAAGCTTGCCATCGGTCGCCCTGATTTGGTTCGCGGACTGGTGCTTGCTGGCGCGAGCGGGCTGATCGAGAAGAGCATGGTGGGGGATGTGCAAATCCGTCCCAGCCGTGAATGGCTCGAACGTAAGATCGGCGAGCTCTTCTACGACAAATCAAAGATGAACCGCGCCGACATCGAGAGGGCCTTTGCCACCTTAAATCACCGCCAGCAGGCGCGGGCGATGGTCAAACTGTCAAAGTCGGCCCGGCGCAACCACCTGGGCGAATATATCGGAAATATTAAGTGCCCAACACTTATCTTATGGGGACGCCAGGATATCGTAACTCCACCCGAGGCGTGCGATCTCTTCGCCAAGGGCATCCCCAACAACCGTGTCGTGTGGCTGGATGACTGCGGGCACGCGCCGATGATCGAGCGGCCTCGCGAGTTCGCCGCGGCGTTGACCGACTACCTCAAGGGGCTCGCGTAAGGTGGCCGGGCAAACGGGTTTCATCGGCGGCCGCAGGGCCGGGATGCGCGGATCGAGTTTTACCGGGCTGATCGGCGCGGGAATGCGTGTTTACCTCTCGAGGCGTATCGGGCTGCTCAACAATCATAAGTATTGGACGCGTAACACCGCAGGGATACAGCGGGCGCAGTTGCGGAATCTGCTGCGGAGCGCTTCAGCCACCGAGACGGGTCGTAAACATAATTTTGCATCGCTGGCCGAGCTGGACAATACCGCGATGCTGGAAGAGTACCGCAGGTCGGTGCCGATCGCGGACTGGTACGCCCACCAGAGCGAGTTCGCGCGGATGCGCGAACAAGGCGAGCCAGACGTGTTGTGGGGCGGGGTTGTCAGAGATTTCGCGCAGACCAGTGGCACCACCGCTGGTGATAAGTTCATCCCCGTGAGCAGCCTGATGCTCCGGAGTAACATGCTGGCCTCGCTGGATATCTTTGCGCATCTTTCCCGCGCTGGGGTTTCGCTGGCGGGTCTGCTCTCGGGCAAGAGTTTGTTTCTGGGCGGATCAAGCTCGCTGCATGAGAACGAAAAGGGAATCCGGACGGGGGACTTATCAGGTATTGTAACTCCTCTGATCCGTTGGCCGCTTAGCAAAATTTATCTACCCGGCCCGGAGATCGCGCTGCTCAGTCACTGGCCCACCAAGATTGATGCGATGGCCAAACGGTGTCTTGATGAAGACGTGCGGATGGTGAGCGGGATGCCCAGCTGGGCGCTGGTGCTCTTTGACAAAGTAATCCAACTCGCGCGGGAGCGGGGCATGGCGGCCGCAACCATCCGCGATGTGTGGCCTAACTTCAGCACCTTTGTGCATGGCGGCGTGAAGTACGCCCCCTTTGATCAGCGCATGCGGCAGATCTATTCCGGAGATGCGATGGGGGCCGATGTGCCTCATCGCATCGAGCTTTATCCAGCATCCGAAGGCTTTGTCGCGATCCAGGACACTCCCGGCGAGAGAGGCTTGCGGCTGTGCTCGGATCAACATAACTTCTTCGAGTTTGTGCCGCTTGAATCAATCGATAGTGCAGACCCGCCAGCGTTTACTTGCGAGCAGGTGGAAAAGGGTCAGCGTTATGTTGTAGTTATGTCTACGTGCGCTGGCTTGTGGCGTTATATTCTGGGTGACGTCGTGGAGTTTGACACGATTCCGGGGCGATTGCCCAGCGAAGTGGGGGGCGACTTGGCCGGGAGCGGCGAAGGGCCGTGTCGCTTGCGAATCGTCGGCCGACACCGGCACTTCATTAACGCGTTCGGCGAGAACTTAATTGTTGAGCATGTCGAGACGGCGGTGGCGGAAGCGGCGGGGGCATCGGGCTTGATAATCGGCGAGTTCACCGCCGCGCCTATCTATCCGATGGGTGACCGCCGGTCCGGGCTGCAAGTGGCGGTTGAAATGAATGCACCGCCATCAGAGGAATCGCTCGCGATCTTCGCCTTCGCACTTGATGCATCGCTGAAGCGTCAGAATGTCGATTACACAACCAAGCGCACCGATGGGTTGGGGATGACCGCGCCGACCATCAGCACGCTCCCGATGGGATCATTTCATCGCTGGCTGGAGCGAAAGGGCAAGCTGGGTGGGCAGCACAAAATTCCCCGATGCGCCAACCACCGCGAGATCATCGAGCCGCTGATAGCCGAAGCCGTAACCGCCGGTGTTTCAGGCTGATTGCGTGCGGTCTGCCTTCTGTTTAAGTCGCCCTTAGTAACTTGTCACGCAACGCCTTTGCGGGCGAGCCAAGCCAGATATAATATTCAAACCGAAGCGGTGTGCTCCAAGCGGGCGGCCATGCGTCAACCGGGCGCGAGATTAATTAATAACTCCGCCTCGGTCTTGCCACGAACTTCTTCCACGGTGACATCGGGCGCAAGCTCGGTGAGGGCAAACCGGCGCTTGGCCGCGTCCATCGTAAACACACCCAGCTCAGTAATTATCATGTGAACGCACCGCCGCCCTGTGAGCGGCAGTGTGCACTGCCGAACGATCTTGGGCGCGCCCTTGGCCGTGTGCTCCATCGTAACAACGACGCGCTTCACGCCCGCCACCAGGTCCATCGCGCCCCCCATCCCCTTGACCATTTTACCCGGAACCATCCAGTTGGCCAGGTCCCCCTCCTGCGATACCTGCATCGCGCCCAGAATGCAAAGGTCAACATGACCTCCGCGGATCATCGCGAAGGAATCGGCGGAAGAAAAGAAGCTCGCCCCCGTCCGCGCCGTCACGGTCTGCTTGCCAGCGTTGATAAGGTCAGCATCGACGCTTGCTTCATCGGGAAAAGGTCCGATACCCAGCAGCCCGTTCTCAGATTGTAACCAAACATCCATGCCCGCCGGCACAGCGTTGGCTACCAGCGTGGGCATGCCAATACCTAAGTTAACAATGTAACCATCGCGCAGCTCTTTCGCCGCACGCTGAGTGATCTGTTCGCGGTTCCACGCCATAGTGCAACAGGGTACGGTGGTGGTGGAGCCACGGCGGCTTTCTCTGTCAAACCTCCCGAGAGGTTTCGGGCCGCTTGGCTCAAGGTTTTACGACCAGCCGCCGCCGAGCTACCCAGCGACGCGGCAACCGACGGCCAACCGCCGCGTCTACCCTACAGGCAAGCCGGCCATCCCCGATTCCGGGGTGTAGATGGCCAACCGTGGTGCAGTTTCGGCAGCCGTGCCGATATCTCACTGCGGAATGAACCGTCAGCGCACTGATGGCCGATCGCGGTCGAAGCAATGACTGAAGAGTTACTGGCGAGCGTCGAAGCAAAGTTGGGCTATGGATTCAAGGATCCATCGCTGCTTTGGCTCGCGCTGACTCATGCCAGCAACGCTGAAAAGCGGGCGGAAAGCAATGAACGGCTCGAGTTTTTGGGCGATGCCGTGCTGGGCTTGGCCACCGTTGAACTTACGTTCAAGAAGTACCCCGCGCTACTTGAGGGGGATATGACCAAGATCAAGAGCCACGCTGTCTCACGCGAGGCGTGCGCCATCATCGCGGCAGACATCGGGCTTGATCGGCTGCTGGTGCTCGGCAAGGGAATGCAGAACAGCGGACCGCTTCCGCCCAGTTTGGCCGCCGCGGCGTTGGAAGCCGTGATCGGAGCGATCTACCTTGATGGCGGCTTCGAGGAGGCAGCGCGGTTTCTTCGTCCTCATCTCATGAAGGTGGTCGAGACGGCGTATCAGTCCGGGCACCAACGTAATTTTAAAAGCGTGCTGCAGCAGCACTCGCAGCAGACGTTGGGGTCAACCCCTATCTATCGAATCCTCGATGAGAAGGGGCCGGATCATGCAAAGTGCTTTAAGATCTGCGTCGAGATCGGGTCTAGGCGATTTGAGCCTGCCTGGGGGCAAACCAAGAAGAAGGCCGAGCAGGAGGCCGCGCTTATCGCTCTTCGCGAGCTTGAGATCGTGAAGGAAGATGAGGATGGCCAGCTCGTTATGGAGAAGTGACGAAGCTTTGAGGCCGGCGACTACCCCGTCGCCCCTAACGTAATATAACGTTCACTCGCCCTTTGACGGGACGGCGCGGCAACTGCGGTGCGAAGATCAGCTTGATCCATCGGTCATCAGCGGCAGCCTCCGTCCAGCGAAAGATGTTCCATGATAAGGTTAACTCAACGCGGCTGCGGTAAAAACTACAGCAGAGGGTTCTTGGCGCCGTGCGTGTAGACCGCGGTGGGGCTGAGGTTCTTCATCGGATTTAAGAAGACATCGGTGTGGAGCTCGCTCGCATCAGGAATTGGGCTGGTTTCCGCAAACTCAAGGCTTCGGGCCACGGCTGCTTTCACCGAGGTCTGCAAATCCATAAACTTCTGTTCAGTCAGCACAGGTCGGCCGCCGTTGGCCTTCGCGCGGCTGGTGCTGGCATCCATGAGATACGACGCGAGGCGGTCGATGGAATCCTTGGCCTTGTACTGCTCAACCTCTTCTTTAGTGCGGTACTTCTGCGGGTCAGACATCGAGTGCCCGAGGTATCGATACGTCTTGAGATCAATAAATGCCGGGGCCTGCTCCTCGCGGCACCAATCAACCACCGGCTTGAATGCGTTATAAAGATCGATGATGTCGAGGCCATCGATGATCTCGCCGCGGATGCCGTAGGCATCGGCCTTTTTGCGAAGATCGTGGGCCATGGTCGTGCCGCGTTCGATGGAGGTGCCCATTGAGTAACCGTTGTTCTCGACAATGTAAATGACGGGAAGCGAATAGAGGCCCGCTAGGTTCATTGCTTCGTGCAGCGCGCCCTGATTCAACGCCCCATCGCCCAGGTACGCCAGTGCGACCTTTTTCTTGGCCGGACCACCCACAAGACTTTCGCCCAAGACTTCAAACTCATACTTCGCGGCGAAGGCCAAGCCCGTTCCCAGCGGAGTCTGGGCACCGACGATGCCGTGGCCGCCAAAGAGCCAGTTGGGCCGATCAAACATGTGCATGCTTCCGCCTTTGCCCTTGGCGCAGCCGGTCGATTTGCCGTACATTTCCGCCATGCATGCCTCGGGCGACATGCCGCGGGCGAGCGCGTGACCGTGGTCTCGATAAGCAGTGACGATCGGATCGTCCTTTTCCACGGCATTGATCGTGCCGACGGCAAGGGCCTCCTGGCCTATGTAGAGATGGCAAAAACCGCCGATTTTGGCCTGCTGATAGGATTGCGCGGTTCGGTTCTCAAACTCGCGAATCAGAAACATATCGGAGAGCCACTGCACCAGAACCGAGTCTGGGAGCAGATCAGCCGCCTTTTTGGACGCGGTTTCGACAGATTTATCAGCGGACGGGGCGGTTGCAGTTGCCATTCGATCAATAGTAGCGTTCACAACGCAGTGGCGTTCGGGAGAGATGGGCAAGACTAGCCAGTTACCGGCCTTGGGAGGCGGTTTCCGTCGGGTAAAGATCGTCCCGGCCGGATTGGCCGATCTGGTATTAGCCCCGGGACGGGGAGCCGAGATGGCAGTGGCGAGAGCCTTCTAATGTAGAAGCGACAATTTGCTCGACTCTCGTGCTCAAACGGTTACTCGCCACGGAGGGCGTGAACCAGGCCGCGAAACCAAACGTGAGGGCGGAGGGGTGAATGCGCCTACAGCCTTAAGTGTGAGCGCAAACCAATCAAGATAATCGTTGATTGCCGGCTGGGCGGAGGTTACTTTCTGGTGAGCGAGGTAATGGTCGCTTAGTTTGGAGACAATCGCTCTCGGGGCATCGGGGTCGCTGACCGCCCGGCCACCTCAGCGTAGAGTTCGTTTTTTGTTCACAACGTGGTTGAATCGGCGCGGTGTCATCGCACGATGGCACGCAGGCTAACTATACTGCGCAATGCAGGAAGCCGCTCATGTTACTGTGGGGATGGGTAACCAGACTCGGGGAGATAGTTCAATTTTATCACGGATTGCCCGTGGCTTGGTGCTTACGTTTCTGACCGGGGTGTTGGTGCAGGGCGGGTGCGCGGTGACGAGCATGAAGCCGGGGGCACGGAGTATCTTCGAGGTCTTTGAGCAAACCGACCCCGCACAAGCGGCGGTTTGGTCGATCGATCCCTACGACCCGGATCATCGGTATCGGGGCACGCTTTTGCTGGCGAACGCACCGTGGGCGAACTCGCCGGTTTACATCAAGGTGTTCACCGACAACGTGGTAGATGAGGATCCGGGGGTACGGGGTGCGGCTATCAGAGGGCTTGCGAACCACGGTTCGCCTGATCTGGCCCCGCTGGTGATCGCTCGGCTTAACGATAGCGATACCGGTGTGCGCATCGAGGCGGCCCGTGCCCTTCAAAGATTACATCACCTAGATGCGGTGCAAGCGCTCACGAACGCACTGGACCCGGAGACCGAGACGGAGACTGCGGTTCGCGCGGAGGCGGCCGAGGCGCTGGGGCAGTACGCTCAGCCGGGTGTGGTTGACGCGCTGATCAAAGCGTTAGATGATCAGAATCTGGCGATTAACCATGCGACGGTGAACTCGCTGCGGACTTTGACAGGCCAGGACTTTGGTTATGATCGGGCCGAGTGGGCGGCGTGGAATAAGTCCGAGCCACGTACATTCGCCGCGCGCAGTGTTTATATGTACCCAGTCTTCAATCGTGATAAAGACTGGTACGAGTACCTTCCGTTTGTGTCGCCCCCGCCCAACGAAGCAACCAGCACGCCCGCGGGGCTGCAACCCACCGAGCAGTAAGCAAGCTCGGGCGCACGGCGTGGGCTTGCGCCTCCGCGATATTAAACTATGATTCCGTTGGCCGCCCAAACCGCCGATTGCCTTACGTTCCGTACCGGCCCGGGCCTTGAGTGTGTGCCCGCGCCCGCGCCCCAGCCCCCGCAACCGGGTATGTTACAAGTGCGGCCGCTACAAGTTATATTCGGGTCGTTGGACCGGGCGATGCTCGCTGGAAAAGAGGGCTCGGAGGGAGTCGTGGGGCGCGGAGGGGTCTTTGTAGTAAGCGGCGTAGGTGCGGGGGTTGAGCCTGGCTTGGTGGGCTCGCGGGTGGTGGTGGATGCGGCGTGGGGTTGCGGGAAGTGTTCGCTTTGCCGCGGGGGTATTGCTTATCTCTGCCCGGACCGCAACTGCCCCGGATTACGTTCCCCCGGCGGGAGGGGCGTTGGGCTAGCGTGCCCCGATGTGCAGATACCCGCGGCCGTCGCGGCGGTGGTTCCCCCCGAAATAGGCAACGACGCCGCGGCGATGGCGCAGACGCTTGCGGGCACGATCCACGCGGTGCGGACGGCGCACATCGACTCCAAACAGTATGTTACGATTCTGGGCGATGGGCCGATAGCGGTGCTCACGGTGATCATCGCCTCGCAGAGCTGCCCCGGCGTGCGGCTGCTGGGCAAGCATCCCGAGCGGTTCGGACTTTTAGAGCGTGTAGGAATACCCCATCGGCATCTCGCCGAGGTGGGCAAGCGCGGCGATCAGCACGTTGTAATTGATTGCACTGGCGACAGCTCTGGGTTGGCCGTCGCCGCGTCGCTGCTGGCACCGCGCGGCAGGCTGGTCATCAAGACCGCGCCAAACATAAGCAACGAGGCGATGAGCGCGGAGGGGGCTGCGGTGCAGCGGCTCGCGAGTATCGAGGCGACGGTGGTGGGGGCGGGGGCGGGCTACGTGCGCGATGCCATCTCGCTGCTGCGCAAGCGTTCAATCGACGTAGGTTTAGTTATTTCGAGGCACATCACGCCCGCGGGTGCGGGCGGCCTGCTCGATCTACTTCTGGACAGTCGTAACATGCTCGTAAGCGTGGACTGGCGAGGCGACGTGGGAGGGAGCAAGGCGTGAAGATGAAAGTAGCGGTGATCTTTCCGGCGGCGGGCGCATCAGCTCGGTACGCGCAGGCTGGTGGGCTGCGGTCCAAGCTCGACGAAGATCTGGGTGGAAAACCCATCTTGCAGCGCACCATTGAGGTGTTCACCAAGCACGACGATGTAAGTCAAATGATCGTCGCGGGGCCCAGCGACAGCGCGGCGTTCGCCGAGTTTCGCGCCCGCCACGGGGATCGGCTGGGGCTGCTTGGGGCACGGCTTGTGCCGGGTGGGGCGACTCATCGGTGGGAGTCTGTGAAGCTCGCCTTGGCGTGCCTGGAGGACTGCACGCATATTGCGGTGCACGATGCAGCGCGGCCGTGCGTCTCTTTGGAGTTAATTGATCGCGTCTTCGCGGCGGCGGGGCGGTTTGGCGCGGCCATCCCGGCGTTACCCGTGCCCGACACCATCAAGAGGATTGTGCAGACACAAGAGCCCCTCACCGATATTGATCCGGTCGCGGCGATGCTGGGCATCAGCGGCGAGGACCGAGCCAAGGCGCGAGAGGTGCGAGCGACGATTGACCGGACTGACTTGTATTTGGTACAAACCCCGCAGGTGTTTGAGCGATCGATTCTGCTCGCCGCGTACGCCCAAGAGAATCTGGTCAGCACCGACGATGCGGGGTTGGTGGAGCGAATGGGTGTTAGGGTGGTCGCGGTTGAGGGGGATGCCAGGAACATTAAGATTACGTTCCCAGCGGATGTGGAGCTGGCGAGGGCGGTGCTGGGGCTGCGGCCCCCTGAGGGTCGTGCTACGCACAAGAAGTTCTGACCGGCTGCGCGATTGGGGAGTGGTGAGGGATGATGAGGGGCTGGGGTCGCGGACCCGGATGTGAATTAGGACGGAGGTACAGGCTGGTTCCGAGGTGACCGAGTTCTTCGCCCAAGGGTCGGCAAGGGCCTACTAAGCGACCAAGCCGCAGGGTGGTGACTTAAGCCTTAAACCTTAGTTACAAATTAGGCCGTGCAGTGCCGCGGCACCAGCGCCGCACTGGCTGAAATACATTCAGCCAGTGCGGCGTGCGGCGTTTTGGAGCAGGTAACGCCTTGCCGGGGAAGCGGTGCGAGAGGGATTCGAACCCACGAAACCTTTCGGTTTACTCGATTTCAAGTCGAGCGCCTTCAGCCGCTCGGCCATCACACCTTGGGGGCAAGTATAGAGCCATCGCCGGGGGAGCGTACGGGCGGGGTCTGTGTATACAAACTGGGCGGGCTGACTCCCTTAGTTGCGGCTAGTCGCGGCTAGTTGCGGCGATTGAGCTTGGCGAGCAGCTTAAGGATTTCGAGGTAGAGCCAAACCAGAGTGACGAGGAGGGCGAAGCCGCCATACCACTCCATGTACTTAGGAGCGCGGTTCGTGACGCCGTTCTCGATCATCTGAAAATCGAGGACGAGGTTGAGCGAAGCCAGCACCACGACAACCAAGCTGAAGATAATGCCGATCGGACCGCCACCGTGGATGGCACCGAGGATACCGATGCCCATCATGGAGAGGACGAAGTGAGCCAGATAAGCGATAAAGACGCCGCCGGTGGCAACAATAATTACTTTAGTCATGGTGCCGCCGATGCGCACCAATCCGAAGGCGTAACCGCCGAGCAGCGCGATAAAGATTCCGAACGTAAGCATGATCGCCTGGGCGACCAGCGCGCCGCCTTTCGGTCCGGCCCGCTCAGCTACAGCAAGTGAGATCGCGCCGACCAAGACGCCCTTCACAACCGCATAAACGGGCGAGAGATAAGGAGCAGTGCGCGGAACAAACCCGACGATCAGCCCAAGGACGAGCGAGCCGATCGCCGAACCAATTACAATCGGCATTGATGCCGGGAGGGCTCCGTTCTTCAGTGCTACGGCGGTGAGAACGGCTACACCCACGCACAGGAAGAGCAGGAACGAGGTTTTTACGACCGTGCCGCGGATCGTCATCGTGGTTGATGACACCGCAGACTTGGCAGGCGTGGATCCAAACGTCGGACCATCGCGCAGATCTGCGGCGATTCCGCCCCAGTCGCGGGGAGCGAAGGCGTCGTTTCTAAAAGCTGGGTTGCTGGTGCGCATTGGGGGATTTCCTAGGTTTGTTTCGCATTTCTGCTGGTATTGGCGGCATTATATACCCACTCTGGGCGGATGAGGTGAAGCGACAGGCTTGGCAAATCCGGCTGCGAAATGCATGCCCGCCGTAGATGCGACAACCAGCGCGGGGAGGGAGGTGAGAAAAACTCGTTCCCGCCGCGAGCGTCCGCAGCGGTGAGATTAGCAAGCTGAGGTAGGAGCAACGGCCGGAGCATCGCCGCGGCTTGGGGCGGGGAACCGGCCGGAGGTTTGCTGACGTAAAGTCGAGCGGAGCTCGAGGCGCATTCGTTCTGACTCCTCGCGGAGGCGCCGTAGCGCAGCTTCGGGGCCATCTTTGAAGAGTTCATCGTAAGCGATGGGCGTGCCATACTTAACATACACGCGGCAACCGAACAGGCGCGGGAACAGGGCGGTGTGCGGCCACGCATCGAAGGCGCCTTCGATGGCAACGGGCACGACCGGGCAGCGTGCTTTTTTCACAAGGAGGGCAACGCCCCGCTTATAAGCTTCGATGGCACCATGGCTGCAGCGCGAGCCCTCAGGAAAGATAAGCACTGCACTTCCCGTCTGAAGGCGAGTGATGGTTTCCTTGATCGCGGTGATATCGCCGCCCTCGTCGTTGATGGGCAGCGCGTTGAGCAGTGAGATAGCGGTCGCCAGGGGCTTAAAGTTAAATAAACCAGACTTGGCAACAAACGTAAGGTGGCGTTGACGCAGGCCAATACCGATGAGCGGGGGATCAAGGTTGCTCTGATGATTAGCCGCTAGGATGAGGGGGCCGCTCGCAGGGACGTTCTGAGCATTAAACGTCCGTGCGCGGTAAAACAGCGAGGATAGCACCCGGAGGTTAAGGCACATGAGCTCGTAAAAGCAGAGGCGAAAGAGATTCGCGCCGGGCTGCTTACGTCGTAACGTTTCAAACACGGCCGAGACCTTTGGCACAGAAGTCTCTTGCGGTGATTGATACCAACATGCGGTGGGCGCTGGACGGCCAGAGCATAAGCAAACTCAATCTTTTTCCTGAGCTTTCTTGCGGACGATTCGCTCAAGCTCATCGACCACGGCATCGAACGTGTACTCGCTGGTGTCGAGCACTACGGCATTGAGAGGTTGAGTGAGCGGCCCAACGGCTCGGCCCATATCGCTTTTGTCGCGAGCGTCGATCTCCTCCGCGAGGGAGTTGAGCACCGCCGCGTCGGCCGCGGATTGGGGATCGAGGAGTTGTTGAGCGCGGCGGCGGGCCCTCTCGCTGCAACTGGCCGTCAGATAAAACTTAACATGTGCACTGGGAAAGACTACCGAGCCTTGATCCCGCCCCTCGGATACCAGCCGGGGGTGCTGCATTGCGATCAGCCGCTGTTTCCGGACCAAGTGTTCCCGGAGCAGGGCGATTCCTGCGATAGGGGAGACGACGCGAGTTACATCGGCACTGCGGATGCGCTCGTTCATCGGCTGGCCCCACGCAAGCATCGCCGGTGGATCTGTGGTCCAGTCAAAGTGGAGGTCGGCGTTGGCCACTTTTGCTACCAGGCTGGCTTCATCGGCAGGATCCATAGAGTGGTCGATGCTGATCGCCGCGGCGGCACGATACATCGCCCCAGTGTCGAGAAAGTCGAGGCCGAGGCGCTTGGCGAGTTCTCTCGCTACGGAGGATTTACCTGTCCCCGCTGGCCCGTCAATGGTGATGATTACGGGTTGGTCGAGTCGAAACACCGTGCGGTCCGAAGTGGCTGGCGCTGGGGGAGCACCCAAAGAGCGAAAAGGTACGCGGGAGACAGCGGAATCGACTGGCAGCGTGCTAGGCATGATCGAGTCTCCTGAAGAGTTGCCCCACTGGTCAGTACAAGCGTACGCCTACTTCTTAATGGCTTCTTTCTTCTGGGACTCCATCAGCTTGGCGTAAGCAAAAACCGTCATCGCTGCGGGGATGAAGGTCTTCTCGCCAGCTGCTCGCGACACGGACTCCAAAGAAGACAGTTTGCCCGATTCAACGTCAAGACGAAGGTCAATAACGACCTGATCGAAGACCTTAATGATCCCCCCAAAAATCTCGAACTGTTCTTTAGTCCGTGGCATGAAGCTGCCCATGCCCGGGAGGTTGATGGGAAGCGAAAAATACCATTTTGAGTCAACGGAATCGCGCCTCATGACCATCCCGATGGGTGGCAGGATGGGTTTTTCGTCCCATAACAGCGCTACAGAATCGTCGGTTAGGAAAGTGGAAGTGAGACGGGTCTCGCTCTCAGTTAGCCACCCGTAAGGGTCAGCAAAAAGCGATTTAAGGGCGTTGTCAAAGGCATCGCGCGCGTCGCCGGTCGAAGGGTTGGCAAGACTAACTTTGGCTCTGCGGTTACCCCGGACCTGACCGGCGATCTGGGTGAGCAGGGAGGTAGATTTTCCCTCTTTGACGGCCTGCTCAGTCTGAGCTTTAAGCGTTGAGACTTCGGTGGGGAACTTGATTTGAATGGCCGTCCCGAGGGCTTGAACGTTGCCCAAGAAGCGACCTAACCGGGTCATGAGGCGCCGCATATCTACATTATCGGCGTACAGAAAATCGCCGATGCGCCTCGCCTCGCCGCGTGAAACTGCCCAGCGCGCGGCGGCAATGGTGCCTTCAGGTGTAGAGCGATCAGGCCCTCGGTCGCAAGCGACGAGTAGGAGGCAGCCCAGGAGCGAAGCGAGAAGGCGTGGGGTGGAGAGTGTCTTAGTCAACGAGCCTTTGTACGCGGCGTGTGGGGGTCTTGTTTCGGGTTGCGAATAGCGTTTAGAAAAGGACCTGCCACTGGATTCGCAAAAGGGCTTCATCGCCCTGAAGGAGATTCAGGCGATTGACGGGAGCGAAGGGGGTAGTAGTTCCTGGCTGGGCACCGTTTTCGATGTAGAAAACAACATCCGCGGTGATCTTGGCGGCGTGGCTTCGGGGAGAAATGTAATAGTTGAGGCCGGTGGTGACGGACTGAAATGTTTCTGGGCCCGGGTTGTAATCGGGTACGATAGCATCGTACCGGGCAAAGAGTTCGACTTGGTCGGTGAGGAAAAAACCGCCCTGTAAAATGTAACCCAAATCGCTTGCATCCTCGGATGCGCCGCTCGCCGGGTCGGCGGCGCGAAAGACGATGGCACCAAAGGCATTCCAACCGTTGCCTTCGAGTGAGCCGTCGGCCGTTAGGCGGACTTCGCTTAGGTCGGGCGCGCCGCCAGCAGAACCGGGGCCGGTGTCGCCGTATGTTTCGTAGTCGACGGCGGCGCCAAGCAGGGCGGCGAAGGGGCTGTCCTTGAATGAGGTAAAGTCATCAAAACGCTTAAAGTCGGTGCCCGACGCTAAATATTCAATACGTGTGGCGAGGGCGAAGTCGGCTTCGGAGCGGCTGTCGAATGGAGTGTTACGATTCAACGCACCATCGTGAATATCCGCGGCTAGGCGGAGACGTTCACCTGTCCAGCCCAAGCCGGTGGCGGACGAGCGGCTAAGAGTAAACACCGAGTTTTCGAGGGAGCGATCGACAGTTAACTGCATCGTGGGAGAGACGAGCTCTTCGCGCGTGAACTGCAACTTATACTGACCCGCACGGACGTAGAGCTTATTATCGAAGGTGTAACGAATCTCAGAGTCACGGAGCGAGCCTGAGCCGGTGCCGCCCCCGAACTCGGCGGAAACGACAAACGTAAGGCGTTTGTCCCACACGTGACCGCCGACTCGTACACGCGCGCGGCCGGTTTGAAATCCGTGGGTGAAGGAGTCCTCGGCTTCGTTATCTTCGCTATCCCGGAAGTTTGCAAGATAACGAGTTTGGAGAAATCCACCAACGGTGAGCAGGTTGGGTCCGCCGTCGCTGAGCGTAAAGCGACCTTTGATGAAGCCGCTGGGGGATTCTCCCTCGGCCGTGTTAAGCAAAAGGCTTGACCTGTCTGCCGCGTCGGCGAGGAGTTCCGCGTGGTGACTCGGGTGTACTAACGACACTGCTGCGGGGTCAATATTGAGAGGAACGCCCCCCTGTGCCGCGGCGAGGGTGACGGTGGTCGCGGCGAGGCCAAATATAATTAATGACTGCGGCATGAAGGAAGTTGCTCCTAAGTAGTGTGAAAACCGGCGTGAAAGTTTTGCTGGCACACTGCTTTGCAGAAATAGGTGGGTCAGAAACCGCTCTCACCCAGCTCTCGGCGTGGTTGTCCGTCGCTAACGTGGGAGTGTACCGCGATGCAAGAGACTCGTGCCAAGGAAATCTTGGGGATTTTGAGGTAGTCGTGGCCGAGACGGAGGCGTTGACGAATTTGTTGTATCGACCAAAGCGAGCTGGAGAGTGAGCAAAAATAGTGTTCATAATTTGATCGGATAGCGATTCTGAGCGCGTGGCGCTAGCCAAGGCTCGTTGTTTTAAGAGTTAACAGCGAGATCGGAAGAGGATTGGACGCAGGTTGCAACAGGGCGGTTATGGGCTAAACTTGCTATTTTATACCCAGTTTAGCAAACAATTTATTGATTGGTCGACCGCAAAATTCCGGTGTTGGTCGAGGCAGTACGCTAACCTTGATCGTCCTAACGGTCGCACTTTCGGGCAAGGGCATCTACATGCGAGAGGTAACTTAGAATGAAAGCACAACTAGGTGTAACTGCGGTACTCCGTTTAACTGGTGGACTAGTTGTACTGGCAGCGACGTGCGCTTCGGGACAGACGGGAATTCTTGATCAATCAAGTCCATTTGCCATCGACCGAGCGAGTTCGGCTTCCACCTTTCTGCGCACCACATTCACCT
>Ga0105046_10005622_pt1 | contig 19835 bp, 16 predicted proteins | sample MAT03_FD_78385 | JGI IMG/M metagenome (GOLD analysis project Ga0105046, IMG submission 78385) | Freshwater microbial communities from Lake Fryxell liftoff mats and glacier meltwater in Antarctica - MAT-03 (megahit assembly) | ecosystem: Environmental > Aquatic > Freshwater > Ice > Liftoff... | reverse complement strand
TGCCGAGGCTGCGGCCCCCGCATTGGCGATCACGATGTCGCAGGGGCCGGCGGCGGCAAACATCGCCTTCACGCTCGCCTCGTCAGTCACATCCGCCGCGACTATGCGCACCTCCGGCAGCCGGGCGGCCACCCCGGCCAGCGCATCGGCGCGCCGCCCGGCGATCACCCCCTCGGCCCCGGCCAGAGCAAAGCCGCGGGCAAGATCGGCACCGGTTCCGCTGCCCCCGCCCGTGATCAGCACCCGCTTGCCTGCCAGCATCATGCCCGGATCACCTCTGCTGCGCGCTGCGCCAATCGCTGCGCCTGATCGCGACCCGCCAGATAGGGCAAGGGCCAGGCCGTGCCGGCATCGCCCTGCGCCACGGCCGCATGCAGCGTCCAGTAAGGATCGGCCAGATGCGGGCGCGCCAGGCAGACCAGATCGGCGCGGCCCGCCAGCAGGATCGAATTGACCTGGTCAAATTCGGTGATGTTGCCCACCGCCATCGTGGCCAGCCCGGCAGTGTTGCGAATGCGGTCGCTGAACGGGGTCTGGAACATCCGGCCATAGACAGGCTGCGCCTGGGCCGAGGTCTGGCCCGCCGACACGTCGATGATATCGGCCCCGGCAGCGGCGAACATCCGCCCGATCGCCACCGCGTCGTCAGGGGTGACGCCCTCCGCGCCCCGCCAGTCCGTGGCCGAGATGCGCACCGAGATCGGCCTGTCCGCGCCCCATGCCGCCCGCATCGCGGCCATCACCTGCAGCGGCCAGCGCATCCGGTTGTCCAGACTGCCGCCATAGGCATCGGTGCGCTGGTTCGACAGCGGGCTGATGAACGACGACACCAGATAGCCGTGCGCGGCATGCAGTTCGACCATGTCGAATCCCGCGCGCCGTGCCATCGCCGTCGCGGCAACGAATTCCGCCGTGACAGCCGCCATGTCGGCGATCGTCATTTCCCGGGGCACCGCGTTGCGGGCGGACCAGGGGATCGGCGACGGCGCGATGATGTCCCAGTTGCCCGACGGCAGCGGCGCATCGGCAGCGTCCCAGCCCAGTTGCGTGCTGGCCTTGCGCCCGGCATGGCCGATCTGGCAGCAGATCATGGCCGCCGTTTCGGCATGGACGAAATCCACGATCCGCCGCCACGCGGTTTCGTGTTCCGGCGCGTACAGCCCGGTGCAGCCGGGGGTGATCCGCCCTTGCGCCGAGGTGCAGGTCATTTCGGTACAGACCAGCCCCGCACCGCCTTTGGCCCGTTCGGCGTAGTGGACCAGATGCCAGTCGGTCGGGCAGCCATCCCGCGCCCTGTACTGCGCCATCGGCGACACCACGATGCGGTTGGGCAGCACCATGTCGCGCAATCTGAACGGCGCGAACATCGGCGCGCGGCCGGGGCCGCCGCCGGCCTGCCGCTGAAACCAGTCCTCGGTCTGGCGCAACCAGGCCGGATCGCGCAGCCGCAGGTTTTCGTGGCTGATCCGCTGGCTGCGCGTCAGCAGCGCATAGGCGAACTGTTCCGGCGGCAGGTCCAGATAGCGTTCAACCTGTTCGAACCATTCCAGGCTGTTGCGTGCAGCCGATTGCAGGCGCAGCACCTCGACCCGGCGTTCATCCTGATAGCGTTGAAACGCCGCCGCCGGGGTGGGTTCGCTGTGCAGGTATTCGGCCAGCGCAATCGCACTGTCAAAGGCCAGCCGCGTGCCTGAGCCGATCGAGAAATGCGCCGTCGCCGCCGCATCGCCCATCAGCACGACATTATCGTGATACCAGCGACCGCAGACGACGCGCGGAAAGTTCATCCAGACCGCCGCGCCGCGCAGATGGCTGGCATTGGACATCAACGCATGGCCGCCCAGATGGCGGGCAAAGATCGCGTGGCACGCCGCGACGGTGTCGTCTTTGGACATCGCGGCAAAGCCCCAGGCGTCCCAGGTCGATTGAGTACATTCGACGATGAACGTCGCCGTATCGGCATCGAACTGATAGGCGTGCGCCCAGACCCAGCCATGCGGCGTCGGCTCGAAGATGAAGCTGAAGGCGTCGTCGAACTTGGCCCTGGTGCCCAGCCAGACGAACTTGCACAGGCGGATGTCGATATCGGGCTGGAATACCGCCGCATACTCGCGCCGCACCGCCGAATTGATCCCGTCGCAGGCGACCACGACATCGTAATCACGCCGATAGGACTCGGCCGTCCCGAATTCGGTTTCAAAGCGCAGATCGACCCCCAGATCGCGCGCGCGCGCCTGCAGCAGGACCAGCATCTGCCTGCGCCCGATGCCGGCAAAGCCGTGCCCGCCCGACACCGTGCGCACCCCGTCATGCACCACGGCGATATCGTCCCAATAGGCGAAATGGTCGCGGATCGCGCGGGCCGACACCGGGTCGTTGCGGTCCATCCGGCCCAGCGCGTCATCCGACAGCACCACGCCCCAGCCAAAGGTATCGTTGGCGCGGTTCCGTTCCAGCACCGTGACCTGATGGGTCGGATCGCGCAGCTTCATCGAGATGGCAAAGTAAAGCCCGGCAGGGCCGCCGCCCAGACACAGAACCTGCATGCCCCATCCCCCGTGGCGCGGGTCGCGCCGTCGCGGTCAGGCTGGCAGCCCGGGTGATCAATTTCAAGCCTGAAATTTTTGAGCTTGAAATTAGTCGCTTGAGTTTCTTGGCGGAGCGGTGCTTATCCCGGTCATGGAGTCGACCACAGATCACGGGGCGGACGGCCCGGTCCTGCCGATGACCGCAGGGTCGGCGCCGACACTCGTCTTTCGCGCGCCCATGGCGCTGATCGCGGCCCAATGCGCGCTGCTGGCGGGCGAGGCGCGCTGCCTGGCGCCGGCCCAAGAACGCGCCGGGTTCGCCGTCTTGCCTGACACCGCCGACACGGTCGCCACGGCCTCAGGCGTCAGTGCCTTGCGCGGCCGGCGCAAGCCTGTGTTCAGCGGATCATGACCATCGGCATCATCGGCCTTGGCGCGATGGGGCTGGGCATCGCCCAGGTCTTTGCCCGGGCGGGCCATGATGTGGTGGCGACCGATGCCTTGCCCCAGGCCCGCGCCAGTGCACCGGCCCGCCTGGCCGCAGCACTTGGCCCCCGGGTGGCCAAAGGCGCGATGACCGGCGCAGAACGGGACGCCGTGCTGGCGCGATTGCGGATCGTCGACAGCGTGACGGACCTGGCCGCCAGCGCGCTGGTCATCGAGGCTGTGGTGGAACATCTGGCGGCCAAGCAGGCCGTTCTGTCTGCGCTGGCCCCGCTATTGCGGACCGGGGCCGTGCTGGCCAGCAATACCTCGTCACTGTCCATCGCTGCCATCGCGGCGGGGCTGGACCGGCCCGGGCAGGTGCTGGGGCTGCATTTCTTCAACCCGGCCCCGGCGATGAAACTGGTGGAACTGATCCCCCATGCCGGCACCGCGCCCGGGGCCGTGGCCCGCGCCCGCGCCCTGGCGGAAAGTGCGGGCAAGACCGTCATCACCTGCGCCGACCGGCCCGGCTTTGTCGTCAACCGCTGCGCCCGGCCATTCTATGGCGAGGCGCTGGCCCTGATCGAACAGGGGCGCAGTGCGGCCGAGGTCGATGCCGCGATGCTGGCGGCAGGATACAAGATCGGCCCGCTGGCGCTGATCGACCTGATCGGCGCAGACATCAATCTGGCCGCGACCGCAAGCCTGGCCGACGCGATGGCCGGGCACCCCCGCTATCACGTCTTTGCCGCGCTGCGGGCGCAGGTGGCCCGGGGCGATCTGGGGCGCAAGACCGGGCGTGGCTTTGTCTTTCCCGCCGACGCGTCACCAGCCCCTGCCGATGCCGCCGCCATCGCCCTGCGGATCGAGGCTGCGCTGATCAACGAAGCGGCCTGGCTGTTGGCCGAAGGCGGCACCACAGCCAAAGCGATCGACACCGCAATGATGCTGGGGCTGAACTTTCCGTACGGCCCCTTTGCCGCACTGGCCCGGCACGGTCGCGGTGCAGTGCTGGACATCTTGGCCGGATTGGAATCCGCAAGCCCGCCCCAGCTGCGGGGGCGCTATCTGCCCGCGCCGGGATTGGCCAACCCGTGACTGACGCTTGGCTTTGCGCCCGGCGGCGCACCCCGATCGGCCGCCACGGTGGCAGTCTGGCCCCGATCTGGCCCCGATGCCGCCCGATGACATGGCGGCCCATATGATCGGCGGATGGCTGGACCTGCATCCGGGGCTGGCGGCAGGCAAGGTGATCCTGCGCTGTGCCGATCAACCGGGTACGGATCGCCGCAATGTCGCCCGGATGGCGGCACGGCTGTCGCGCCTGCCCGACCGCGTGCCCGCCCTGACGGTGAACCGGCTCTGCGCCAGCGGGTTGGACGCGGCAATCGCGGGCGCGGCGGCGGTGCGGCATATGGGGTGGACGTGGTGATCGCGGGCGGGGGGTGGAAAGGATGACCTGCGCGCCGTTTCTGCCGGCCAAGACCGCCGGACCCCATGACCGCGCCGTGCCGTTGCATGACAGCACCATCGGCTGGCGCTTGGTCAACGGTTGCAGCGCCGCAATCTATGGCATTGAATCAATGCCCGACGTGGTTGGCGATATGACAGGCGCAAATCGGCAGGCTGGGGATCGGCGCGTCGGTCGGGACTGAACATCGGTTCCGGTTTGCGCTGGATGCCCATCGCACGGTCGGGGTCGGTGGCCTTGTACTCCGCGAAAACCACGGCCGGAGCCCGATCGCCCGTGCGGGCGCTTTGCATGCCCCATCTAGGGGTCAGGCGCGCTTTACGGCGTTGCCCAAGGGATGCGGACCAAACGCCAACTGCTGCGGGATGGAACCGGGCGCGCAGGATGGGCCATCCTGTCCAACCCGCCCCACCCGTTCAGACGAAGCTGCGGATCGTCTGGATCGCACCATCCAGCGCCTTGCCGTCCTCGTCCAGCAATGCCGCCTCGCGCAGGCGACGGCACCAGTCGGCGGCGTCGGGGCGCTCAGCAATTCCCGCCGTCGCCGCCATCACCCGGTCAAACTTGGACTGGCCCCGCGCATGGGTATCGGAATAGCCCTTGATCAGCCGCCGGCAGCGGATCAGTTCCACCGCCAGATCATAGTCGCGCCCCACCTGCGCCAGCGCCACCGACAGCCAGGCCGCCAGATGCGCCTGTTCCTGCGCGTGGCGCAGCGTGCGCCGTCGCCAGCCACGCAGCCCGCCCAGCACATAAAGCACCCCATAGGCCATCAGCCCGTCGCTGCGCAGGCGCCGTCCCCGGTCGAACCAGCGCGACAGCCGCGCCATCCAGCGCGGATCGGCCGCGATCCGCGCGCCCAGCCGGGCAGGCAGCATGCCTGCAACCTCCTCGGCGCGGGGATGAAAGAACTCGGTCAGCCGCAGGACCTGCCCCTGGCCCACCGCCATCTCGGCCCGGATCCGGTCGTACCGACCGCCCCGGGTCTTGCGGTCGGCGACCCGGATGATGTCGTCATAGGCCATCGCATTGGCGATGTATTTCGCCGCCTCGCACGACAACAGCCAGCCGCGTCCGGCGTCATCGCATGCCATCACCCCGGCCAGCCGGTCCAGATAGTCGCCGCCATAGGCCAGATCCTGAAAATCGACCACCTTGCGCAGGCCCAGGCCGGCCATCCGGGCCACCGGCCCGGGCAAGGCCGCGACGCGGGCGGACAGCCGGTCCCATTGCGCCAGCAACTGCGCCGGCCCGCTGACCGCATCCCCATCGGGTGGGGCAGCAACCGCCACAGCGGGCGCGGCCGGCCCCGTGGCCGCCGCGAACCCGGCGGCAAAGGCGGCAAGCGACCCTTCCACCCCCTTGCCACCCGCCCGGATCGCCGCTTCGAATGCCGGGCGGGCAAAGGGCAGCGCGCCCGCCGCCGCCAGCGCTCCGAACAGCGCGGCCGAAATCACCGAGCCGCTGCCCAGCGCCAGCCGGTCGAAATCCGCCGCGATCACCCGCCGCGCGGCAATCCCGGCGGCGGCCATCACCGCATCTGACGACGCAATCCCGTCACCCGGCACCATCTTTTCCGACACCGCCAGCGCGCGATGGGTCGAGGCGATCAGCGTGGTCCGGTCCGGCGTCACGAAACCGCGGATGATGGCGCGCCCCGCCTCCATCATTTCGGCGGCGATCAGGATGTCCACATCGCCAGCCGCCGGCATCAAGGAAAACACCGGCGCGGCACTGCCGGGCAAGGTCGGGGCCATCTCGATGTAATAGACGGTGGCCCCGGTGCGCTGTGCCACGCCGGCGACGGATGTGGCCTGCACCGTATGGCCATTGGCGCGGGCCAGCCCCTCGATCCAGCCGGTCAGTACGCCGCCGCCCTGCCCGCCGACGGCCATCACCGCCAGCTTGATGATCCCGGCCAGGGCCGGATCGACGGCCGCCTGCCCCCCAACGGGCACATCCGCCAGAACCTGGGGCAGACCGGCCGATCCGGTCATGGCTGGTCAGCAAAGCTCAGCCGCCGCGCCGCGCGGCGGGCTTGCAGCCAGCCGATCACGCTTGTGCGCAGACGGGCGATCCGCGTCTCCCACCGGCCGGGGTTGTGGATCACGTCGGCGCGGTAAAAGGACGGGCACAGCACAGCCGCATCGGCCACCTCGCCGCAATTGCCACAGCCGACGCAGCTTTGGTCGATGCTGGCCACCGGATCGTCGCGCAACGGATCGTCCAGTTTCTTCACCGACAGCGACGGGCAGCCTGACAGGCGGATGCAGGCATGATCGCCGGTGCAGATATCCTCGTCGATGCCAAATCGCGGCGCCTCGACGCGCCGCCCTTCGCGGATCGCGGCCTGCGCCAGCGGCTTTTCCCGGCGCTGCTTGTTCAGCATGCATTCGGACGACGCCACGATCACCTTTGGCCCCGGCGCATCGGTGGTCAGCGCCGCGCGCAGGGTATCGCGCATCAGGGCCACGTCATACGTGCGGTCAACCTGGCGGACCCAATCGATGCCGATGCCTTTCAGCGCTCTGGCGATCGGGTGCCCGGTCGCCTTGGTCGGGTTTGCGGCGCGCGAGGACATGATGTCCTGCCCGCCGGTCGCGGCGGAATAGAAGTTGTCCACGATCACCGCCACGCCGTCGGATTTGTTGAAGGCCATGTTGGTAAAGCTGGATGACAGCCCGCTATGCCAGAAGCCGCCATCGCCGATGATCGCCAGGGGCCGCCGTTCGCCGCCGCCGTCAAAAGCGGCATTGGCAGCGGGGCCCAGGCCATAGCCCATCGTCGCACCGCCGATTTCGAACGGCGGCAGGGCAGCAAACAGATGGCAGCCGATATCGGCGCTGATCTGCAGCTTGCCGGTTTCGCGCTGCACCAGCTTCATCGCGGCAAAGATCGGCCGTTCCGGACAGCCGATGCAGAAACCGGGCGGGCGGATCGGCACCGTCTGGCTCAGGTCAGGGATAGCCGGGCGATCCGCGTTGGGTGCGCGCACCACGGCAGCCAGCAGGCCGGGTGCGGCCTGGCGCAGGAACGCACTCAGACTGTCCAGCATCACCTGGCCGGTATATTCGCCCGCCATCGGCAGGATGTCCTTGCCGTGCAGCCGCACCGCCGATCCGGCCCGATACAGAAATGTCGTCAACTGCTGTTCGATGAATTCCGGTTGGCCTTCCTCGATCACCAGGAGGTGGTCCTTGCCGTCGCAAAACGCCAGGAATTCGTCCGGCAGCAACGGATAGGTCACGTTCAGCACGTAAAGCGGCACCTGCGTCGCGCCCTGCAGATCGGCCAGCCCCAGCCGTTGCAGCGCGCGGATCACGCCGTTGTACATGCCCCCCTGCAGCACGATGCCGACCGGGGCCACCCTGGGCCCGAACACCTCGTTCAACCCGCGTTCGGCGATGAACCGGATCGCGGCGGGCCAGCGGTTGGCGATCTTGTCGTGTTCATGCGCATACGACATCGGCGGCAGCACCACCCGGGCAAAGTCGGAACGCGGCGCCGACAGCGCCTGACGCACCGACAGCGGCGGGCGCTGGTTGTCGCGGGTCTGGAATGACCCCGTCACATGGCAGGACCGGATCCGCACCATCAGCATCACCGGCGTGTTCGACGCTTCGGACAATTCGAACCCGTCGCGCACCGCCCGGGTGATGCTGGGCAGGTTCGGGCGCGGGTCCAGCAGCCAGAATTGTGATTTCATCGCAAAGGCATGGCTGCGTTCCTGCATGATGCTGGAACCTTCGCCGTAATCCTCGCCCACGATGACCAGCGCGCCCCCGGTCACGCCCGATGACGCCAGGTTGGCCAGCGCGTCGGACGCGACGTTGACCCCCACCGGCCCCTTGAACGTCACCGCCCCCCGGATCGGATAGTGGACCGATGCCGCCAGCATCGCCGCCGCCGCCGCCTCGTTCGCGTTGGCTTCGAACCGCACGCCAAGCTCGGCCAACAGGCCCTCGGCATCGGCCAGCACATCCATCAGATGGCTGATCGGCGCGCCCTGATAGCCGCCGACATAGCCGACGCCGTTTTCCAGCAGCGCCTTGGTGATGGCGAGGATGCCTTCGCCGGTAAAGGTCTGGCCCGCGCCCAGGCGCAGATGTTCGACTTCTGTCTTGAAGGAGCGTTCGGCCATCTCAGAACTCGTGCTTGCGGATATTGCTCAGCATCTTTTGCAGCGTGCCGACGAACGCGTGGCGTTCATCGGCGGAAATGCCGCGGAACATCCGCACATTCGCCTCGGCCATCCGGGGCCAGAGCGTGTCAAACGCCGCGCGCCCGGCATCGGTGATGAAGACCCGCGTGCCCCGGCTGTCGGCGGCATCGGGGGCGCGGCGGATCAACCCTTCGGCAGCCAGCTGATCCAGCGCGCGCGACAGGGTGGATTGTTCCACCACCGAATACACCGCCAATTCGCCGATCAGCGGGCCATCCAACACCGACAGCACCGCCAGCGCCCGCATCTTGGGCGTGGTCAGGCCCAGCGTCGCCATCTCGGCCCGCAGCGAGGCGTTATAGCGGCCCATGATGCGGTTCATCAGATAGGGGGCGTAGTTGTTCAGCCCGATCTCGCCCAACCGGGGTGGGCTGGTTGGCAGGTCGGGGGGCGAGGGGTCGTTCATGCGCCCAGCCTTCTGGCGGCCAGATACCCCGACCCGCCACCCAGACCCGGGCCGGGATGCGTGGACGCCCCGATATGGATCAGCCCGCGCACCGCACCGGTGCCGTTGTTGGAATGCGGATAGGGGCGGAACAGGAAAAACTGGTCGATGCTGCACAGGCCGCCATAGGGATCGCCACCGACAAGATTGATGTTCATCGCCGCCAGATCGGCGGGGGAATAGGCGCGGCGGGCCAGTTTGATCGCGGCAAAGTCGCGGATGTGGCGGGACAGGATCGCCTCGATCCGGTCGGCGAACGCCTCGCGCACCGTTTCGGACCAGGTGCCATCGGTGGCGATTACGCCGCCCGCATCGCCTTTGACCAGGCGCGGCGCGTCGGGGATCTGCAGCCACAGGATCGCCTTGCCATCCGGGCAGCGCGACGGGTCCAGCCGGTGCGGCTGGCCGACGCAAATGGTGGGGATGGCGGGCAGCATGCCGCGTTCAGCCTCGTTGGCGGATTTCGATACCGAATCGATGCCGTCCGCCAGATGGATCAGCGCCACGTCCTCCAACCCCGGCGACAGCCATTCCGGCACCCGGTCCAGCGCATAGTGCATCTGGAAATTGCCCCTGCCATGCCGGAATGTCTTTGCCGCCGTCTGATCGGCGGGCAGCGCCACGTCGCGCAGCAGCCGCCCCTGCAACTGCCCGGGTGCCACCGAGGCGAGGACGGAACCGCACGACACCGCTTCGCCCGAAGCCAGTTTGACGCCGTGTACCCGGCCATCCCGGACCAGAATGCTGTCCACGTCCGCATCACAGCGGATTTCGCCGCCGTTTTCGGCGATCAGTGCGGCGAATGCCTGCACGGCGCGGCCCGACCCGCCCTTGACCACCGGCGCGCCCGCCGCCTCCAGCGCAAAGGCCACGACCTTGCCCATCTGGCCGCCGTAAGTGCTGTCCGGCGTCAGCCCGCAATGCAGGACCCAGGGCGCATGCAGCGCCTGCACCAGCGGGCTGCGATAGCCGGTTTCCAGCCAGCCGCGCGAGGGCGTCAGCGCATTGCCGAACCACGCCACCAACCCGCGCAAGCCGCGCTTGCGCACCTGGCCCCACAGCAGCCGCGCGGTGGGCCAGCTCCACAACGCGCCGCCCAACAGGCCGAACAGGAATGGCGCGTCCGCCTGCACCCCGCCCACATCCGCAGCGTGCCGGTCGCCGTCGCCTGCCGCCAGCGCGTTGAACGCCGCAACGTTCTGCGCCCGGTCGGTGGTCAGCACCAGCGCTGTGCCATCGGGGCGGATCACGGCAGTCGGGTGCGAACTGTGGCAACAGGCGAAGCCGTGCCGCACCAGATGCCGCCCCAGCGCCGCCCCGGCCGGCGCGGTCACGAACAGCACCCATGTCGCCGCCATCACATCATGGTGGAATCCGGGCAGCGTGATCTGTTCGGTGCGCAGGCAGCCGCCGGGCACCGCCTCGCGCTCCAGCAACAGCACGCGCCGGCCTTTCAGCGCCAGCAGCGCCCCGGCGACCAACGCGTTGATGCCGGTACCGATGATGACATGATCGGGCCCCATCGCGCCCTAGCCCTTGGGCACCAGTGCCAGCGCCCGGATCGGCGAGCCGGTGCCCTGCGCGATCTTCAGCGGGGCGGCGATCAGGATCGCCCCCCTGGGCGGCAGCTTGTCGAGGTTGGCTAGCGAGGCCAGTCCGAAACAGTTGTTCTTGTGCAGCAGGTTATGCGCCGGAAATGGCGGCGTCATGCCGCCGGCCTGCCCCGCATCGGTGCCGATGCACTGGCTGCCCCAGCCGACGATGCCCTTGTCCAGCAGGTACCGGATCACCTCGGGCGTCGGTCCCGGCGTATGCGGGCCAGTGGCGTCGGCATTCAGAAACAGGCCTTCGTCATGCGCGCGCAGGTCCCAGTCCGACCGCATGACAACCCACTCGCCCTTGCCGATCGGGCCATGCGCGGCCTCCCACGCCTGCACATGGGCCACGGTCAGCAGGAAATCGGGGTTGGCCGCACAGTCGGCACTGAAATCCAGCACGTTCACCGGGGCCACCAGCCGCTGCACATCCAGCGTATCGGTGGAACCGTCGGGATAATCCTTGCCGGTGATCCAGTGATGCGGCGCGTCGAAATGGGTGCCCGAATGTTCGCCCAGTTCCAGCCAGTTCCACGCCCAGAACGGCCCGTCCTGATCATAGGCGCTGATCTTGTGGATCTTGATCGGCGGGGTGTCCTTGGCGAAATCGGGCGGCAGTTTCAGCAGCGGCGTATCCGGGCCAAGCACGCCCGAGCAATCCACCACCGTGATCCCGCCCGAGGCCAGCAGCCCCGCCAGCGATTGCAGAACGATTGCAGAGGTCATCGTCATCTCCCTTTTGGCCCCGGCAGTCCCGGTTTACCCGCTGCGCCGGTTGGGCCCCGGCTCTGGAATCATGCTAGACAGATTAAGATGCATTTGCAAATATCTCGGCAGGTTTCGGGGCGGGGGAGCAACGACCCTTGGAGTTCGACGCAGTCCTGATCGGGGCTGGCCACAACACGTTGGCCGCTGCGCTGCATCTGTCGGCGCGTGGCTGGCGGGTGGGGGTGTTCGAACAGGCCGCCGTTGCGGGCGGGGCGGTCAAGACCGGGGCATATACCCTGCCCGGGTTCCGCCACGATTGGGCGGCGATGAACCTGTCGCTGTTCGCCAACAGTGCGTTTTTCAAGGCGCATGGGGTGGAACTGACGCGGCATGGCTGCGCCTTTGTCCCGGTGGACCGGCCTTTCGCCTCGTCCTTTCCGGATGGCACGTCGCTGGGCGTGTCGACCCGGATGGACGAAACGCTTGCCAGCATCGCCGGATTGTCACCCGCCGATGCCGCCGTGTGGCAGGCGCTGGCTGCCGGGTTCGGCACGCAGGCCCCGCATCTGTTCGGCCTGCTTGGCAGCCCGATGAAATTCCGTGCGCTTGCATATTTGCTGTTCAAGATACTCCGCGCCAAAGGCGCTGTCGGCGCGCTGGACATGGCGCGGTTCCTGATCGCCTCGCCCCGGGCCTGGCTGGACGAGACATTTGCCCATCCGCATGTGAAGGCGCTGCTGGGGACCTGGGGGATGCATCTGGATTTTGCCCCCGACATCGCGGGCGGCGCGATCTTTCCTTATCTGGAGGGGATGGCAGGCCAGGCCTTTGGCATGGTCATCGGTCAGGGCGGGGCCGATACGATCATCACCGCGCTGGTGGCGGCCATCCGCGCCCGGGGCGGTGTGGTCGAACTGAACGCCCCCGTCGCCCGCATCGTCCATGACGGCAGCCGCGCCAGCGGCATCGTGCTGGCCGACGGGCGGCGGATCAGCGCCACCCGTGCGGTCATCGCGGGCGTGGCCCCGCGTGCGCTGCCCGGCCTGACGGGCGGCACCTCGCCCGGATTTGACGCCGCGATGTCCGGGTTTCGCCATGCGCCGGGGACGATGATGATCCATCTGGCGCTGGACGCCCTGCCCGACTGGCGCGCCGGGGCGGCGCTGCAAAGCTTTGCCTATGTCCACATCGCGCCCGATCTGGACCAGATGGCGCGGACCTATGCGCAGGCAATGGCCGGGCTGCTGCCGGACGCGCCGGTGCTGGTCGTGGGCCAACCCACCGTGTTTGACCCGACGCGCGCGCCGCCGGGCCGGCATGTGCTGTGGCTGCAGGTCCGCATGGCCCCGGGCATCATCACCGGCGATGCGGCAGGGCAGATCGCGGCCACCGACTGGGCCGGAGCCGCCGAACCGTTTGCCGAACGGGCGCTGGATATCCTGGAAAGCCACGCACCCGGCATCAGGGCCAGGATCCTGGCCCGCCGCATCGTCACCCCGCTGGCGTTGGCCGCCGACAACCCCAATCTGGTCGGCGGCGATCAGATCTGCGGCAGCCATCACCTGGCGCAGAACTTTCTGTTCCGCCCCACCCGCGGCCATGCCGACGGATCGACCCCGATCCGCAATCTGCACCTGACCGGGGCCGCCGTCTGGCCGGGGGCCGGAACCGGTGCGGGATCGGGCTTTCTGCTGGCCAGACGCCTTGCCGGGCAATAACCTTCACCATCAACCACAACAGGGACAACCGCCATGAACCTTAACCGTCGAAGCCTTTTGCAACTGTCTGCCGCCACGGTGGCGCTGGGCAGCATCGGCCTGCCCAGCCTGGCGCAGGCGATTGACGAGCTGGTGATCGCCTATAACGTCAACCTGCCGTCCTGGGATCCGACCGTGGGCCCCAGTGCCGTGAACCCGACGATCCAGGGCATCTATCAGTCGGTGTTCGACCAGTTCATCCTGCAACAACCCGACCTGTCCCCCGCCCCCGGCCTGCTGACGGCATGGGGCTGGAACGAGGACCGGACCAAGGTGACGATGACCGTGCGCGAGGGCGTGACCTGGCATGATGGCAGCGCCTTTACAGCCGAGGATGTGGCCTGGTCGCTGGCTCGCGCCGCCGACCCCGCCACCGGCAACCCGATCAACTTTGTCTGGGGCACGCTGGGCAATTTCACGGTCGAGGGCAATACCGTAACGGCGGATGTCAAGCAGTTCGATCCGACGATCTTCAAATGGATGTATTTCCTGACCGGCTATGTCCTGCCCAAGGCCTATTACGAACGGGTAGGTGCCGAAGGGTTCGAGGCCGCGCCGATCGGCACCGGCCCCTATATGGTGGAAAGTTTCGAGCGCAACGCCTTTGTGCGGCTGAAGGCGAATGCCAGCTATTGGGGCGGCGCGCCGGCGTTCCAGACAGTGACGATCAAATTCGTCCCCGATGCCGCCGCCCGCGTGGCCGAGGTGGAATCGGGCAACAGCCACGTCACGCTGGAAATGCCCTATGAAGAATACGACCGCCTGAAAGGCGGGCCGCTGGCGGGGGTGGCTGTGCCGATCTCGGACATCGGGATGATATTTCTGAACGATATAGAGGTGATGACCGACCCCAACGTGCGCAAGGCGGCCGTGTTCGCCATCGACAAGCAGACCATCATCGACCGGCTGCTATCGGGCTATGGCGTGCGGATCGACACGCTGGAAACGCCGGAATATGCGGCCTTCGACCCCACCATCACCGTGGCCTACGACCCGGCCAAGGCGGTGGAACTGCTTGCCGCCTCGGGCTATTCCACCGACAACCCGGTGCGGTTCAAGATCCAGACCACGCGCGGTTTCAAGCCCAAGGATTACGAGATGATCCAGGCCATCGTCGGGCTGTGGCGCAATGTCGGGATCGAGGCGGAAATCGAGGTCTACGAGATCGCCAAGCATTTCGAATTGCGGGCAGCCGACCAGTTGGCGCCGGCGGCGTTCTACAACTGGGGCAATTCGGTCGGCGATCCCACCACCTCGACCGGGTTCGCGATGTTCGGTCCCAGCCCGCATTCGGTCTGGGACGGGCAGGATCTGGCCGACATGATCGGGCCCTTGTGGGGCGAGGCGGACGAGGCCAAGCGGATCGCGGGCTGGCAGGCGGTGGACCGCTATATCGCCGACAACGCGCTGGTGATCCCGCTGCTGCAATATGTCCAGCCGATCCTGCACGCCCCGGGCGTGGTGGTGGTGCCCCATGCCTCGGGCGCGCTGCTGCCGCATCTGATGACACGGGCCTGACGACAAAGGGCCCGATGACACAAGGGCCCGATGACAAAGGGCCCGATGACAAAGGGCCCGATGACACAAGGCCGGCCGACGCGCCGGTTGACATCGCCCGGGGGGCAGTGCGCCCCCCGGACCCCCGCCCACCGCGCCGGTTGAACGCAGGCACAGGGGGGCATCGCCGCAAGCGCGCCCTTGACCCCCGCCCGGCGCAACCGCCGGGCGCGCGCCTTGCCTGACCCGCCGCCTGGATGGAGCGCCCCGACCCCGATGCCATTTCTGCGCGCCATCCTTGTGCGGCTTTTCACCACCGCCATCACCCTGGCCGGGGTGGCGGTGATCGTGTTCGTCGTGATCCGGGTCGTGCCGGGCAATCCCATCGCGATGATGCTGCCGCCGGGGGCGACCGATGCCGATATCGCCCGGCTTTCGGCGCTGTATGGTCTGGACAAACCGCTGCCCGCGCAGTTCGGCATCTGGCTGAGCGGGGTGATGCAGGGCGATTTCGGCACCTCGATCACCACGCGCCAGCCGGTGCTGGGGCTGGTGCTGGGCCGCCTGCCCGCCACGTTGGAATTGTCGCTGATGGCGCTGGCCATCGCCGTGCTGCTGGGCGGGGCGGCGGCGCTGGCGGGCACCCGCGCCCGCGGCACCCGCACCGAAGGGGCGATCGACATTGCCAACGGCATGGCGCTGTCGGTGCCCGATTTCCTGTGGGGGCTGCTGCTGATCCTGCTGTTCGGCGTGCTGATCCCGGTGTTCCATATCTCGGGCCGGGTCACGCCGTCGCTGGACCTGCCGTTCACGACCAATTTCTACCTGATCGAAAGCATCCTGCGCCTGCGGCTGGACCTGACGGCCGACCTGCTGGGCCATATGTTCATGCCCGCACTGGCACTGGCGATCCCCTTGGCCGCCATCATCGGGCAGTTGCTGAAACAAAGCCTGAAAGAGGTGATGAACCTGGACTACGTCACCCTGGCCCGCACCAAGGGCTATGGCGAGACCCACGTGATCCTGCATCAGGCGCTGCGCAACGCGGTGTTGCCGACGCTGACGCTGGTGGGGGTGCAGTTCACCTTTCTGATCGGCGGCACCGTCATCATCGAGCGGCTGTTTTCGTACGAGGGCCTGGGCAACATGGCCATCGACGCGGTGATCAACCGCGACCTGCCGCTGATCCAGGGCATCGTGATCCTGTTTGCGGTGATCTTTACCGCCGTCAACCTGATCGTCGATCTGCTGTATGCCGTGCTGAACCCCAGGCTGCGCCATGCTTGACGGGCGCAGTCTGGTCCGCCGCCGGGCCGGGCTGCGGCTGTGGCTCTCGTGCCTGTGGCTGGGGCTGCTGGGCACGGTTGCCTTGCTGGCACCCTGGATCGCGCCCAGGGATCCGCTGGCACAAGACCTGTTCCTGGGCCGCATGCCGCCATTCTGGTTGCCGGGGGCCGAGCCTGGTTTCTGGCTGGGCACCGACAGTCTGGGCCGCGATGTGCTAAGCCGGATCATCCACGGCGCGCGCGTCGCGCTGCTGGTGGCGCTGATCGCGGGCAGCGCCACCTGCCTGATCGGCGCGACGCTGGGCCTGCTGGCCGGGTTCCTGCGCGGCTGGGTCGATATGGTGATCTCGCGCCTGATCGACATCTGGATGGCCTTTCCGCCGGTGCTGTTTTCCATCCTGCTGATTGCGGTGCTGGGCCCGGGGCTCGGCTCGATCATCATCGCCATCGTGGTGATCGACTGGACCCGCTTTGCCCGCGTCATCCGGGCCGAGGCGATGGCGCAAGGGGCGATGGACTATGTTGCCTCGGCCCGGGTGGCGGGGCGGGGGCGGATCGGCACGATGCTGCGCGACATCCTGCCCAACGTGCTGCCGACCATGGTGGTGCTGCTGACGCTGGAAATGGGCATCGCGGTGATCGTCGAGGCGATCTTGTCCTTCGTCAATCTGTCGATCTCGACCGACGACCCGACCTGGGGCAGCATGATCGCCGAAGGCCGCGCGTCGATCCATCAGGCCTGGTGGGTGCTGGTGTTTCCGCTGGTCACGCTGTTTCTGACCGTGCTGTCGTTTTCGCAACTGGGCGAAGGGCTGAAAGACCGCTTTGACCCGGTGCTGCGATGAGCTTTCTCAGCATCCGCGACCTGTCGGTCCGGCTCAAGGGCGGCCCGCCTTTGCTGCGCCGGGTATCGCTGGAGGTCGCGGCCGGCGAAGTGCGCGGCCTGGTCGGCGAAAGCGGGGCGGGCAAGTCGATGATCGGCAAGGCGGTGCTGGGCATCCTGCCGCCATCGGTCGCGGTGACGGGCGGGCAGATCCTGCTGGACGGCACCGACCTGCTGGCCCTGCCCCCGGCCGAGCGTCGTCGCCGGATCGGGGCATTGGCCGCACTGATTCCGCAGGATCCCTTGAGCGCGCTGAATCCGTCGCACCGGATCGGCCCGCAGATCACCGACCGGCTGGTCGATATCCTGGGCTGGACCCGCGCCGATGCCATCGCCCGTGCGCGCGCGCTGCTGGACGAGGTGCAGATCCCCGACCCCGGCCGGGTGCTGCGCGCCTATCCGCATGAATTGTCGGGCGGGATGCGCCAGCGGATCCTGATCGCGTCGGCCTTTGCCGCCGCGCCGAAGCTGATCATCGCGGACGAGCCGACGACGGCGCTGGATGTGACGGTACAAAAACAGATCCTGCGGCTGATCGCCGGCATGCAGGCGCGGCATGGCACGGCGCTGCTGTTTGTCACCCATGATCTGGGCGTGGTGTCCAAGGTCTGTCAGCGGCTGAGCGTGCTGTATGCCGGGATGGTGGTCGAGGATACCACGGTGGCCGCATTCTTTGCCGCGCCGCGCCACCCCTATTCCGCCGCCCTGCTGGCCGCGACGCCGAAATACACCGATCCCAGCGCCGGGCTGAACCCGGTGCCGGATGCGGTGATCGCCGCCATCCGGGCCGAGGTCGCGGCGTTTGACCGGGCGGCCAAGCATGGCTGATCTGGTCCGGATCGACAATCTGCACCTGTCGCTGCCCGACATGACGGCCAAGCCGCTGATCGGCAGCGCGCCAAGGGTGCAGATCCTGCAGGGGCTGACCTTTGCCATTCCCAAAGGCGCGGCGATCGGCATCGTCGGCGGTTCGGGGTCCGGCAAATCCACGCTGGGCCGGGCGCTGGTGCGGCTTCTGGAACCGACCGGCGGCAGCATCCGCTTTGACGGGACCGACATCACCCATCTGGCGCAATCCGCGCTGCGCCCGATGCGCCGCCGGTTTCAGATGATCTTTCAGGACCCGCTTTCCGCGCTGAACCCGCGTCACCGGGTCGGCACCATCATCGCCGAACCGTTGCGCTTGCATGGCATGGATGCCATCCCGGCCCGGGTCGCCCGCGCGCTGGACCATGTCGGGCTGCCGCAGGGGTTTGCGGTCCGCTATCCGCATGAAATGTCGGGCGGCCAGCGGCAACGGGTCGGCATCGCGCGCGCCATCGCGCTGGAGCCCGATTTCATCCTGGCCGATGAAATCGTGTCGGGGCTGGATGTGTCGTCGCAGGCGCAGGTGCTGAACCTGCTGGAACGGCTGGTGCGCGATCTGGGCCTGACCCTGGCCTTTATCAGCCATGATCTGAGCGTGATCCGCCGCCTGTGCCGCCGTACCATCGTGCTGGACCAGGGCCAGATCGTCGAAGACCGCGAAACCGCCGCCCTGTTCGCAGACCCGCAGGCGGCGTATACGCGCGCGTTGCTGGACGCGATCCCGCTGCCCGACCCGGATCAACCCTGGGACTGAACCGGCGCTGCGACCGGACGGCGCGGCGGCGGTTGGTCGGGGGACATCAGCCCTTCCAGACGCGCCTTGACCGGTTCGGGCCAGATCATCGAGGTATGGCTGTCCAGCCAGCTTGCCGCCAGCACCTGCTGGACCGACCAGCGGTGTTCATCGCCGCAATGGATGGCGTGGGTCAGCCGGACCGACGACTTGCCCACCTTCACCACCGTCAGCCGGAACACCAGCGTATCGCCAAAGAACGACGGTTTGGAAAAGTCGCAGGACAAATGCACGGTCGGCGTGCCCCAGCGCTCTTTCCAGATGATCTCGTGCCAGGGATAGCCGATATGGGCCCAGAACTCCTCGACCACGCCGTTGAGCATGTTCAGATAGGCCGGGTAATAGGCCGTGCCCGAGATGTCGCAATCGCCGAAATGCAACCTGCGTTCCGTGGTAAAGCAAACTGTCATCGCCGTCCTCCGCACCTGCATCCTGACAGTCGCGGATTGGCGGCCAAGGTCAAGCCCAACCTTGCCGCCCGCAATGGGCGTGGCACCCGGGCGGGGTCAGATATCCAGGGTATTGTCATGCTCCCACGCCGAAAAATGCGCGGCATAGCTGTCCCATTCCTGCTGTTTCAACTTGAGGTAGGCGGTTGAAAACTCTGCCCCCATCATCGCTTTCAACGTCTTGTCGCGGTCGTATTCGCGCAAGGCGTCCAGCAGGTTCAGCGGCAGTTTCGGCGCGCCTTTGACGGTATGGCCCATCTGGTACATGTCGATGTCGTGGCGGCGGCCCGGATCGGCCTTGGTGCGCACGCCGTCCAAACCGGCCGCGATGATGACGGCCTGCAGCAGGTATGGGTTGGCCGCCCCGTCCGGCAGGCGCAGTTCGAACCGCCCCGGGCCGGGCACCCGCACCATGTGGGTGCGGTTGTTGCCGGTCCAGGTGATCGAATTGGGCGCCCAGGTGGCCCCGGACGAGGTGCGCGGCGCGTTGATCCGTTTATAGCTGTTGACCGTCGGATTGCAGATCGCCGCCAGGGCGCTGGCATGTTTCATGATCCCGCCAAGGAAATTGCGGCCCTGATCGGACAGGTGCAATTCCCTGGACTTGTCGGCAAATGCGTTGGTCTTGCCATCCATCGACCAGACCGAGATATGCGCGTGGCAGCCCGATCCGGTCAGCCCCTTGAACGGTTTGGGCATGAAACTGGCGCGAAAGCCGTGCTTTTCGGCCACCGATTTCAGCATGAACTTGAAAAAGCTGTGCTTGTCGGCGGTGGCCAGCGCGTCGTCATATTCCCAGTTCATCTCGAACTGGCCGGTCGCGTCCTCGTGGTCGTTCTGGTAGGGCTTCCAGCCCAGCGCCAGCATGTGATCGCAGATTTCCGCGATCACGTCATAGCGCCGCATCA
>Ga0105046_10005621_pt1 | contig 19835 bp, 11 predicted proteins | sample MAT03_FD_78385 | JGI IMG/M metagenome (GOLD analysis project Ga0105046, IMG submission 78385) | Freshwater microbial communities from Lake Fryxell liftoff mats and glacier meltwater in Antarctica - MAT-03 (megahit assembly) | ecosystem: Environmental > Aquatic > Freshwater > Ice > Liftoff... | reverse complement strand
GGATGTTCGAGCGAGCTGAGAACACGCGCCTCATCAATGAAGCGGCGGCGCAGCGGGTCTTGCACGGCGAGATTGGGATGCAGCACTTTGAGGGCGATGGGCCGATTGCTCTTGGTATCCCACGCCTCATACACTGAAGACTGCGGGCCCTGACCGACCAGTTTTGTCAGGCGATACGCGCCCAATTTTTGCCCGACCAGATTGGGAACGCCTGGGCCGCTCTTGGACGGGGCCGCAGATGTGGGGGCTACCAGTGCAGGAATCGGGACAGCCGCACCGACAGCTTCATCGAGAGGCATCATCGTTTGATCAATGCCATCTTCATTCGATGGACGTCTGGCTTTAGGTGCAGCACCAGGGCTTGCTGGCCCCCCTGTTGCCCCAGAGCGACTTGTGCCCCCTGTGCTCGCGTTACGTCCCAGGCCACCTGTGCCACGCCCAAAGCCTGACGTACCAGGCGGTCTCACGCCGCTGTCCGCTGGTTTGACAGGTCCCTCACTCGCGGGCGGCTTAGCCGACGGAATGCCTTGCTGGGTCATGCCATCATCCAGGATTGGCATGACCGTCTTATCAATTTCACTCATGCCACCTGTTGGGCGGGGTTGAGGAGGAGGAGGCAGCGGCGACAACTTTTGAACATCAAGGTCGCTGCTGGCTTCCCGCTGGGACCGCATCCGTTCGCGGCGGGCGGCAATGGCCGCTTCACGCGCATCAAGGCCCGCACCCGGTTTCACCGTCTGATCCGCTGCCGATGGCATGGTCGGGACGGGTGGGGGCGGAGCCGGGACCTCTCGCTCCACTTGAAGGGGGCGCGAGGGTGGCTGTACTTGGACAGGCGGAGTTGGCGCAGGCGGCGATTGGGGCGGTGGCAGCGGAACGGCTGGCATCACATAGGTCGGGCCTGAGTCCAACCGTATCTTTGGGAGAGGGGCAGGCGGTTCGCTCGGCATAGTCGGTTGTGGTGCAGGTGGCGACTCATGTCTTGCCGTTTGTTCGCTCGGTGAGACAGGCTGTGAAGGGGACGCGGCCTGCTCAACGGGAGGCAGGCTCTGATCCACAGGCTGAGAAGGCCGAGGCATGGCAGGCATGCCCAAAAGCGTCGAAGGCTCTTGATTGCCAGACAGAGGCTCCTGTACAGCGGGCTCTGGGGGAGGGGGCGGAGTCTTCTCCATATCGGCCACAACCACAGTCGCAGCAGGTTCAGATGGGACAGGTGTTTTCTCAATATCCGCGACAGGCAGCACAGCCACCGGAGCAGGCGCATCCAATTCGGCTGGTATGGGTGTTTTATCCACATCAGCCGCAGACTGCGCCATCACAGGCTCAGACACAACCTCTTCGGGTGGAATGGGCGTTTTGTCTACATACTGAGACAGAGGGATGGGAATAGGAATAGGCACAGGGATAACAGCAGGTGCGGCCTCCATCCCCATATCCGTCGCAATATCGACAGCGCTGACTGTATCGCGGTCAACCCACACCCAGTAATCGCCAATGCGCAGCGTATCATCCGCAATCATTTTCATGCTGCGTCCGCTGTTGATCTGCAAGCTGCTCACCCATGTCCCATTGGTCGAGCCAACATCGGTGACACGGAAGGTGTCATCAGGCATGACTTCAAGACGCGCATGGCGACGCGAGACATAGGGCCCTTGCAGCTTTAACACTTGATCATCAGCGGCCCCGATGCTGTTCACACCCTGCTTGAGGAGCACAACAACAGGCGGATGATGGGCGCTGTAGGCCACCAACCGATCCTTGCCCTCGTCACGCCGTTCGCGTTTGGGCAGTTCATAGTCTGGCCGATCTTCCGACAGCGTTTCACTATATTTCTCAGTCGCAAACGCATCGGTTGCCATATCTCTGTCTGGCTCATCAACAGGTTGGCTGGCAAGCAAACGCATGACACGTTCCAGGTCTTCCGCCAGCGATTGGCCCGTTTGATAGCGCTGTGTCGGATCTTTGGCGAGCGCTTTCAAGATAATCGTGTCAAGCTCGCCTGGAATATCGGGGCGATACGTCGAGGGCTTGACGATCACTTCCTGGCTGTGCATGCGGGCCGCTTCGCCGATGGTGCGCGGTACAAAGGGAAGGCGTCCAGCGGTCAGCTCATACAGCACGATGCCGAGCGAATAAATATCGGTGCGTGTATCGACCCGCTCCCCCAGGCACTGCTCAGGAGACATATAGGGATAGGTGCCAAGCGGCTGATCCGTGTTTTCGTTGTCATCCACCAACCGCGCCAGCCCAAAATCGGTCAGGACGGGTTGATAGCCTGTGGGGGACAACGACAGAGGCACATTGCGCAGCACCACATTATCAGGCTTCACATCGCGATGCATCATGCCCTGGCTGTGAGCATAATTGAGCGCGTTGGCAAGCTGCCGTCCGGTATCAACGGCTTCAAGCAGTGGCATATAGCGTGCTTCTTCAGAGAGCTTTTTGACATACGAGCGCAGCGTGCCCCCCGTGATGAGTTCCATCACGATGAACAACTCTCCACCCGCACGATCAAACCCAAAGATACGAACAATATTGGGATGACTCAGGCGCGAGATAGAGCTGGCCTCTTGCAAAAAGCGATCCTGGAAGGCTTTTTGCGAGGCCAAATGGCTGTGCATGATCTTCAAGGCCACGAGACGCTCCTGCTGGAGATCCGTCGCCTGATACACGGCGGCCATGCCACCATGCCCTAATAATTTATCAATGCGGTACTGAGCAAGCGTCTTACCAATAATGCTGCGAAAGTCGGCCATCTGTTTTTTTATCCGAGAGGCTGCGCGTCGCTCTCTATTATAGCGTGTGACAGCGATCTTGTTCAAAACGAAATGAGAAGCGAACGGATGTTGAAGAGATTTCTATTGTTGGGGGGGATAGAGCGGCAAGAAAGCGCCCCAATCTTTTTATAGACTAATTTATTATCATATGGAAATACTTTATCCCGCGTTTATCACTCCAACGGCATATTGGGATCATACGGCGGGGCGTCCTTGGGGCCGAGGGCTTCCAATTCATAGCCTGTTGGATAGGTGCGATTGGGCTGGTGGGTGAGGTGAAACGGCGTGCGGCGTGGCGGCATAAAGAGACGGATGAACGTGCTCATCGCTTTGAGCGAACCATGCACAAACGCTGTCAGCAAGGGATGGGGGCGCGGATACCCAAATGCTCGCAGCAGCGGCTCATCCATCATGGTGTACAGGCCCTCGCGCAAAATGGGACGCAGCGACGCGGGATACCACGCCAGAAACGTCTGGATAGTCAGCTCGGCAATCTCACGGTTTGAGTCGGTGTAGTGAAAATGGGTATCTTCGTAGGCTTTGTGATAGACCTCGAACGACTCATACGTCTCAGGCATCTCTTTGATCCCCATGAGTCGCCCCACCTCGACCCAGAAATAATAATTGGCGAGGTTTTCATGGTGGGTGGGCGTGCGCCAACCAAAGCGCTGATGAAAATAAATCGGGACAAAAATAAAGGTGGAGAGAACGTAGAGGAAATCCTCATTCGGGATCGACCAGCGGCGGTGCAGTTGATTCATGCGGCGAATGGCGGCCCGTCCCCGTTCGCTGTCATAGCCGTTCTCGGTGATTTCCGCGATGATGAGGGAGGTGTCGTCATAGCGCTTCTGGCCGCCTGCATGGAACTGGCGTGTTTTCGCCAGCAGGCCGCTGATGCTCGGTACGGCATAGGTGCGAAAGAGGGCAAATTCGAGCGATTTTTGCAGCATCCAGGGATATTCATAAAACCCGACGAGCTGCACAATCTCTTGATTCTGGGTGCGCGGATCAAGCTGTAACACGCGATTGAGAATATCGTAGCGACCTTGCATACATCACCTTTTCAAAAATAGTCTTTGGGGATGTTGTGGACGAGTGTCTATGGGCGAGGCAGGCGGGCGAGGCAGGCCTCGCCCCTACAAATGATTTATTCGAGGTTAAATGTCTATTCCTGCACATCCAACTGGGTTGTACCGCGCGGCACTGTCAGACGATAATTGGCCTTCATCGTCGCGGTATCATAATTGCGGGCCAGCAAGAGCCACGAGGGGCGCGCCACTTCAATGCGATATTGAGCCTCATCATAGGTGGGATTGCTGTTTTCGGGGATTTCAAAGCGGCCACCCACCTCTGCTGGAATCACAATCACCAGATTGCCATCCAACACACTCAAATCACCAGGCGTATCGAGGACACCAGGAGAGCGCGGTTGATAGGAGGGCAGCGTAAGCACCACATTGCCATGCTCTACGTTGAGACTCAGACGTTCCAGCGATGTCCCGCGCAAATCGAATGTCGCGGCACCATCCTGTCCAGCAAAGGCCAGCGAGACGCCCACATTGGGCGGCACTTGAACGGTGAGTTTGCCGCGTCCCAGATTTTCCAGGCGGGGATAGGGATTGGGGCGTGTTTCGCGCACCGTATATGTTGCCAACCCTGTGCCATCATCGGTGTAGTCTTCCGTCAGCGTATTTTCGGTACTGCCGACAAACGTCACAGTGACCGTATTTACACCGGGAGCACCAGCCTCGAAACGCACATCTGTTGTGAGCGATTCGACGTTCAATTGCAGTGTTGTGACATTGGGTGAAACATCCTGCACCACTGTCACGGGCGGCGTGTCAAGGAGGCGATTGGTGCGGCTCGTAATGGCGGTCGTGGCGAGTGCGCCAATGATGACAACAGTCGCAAAGAGGGCAATCGGGCTGGCATAGGGCACGCGTCCGCGCAGCAGCAGCGCCAGACCCAGGAAAATCAAAACGCCCGGCAGCGCCCGCCCAATCAAATCAAACAGGCCGCTCGGCAAAATGTCATAGGCTCCGAGAAGAAGCAAAAAGGGCACAGCCATCAGCACAAGCGCAATCAGCACATTGGGCCATGCACGGCTCTGCACCTGCCGATACAAAAATGCACCTGCCAGAATCAGGCCGACCAGCGGTAGATAGACATCCTGGCCTGTGGGTGTGATGAGAGAAGCCCGCCCAAACCAGCCCGCGAAGACAATCATGCTCAACACCAGCGCAATGAGGGTACTCAGGGGAGCCGTATGCTTGCGAAAAGGCGATTCAAGGGGGATGAGCCACCACCAGAGCAGATAAGCCGCCACAGCCGCAGGCAGCGCCACAATCGCCAGAGCTAACCAGGCCAGACGCCAGACAGAGGCATTCAAAGGTGTGCGATGCGAGAGACCGCCGCATACCCCTCCTATGAGTCGTTCCGTGAAGCTTCTAACCATGAGCGCCTTTTAGAGCCTGATTGAAAATTCTTCTTATCTTAAAAACATGACGAGAGGCCCATCGCCGCGACCTCTACCATACCACAGGGACGCAGAAAACCTGCGCCCCTGTTACAGTATGACGCTATGCATACAACCTCTATCGCTAGGCAAGAGATTGTAAACGGGCAAGCGCTTCTTCTGCGAGTCGTTTTGCGCCTGCATCAGTGTCGTTCACGGCCACCTTGAGCGGATTGATGGCATCTTTGCAACCAATCTTGCCCAGCGCCTTGGCACTGGCACGCCGTACCGCCGCGTTCTCGTCGAACAGCGCCCGGATCAATCCTGGGACAGCGGGCACGCCAATCGCAATCAGGGCACTGATCGTGGCGACACGCAGGAACATATCATCGGCCCGCAGCGCGATGAGCAGCGATGACACAGCGCTCTCGGCTTCATCACCTATTTTGCTGAGGGCCATCGCCGCCAGATAGCGCGTCCCTGGGTCTGAGTCTTCCACCAGTTCCGCCAGCAGGGGGACTGCCGGGGCATAGGCCGCTGCACCTAAAATCTTGATGGCTTCAGCACGCTCTTCCGGTTCACCCGACTTGAGCCTGTTGAAGGCGAGTTCTGTGTTGAAATCTTCCATGGAACTTTACCCTGTACTATCGAACAGACGACGTAAAAACGACCTGCCGGGTTTGGCACGCCGTTCACTACATTCATGTGAATTAGACGCCCGACACGAGCCAAATCTTAGGGGTTTCTCAAGCGTCGCTGCCTGCGGGTTTGGCCTGACGAGCGGCCTTACGGGCGAGCGCTTCCTGACGTTTGCGTTCTTTTTCCACCTCATCGCCTGCCGCTCCACCTGCGGCGACTGTCACATTGGCTGTGGCCGATGCGGCGTTCTCGCGTGCTTCCACTTTGTTCGCCATCTTCGACCAGAAATCAACAGCGGCAGACGGCCCGGACGCCAGAGGTTCATCATCGTGTGTGCCCACGCGCATGACCATCAGCACAATGGTGAAGGACAGCACAATAATCACGCCCAGCGCAATCACAGATGGATACACACCTGCAATCGCTGCAATAAGGATTCCAACAATCAGCGCACCAACATAATAAGGCGAATACTTCAGTAAATCTCTCATCGAACATCCTCCCAACTCACATCTCTTCAATCATGAGTCTCATTATAAGCAACGCGGCGCAAAATCGAAACAGGAAATGCGGCTACTTTCCTTACACCCCCGCGCCTTAAAAACATATCCTCGCAACATTAATGGTCTGTTCCGCAATTAAATCGTTATTGGGTCGCCCCTACAGGTCCATGATTTTAGGAGTCGCAAACGCTCACCACACGATCACATTTTCCTATCAACTCAACGATTTATGCCCCACCCTCACCTATTTTTGAATTCGGGTTTATCTATGGGACACAGGCATTAATGACATTTGCCAAACGAGGACAGATATAAAATTTTGACCTGTAGGGGACGGTATACATGCCGTCCACTGAATTTTCGTTACGGGCTTGATGATGCCATTTTATAAATGAAGATGGATATCCATTGTGATCGTAGATACCGTTCGGTGTCTGGGTGAGAGTGAACAACCGCGACCAATCTACGCAACAGGGTCTCAGCCCTAAGGAGCACGACAGTCTCTTCGTTTGCCTGCCCGGTGTCGGATGTGTGTCTTATTTTACCCTTCTTCTAAGATACAAGGGGCACGATGCATCGTGCCCTTTTGCTTTTATGTCAATCGAATTTGGTATACCTATGACGATTGAGGAGGGCACGATGCATACCTTCGGTGACTTCGTTCGTGCCCCCTACAAGAACATCTGTCATTCTGCCCACATATCAACATGCTTGCTCTTTTCGGTTCTATAGCCCCTTATCCCGTTCCTGTGCCAGATACATGCGAATCTCATCCAGGCTGCTGGGTGGGCTGTGACCATCCACAATGACAGAGCAGTCATAAGCGAGAAATGATTCGAGGCGCGCCAGATCCGTTGAGGGTTCGTCTTTGCCTGGGTAATAGCAATCGCCCACGAACAACACCCCTGTTGATGTCTGCACAATGATCGAGTCATCGGCATGATGGCCGCCAACATGTCGCAGTGTGATCGTCATGTCGTCTTCATGCAGAGTCAATTCGTCTGTGAAGGTGATGTTGGGGGTGGCAATGCGTAGTTCGCGCCAATCTTCCAGCACATCAATCATGGATTGATTGCGGGTGGTTACCTGCGGAGTGCGCTGCATCTCCTCGCGCAGCGCCGAGGTGGTCCAGTGGCGCTGTGTCCAGGCTTTAAGATGGGCAGCACACACATCATGCGCAATCACATGCGTCGGATGATAGGTGGCACTGCCGAGCACATGATCCCAATGGTGATGTGTATAAATGAGCGTGCGCACCGGCGGAAAATCCTGCGCATACAGATCGGCCAGGATGCGGCGGGCATAACGCGGGCTGTTACCCGCGTCAATGAGGATCGTTTGCTGCGACGTGCGAATCACGCCAATCGTGGGCTGCACCATGTTTGGATCAGGGTGGGCACTGTAGAACCACACCTGCGGAGCAAGCGGCGTGAGTTGGGAGACGAGAAATCCATAGACAGCGTGTTATCGTCTGGGCGGGCGAGGCAAACCCCCACCAGGAGGCGGCGGCAGGTTAGGCACAGCGGTAGCCTCGGTGGAGGGCTTTACACCGGGTGGCATGGCCTGCTGTGCAATGGATGCCAATGAGTTGCGCAGCTGATTGAACGCATTGCCAACTGCCGGACTGGTCACCAGGGCGTAAAGGCCCACCCCGACTCCCACAAGCAGCGCGACAGTGAAAATCGCAGACATGGTAAGTGCAATCGATGAACGAACAGTGGATGATACCGTGAGACCAAACAGATTACAGATCGAATCGACAATGGCAGCCATAAGACCGCTGCTTCGAACCGTATCCTTCGGTCTATCTTTGCGCTCAACGAACACAATGCGTTCTTTGACAGGTGGTTCAGAGACGGATGAGGGCAGTGGCGGCATCGGAGCCTTAGCCTTGGGCGTGGCGACCACTTTCGGTGCAGGAGCATCAGACATTTTTGGCAGCGCCGAAGGAATAGAGACCTCAGCGGCGGCGGCCTGTGCTTTTTGCAGCACCGAGAGCGATTTGAGGGCAGGTCTTTTTGCAGCAGCGACGGCGACAGGACTCTGCGGATCAGCTCTTGTGGGGGCAGGCGCGGCCTTTTTGACAGGCGGTGCGGGCATGGAGGGCGGCGTAATGGTGTGAGCCCCTGAAAACTGTGGCGTATTGGTGTCGATTTGCTTGGCCGGGTCTGTGCCAAGCAGTTCGCGCCGCAGTTCCATCGTGAAGATGCCCGTATTCATTTGTGGGACGCGCTGTGCAACAGCCGCAAAATCTTTGGCAAAGGCCATCGTCGTCGGGTAGCGATCATGGCGCTCCTTAGAGAGCACACGCCAGAGGATCATGTCAAAGTCACTGCTTAACTGCGGCGCATACTTCTGGACGGGCTCTGGCGTCTCCTGCATATGACGATTCATCAGCGCAAAGGGCGACGTTGCATTGAAGGGCACACGGCCTGTCAGCAGCTCATAAACGACAATGCCCAGCGCATACTGATCGGAGGCGGAAGACGCATCTTCACCGGTCCACAATTCCGGGGCCATATGGGTCGGAGTCCCTACCGTCATGCCATCGGCGGTGAGGCGTGTGCTGTTATCCAGGATGAGCTTGGCGATGCCAAAATCGACCACATAGGCTGCCCCATGCGAGTCGAACATGATATTGTTAGATTTAATGTCGCGATGGACGATGTTCCGCGAATGGGCATAATCCAGCGCGCTCGCCAACTGTTGAAGCAGCGAGGAAATCTCCCCCAGTGAGGGCGGCTTGCCCTTCATGTGCTCAATGCGTTCCGCCAGCGATCCACCCGTGAGCAGACGCATGACGACGTACTGCCAATCTTCCAGCGCTCCATAATCGTAGATGGGCACAATGTTGGGATGTTCCAGCGAGGCGGCGAGTTTGGCTTCGCGCTCAAAACGCTCAACAAATTCAGTTTGCATCGCATACGAGAGCGACATGACCTTAAAGCCCACATCTCGATCTAAGGTGCGATGATAAGCTCGATAAACAGCGCCCATGCCCCCTACGCCATAGAGTTCGCGGAGATCATACTGCCCAATGTTCTGACCACTGAGTTGGCGAAGGGTGGTTGTCATAAGATTCTAGATCCTGCTGTGTGTCGTATCTTATGTATTATTGTACCGAGTTTGAGGAAAATATGATTAAGTTTAGAAAAATTCGACACAAAAGTTCAGGCTTTGTAATGTTTGCAGCAGAACTCATACAAAATAGGACACATCGGTGATTTTCGAGGAGCATATCGAATTGTTATAAGGGGAATAGCTGGAGTACAGCAGGACGTGTATGGCCCTACTGTACTCTGGTAAGCACACAGAGACAGTTTACTGGATGCTTAACAGGATGTTGGCGTTCTTGCTCCACAAACCGTGCAGGTCGTAGTATTCGCGCTTCTCTTCTGTGAAGAGATGGACGACCACTGCACCATAATCCAGCAGCAGCCAACCGCTCTCGGCTGTGCCCTCTGTCGACAGAGGAATTTTACCGTTCAACTTCTCTTTGACACCTTCGCGAACATAATCGCTCAAGGCGCGCAGTTGACGGTCACTTGTACCATTCGCCAGGATGAAAAAATCCGCGATGATGGCATCAGGTCGCAGATCAAGCAAGACAATGTGCTCACCTTTGCGCTCTTCAATAATATCCACGACGAAGCGCGCGAGTTCTAGTGTATCCAGAGGAAAACCCTTTCGTACCGTACAGGCATCTAAGCCATTTTTGTGATTGTAACACTAAAATGTTAAAACTGTATTGGATGGTTCATAAAGGGTCAATAATGGCTCTGTTCCTGTTTTTGAGTGATGGGCATGTCTTTTACTATATTCTAGGGATACTTAATCGTAGGGTATTTTTAGTGTCATATTGGTTACTCACCTTACGCACTTTCCGATTTTTACCCCTTCCCACAACATGAAGGTGGACTTCAAGCGTTTTCCTCCGCCTCGCTGAACAGTGCGGAGGGGCTGGAAGGAAAGGTTTGACGCTCATTCCAGCGCTCTCGGCCTCATTTTATGGGGGGTGCGTAAGGTGAGTTGGTTATACAAAAACGCGGGCATGAGACGACGTCTCACGCCCGCGTTTTTCTTCCTTACACGCAGATCAGCCTGTGATCCAACTGTCGCTGTTACGGGCCCAGGCGGAGAGCAGTTCTTCTTGAATGAAGAAATTGCTCACTTCGATCTGGCCGTTTTCCACGCTGTCCGAACCGTGAACGAGATTGTAATCCACTGTCAGGGCCAGATCGCCGCGAATCGTACCGGCTTCGGCTTCCTGCGGGCGGGTCGCGCCGATGGTCTTACGGGCAGCGGCCACCGCATTCGGGCCTTCCAGCGCGATCACAATCGAAGGCGAGGAGGTAATGTAATCCACGAGCTTGGCGTAGAAAGGGCGCTCACGGTGAACCTCATAGTGCTTCTCGGCCAGTTCGCGCGAGACGTGCAGCAGCTTGAGGCCAATGATCTTCAGGCCGCGCTGTTCAAAGCGGGTGATGATCTGACCCACAATACCGCGCTGAACACCATCCGGCTTAACAATAATCAGGGTGCGTTCCATCTGTAATTCTCCAAAAGGGCTGAAACCAAACGCGCCCTATCTTACGTGAGAGGGCGCGTTGGTGGTAGGGGCGTCATGATTAAGGAACGAGTACGCAGTGAATTATGTTTGAACAACGATTCGTAGAGGCAGCGCACCGGGCGGCCCAAAATGATCGCCAAATGCAAAGGGCGATCCAGCGGATCGCCCTTTGCATTTGTATTCGTTCAACACCCTCATGACCTAGAGCATGTGCAAAGCTTTGCGATAGGTCTCAAGAGCAATCTTCAACTCGCCGCGCCGCATGAGCGTATCGCCCAGAACACGATAGACGCTTGGATTACGCTTATAATCTTTGTGCTCGGCCAGCTTGGACAGGTCTTTGACGACCTCATCCAGTGAGGTATTGGCCCGCACGATCAACTCGTAATCGGCCAAACTGCCATTCACATCGCCGCTGCTGAGTTTGCCACGAGCGGCCTGCAACGTCGATGCCACGTCGATATTCACGACGGTCATAGGCGCGGGTGATGCTTTGACAGGCTGAATTGCAGCAGCCTGTATCGGCACAGGTGTTGGTATCGATGGCACAGCCGCTGGAATGTTCGGTGTGGGCATCACCACAGTGGGTGCCATTGGAGCAGGTGTGAAGGTCGGAGCCGCACTGGCGGACTCTTCGTCGGACATCGTTTCGCGCAGCCAATCGGGGATTTCATCGCCCTCGGCCTCGCTGTCCTCTTCTCTAGCCAACCAGGGCGGTAGATCAGAGGCATCGGCAGTCACACTGTCATCAACCTGATCGCGCAGCCAATCGGGAATGTCATCCATCTCGCTGCTGCCGGTATCCTCAGTCGTGTCTGTATCCTGACGGAGCCAATCCGGAATATTTTCCTCATCCCTTGCAGAAATAGCAGCGGGTTCGCGATATGAAGGCGCGACAACCGCCGGGAGCGTGGCCGTACCAATCAACCAATCCGGTGCGGCTTGCGGCTCACCGAGCATCAGCACAGCCTCAATTGGCAGTTGAGCGGCTTTCAGTCCCGCAGGCATCGCGGATTGTGCCGCTGCGGCTGGCATGGGCTGCGCCATAGACGCCTGCATCATGTCAACCAGCTCGTTCCCGTCCATGCTGCCTGTTTTCTCGGCATACCACTGCGAGAGTTCATCTGATGCTTCTTCTTCCAGCGTCAGCGCGACAACCCACGGATCGTGATCAAGCGCGAAGGCACGATCTTGCTCCGGCTCGTCGTCAGTCTCAAAATCGTCACTATCGAGAATGAGTTCACCCAGATCGTCATCTTCCAGCGGCGTCTCGGCGAAGATGTTCTCGTCGCTCTCCTCGCCGTCAGTGACTTGCAGCCAATCCGGCAGTTCACCCTCACCCTCACCCTCAATCGCGGGCACTTCGCTGCTGGTGAGCGCTGGAATATCATCCTCAGGTGTCTGACGCAGCCAATCGGGCATCGCGCCGGATTCTTCGATCTCAGATTGGGCGGTGATATCGCCGGAGAGCGCCGCCTCCTCATCAAACGTGTTCATGAGGGCCTCCATCTTCGAGGCATCAGGGCTTGCTTCAGCATCGGGTGTGGAGGTGATCATTTGATCACGCAGCCAATCCGGAATCTCGGCTTTCAGGGCCTCGTCAGGGAATTCTTCGGAAGTGGAGGCGGAGACAGACGCAGACTTGGGCTCATCAAAATCTTCATCGAGATGGGCATTTTGTTCGGCACGTTCAAAGAACGACTCAAACATCTTGGTGATGTCATCGGCCCCAACATCATGACCCTGGCTGAGACGTGCCATCACGTCATCGGCCACATCATCGTCTTTAGGCGCAGGCTCAGGTACGGGTTCAGGCGTGCGGCTGCTTGGAACCTTTACAGATGGCATTTCGCCTGTCGCGACCCCACGCGCCACATCGTCCAGCCAATCTTCAGGCGAGCCCTCATCCTCATTGAGGAAGTCGAGATCGGCGCTCATCGGAACGGCGTCTTCGGGGACATCATTGGTTATCTCGAAGGAATAGGGCTTATAGCCTGGGCCATCGGTGCGCGTCTCATTGGGGCGCGTCACGTTGAGATTGGCGGGCGTCATGAGCTCTTCGGAGCTGGCCCCATGATCACGGGCCATCGATTCAAGCCATTCGAGCGAATCTTCACCCGGCTGTGGTCCGACTGTATTTACAATTGGTTGGATGGTTGCGGCAGGCTGATTGAGGAATTCCAGCCCTTCCAGCGGATCGCTATAAGCGTCGAAGTTGGCGAGATCAGCCAGCGAACCAAGCCCTGAATCATCACCCAGGCTGGTTAACCACGAGTCATCCGTATCATTGTTCGCAAAATTTGCCAGGGCCGCAAAGGGATCATCATCACTGGCGATTTCGTTGCTCAGATTATCGAAATCGAACTCATCGGGCTCATTGACCACATTTGACAGCCAATCCACCGGATGGCTGCGACTGCCAGCCTGTACGGTCTCTTCTTCCTCGATCTCCAGGCCCGGCAGATCGCCCGACAGGAAATCATCCAGCGCCGAAGGTGGCTGAATTGAGGCGGCGGGCTGCTGCGGTGTGGGTGGCATAAACGATGCAGCAGGCGGCTGCGCCTGGACAGGCTTGGCGGGAGGTGCGGGCGGCTGTTGAGACTGCCGTGCACGCTTTTGCTCTTCTTCTTTGGCAAGCTGCTTGTCCCAATCGGCCTGCTTCATACCAAAGGGAATGTATTCACCTTTGCCTTTCAAGCGTTCGTCGTCGGCAGAGACATCCGCCACATCAGCATCCGCCGATGTAGTGAAGCCTTCAACAGCACCCTGGCGTTTGGCGAGCGATTCCATCCACTTCATGATCTCGTCCGGCGACATATTATCGAAGTCGGGCGTATCACTGACAGCAGCACGCTGTGCGGCAGCAGGTGCAGGCTGCTGCACAGGCGGAGGCGGCGCAGACTGAGCGGGCCTAGGAGCCTGGGCAGGTGTAGGAGATTGCGCAGGGCGCGGTGGTTGAGCCGCCATCCGCTGACGTTTCTGCTCATCCTCTCGGGCCTTCTGTTTTTCCCAATCCTCTTTTTTCATGCCATAAGGAATATATTCGCCTGTGTTCTTGAGGCGTTCATCATCCTCGGACACACTGCCAATATCCATATCGGCGGATGTGGTGAGCCCTTCTGTCGCGCCCTGACGAACGGCCAGCGACTCCATCCACTTCATAATCTCTTCAGGACTCATCTTGTCAAAATCGGGTGTGTCGGTCATTGCTCCCCCTCACATCTGGCGCGGAGTCCTATCCGTCTAATTTTTTCTATCATCATCGAACTCGTCAAATTCTGCGTCCATGTCGTCAAAGAGATTATCGTCCATATCCGCATTAAAATCGCGATCTAAGTCCGCCATAACCTGGGCCGCTTCTGAATCGGCTGGAGCCGGATAGGTTGCCACAGGGTCAGATTTCACGGTGGCAGCAGGCGTTCCGCGCATCCAGGATGGAACATCATTGAAGATGAAGCGGCGCATCCGTTCGCCCATGCCTTGCGCGGCAGGTGCAGTTGGCACACCCGGCAGGCTCGGTGGCGGCGGTGGTGCGACAGGCACAGCACGCTGTTGAGTCTCTTCCGTCACAATCGTTTCCAGCCAGTCAAACTCTTTGCGACGTGTTGGCGAAGCAGGTACGGCGGCCACAGGTACGGCTTCTTCTGCCTCTTCTTCCGCTTCAAAATCGAGATCGAGACCTGGCACCATCGAATTGAGCCAATCAGGCGCATTCTGGGCGGGCGTGGCTTCGATTTCTTCCTCGAAGTCGTAATCTCTCAGATCATCATCTGTCACATCATCGCGCACAGCGTCAGCATCGGACAGGTTGGCCTGCGAGTAAAAGCCTGCCGGGGCGGCTTCGAGCCCCTCAATGACAACCGGATCATCAACTGTCTCAGCGGACCAATCAATATCTTCTGTTTCAGGCGCAAATTCATCGCCCGTCACATCGTCTTCCGAGGCCAGCCAGTTTTGATCGTCGCCCGTGTAATCGAAGTTTTCATCGGCTGTGCCCGTGAAATAGCCTGTTTCGCCCACAGGGAGGAGCGATTCATCGTTTTCCTGGTCAGGCACAGCATCTTCATCGGTTTGACCAAACAGATTGTCATCCTGCTCATACGCGAATTCATCGTCTGAATCGACTTCGCTGGTCCACTCGACAAGCGGTGCATCAAGCGGTGATGCCTCAGCGTCTTCGTCCACCAGATCACTCAGCCATGCGGGTTCATCGGCGGGGTCTTCCTCAGCGCTCATCCACGCTTCGTCGCTCGTTTGCCCAACACCGAGCCATTCAGCCTCTGCGCCATCCAGCACAGCTTCTTCGCTCAGCGAGTCGGGATCGAAGGCGGCATCTTCGTCATACATCAGCTCATCTTCATTGAGTTCGTCAAACGCCAGTTGATCGACATCGTTTTCAGCGGCGAAGGCGGGATTCTCCCAATCAAAGGTTTCAGCGACGGCAGGCGCAAGCAAATCATCTTCAATCAGCGCGTCCTCTTCCTCAAATGTGGCTGCTGACCAATCGATGCCTGCCGCGATGGATTCTTCAGGCACTTCGAGGTCTTGCATCCATTCGGGTGTCTGGACATCATCGGGATCATCAACCGATTCGAGCCAGGTCGGTTCTTCCTCGGCAGGCTCTATCGCATCAAGGAGATCAGTGCCGTAGCGCTGCGTTTCAATATTGTTGAGCATCCCTGTCATTCCGGCTGTGGGCGATGGCTCAGCGTCATCGAGCATTTCCCAATCCAGGCCGGAGTCGTCGGTTGTGTCCAACCATCCTGCCTCAGTGCTGGACAACGGCTGCGCGATGGCATCATCTTCAGCGGAGGCATCGAGTTCAGCCAACCATGATTCGCCTGCTGGTTCAGCTTCAATATCATCCTCGTTCCAGAGATCTTCTTCTGTGGACAGCGAGCCAATATCATCTACGATGACATTGTCGCTGGCTTGCGTGAGCCATCCCATCTCATTTTCGTCTTCAATTTCGCCTTCAGGCATCAGATCAAAGCCGCTCTCCGGCTCCCATGAGATCTCCGCAACGGCCTCTTCAGCGGGCGCATCGGCAGCGTCTTCGAGTTCGAGCTCATCAAGATCGGCCAGCCACGAGGCTTCATCGGGGAGCATGGATACATCTGTGCCCTCGGCTTCCGCCTCAAATTCTGAGACGGCCATCGGGTCTTGAATATCGGCCAGCCAATCGGGTTCTTCCGAGGTCAGAGCCGCTTCATCGCCAAAGCCGCTGTTCCAATCGAAACCCGCATCCGCCTCGCTGGCCCCAGTGGGAGATGTCTCAAGATCAGACAACCAGGAGGGCTGCGCCGGAACATCGGTTGCAGGCTCAATCGACCAGTCAAATTCAGGTTCGAGGGTGTCCCCTGTGGCAGGCGTCTCGCTGGCCTCTTCATCATCCAGACCGAGGTCGCTCAACCATGCAGCATCAGCCAATTCCGCCTCATCGCCTTCAGAGATGAGGCCTGGATCGTTCTCAGTCGTTGGCAGAGGGCCGCCAAAGAAGCTGTCGAGATCCGTGATCGGTTCGTCCGCGTCAGGATTGGGGATGTAGGTGTCTTCGCCAAGTGTGTCATCCGCAAGAGAATCATCGGAGAGCCATTCCAGATCATCGCTCATGGACGGTTGATCGGGATCATCGGGATCGCTCGGCTGCCAGGAGGGAGTCTGCATGGGTGCCTGCCCTTCGGTATGAGAAACGGCTAAAATGTTTGTGCGATATTGATCAGAAATGAAGCTGTCATCCTCGTCCTCCGCACCCACTGAGTCAAGCAGTTCGCTATAGAGGTCGGCATTTTCAACCAACTCGTCTTCTGTCAGCTCATCATCCTCGAAGTCAGACGGACGTTCAAACGAGTCCTCATCTTCTTCTTCATCAGTGTCCGCATCGGCCTCAAACGGGTCAGTATATCCTTCCCCAACTGTTTCATCTTCCCACGCGGCAGCATTGAACGCATCTGGATCAAACGTGTCGTCTGAATCCGATTCATCCAATGGGTCATTCTCCTGCAAATCCTCGAAGGCATCGTATTCAGCCAGCAGGCTGTCATCGCTCATCCAATCCAGGGGATCGGCTTCGTATTTAGGTGCAGGAATAGGAGGCAGGTCACTGACAGGCAGCGCCGAAGTGGGCACGTTAGAGACAAGATCAAGGCCTTTAGCCCAGGCCATTGAGTCTTCTTCGCCGTCTGTCGGGAGATCGCCATCCGCAATGAGATCATCGGTGCGGTCATACTCCATCCCCATCGCATCCATCCACGCGTTGGGATTGGCGATATTCGACCCCATAGTCTCGTCATCCTCAAAGTTCTCTTTAAGGGAGACGTTGTAAGGCCGCTCAGGGGCTTCTTCATCAACTTCAATGCCTGAATTTTGCAGCCAGGCGAGACTGTCGGCGGAATCGCTGGCGGGAACATTGTGTGGATTGAGCGGCGATGTGTTCCCTGTGGCTAAGTCAGGATCAAACTCTGTGACCCAGGCAAGATTATCCGTATCAACATCCAGCGTCCCCGTATCGCCGGGTTTGGTGCTGCTCCTGGGCTCTGGTCTCTGTGGCAGCGTATTGTTATCTGCCCCCAGTGTGTCCAGCATCCCTGACAATCCCGTTGGAGCGCGGAGGAGAGTCGGGGCCGCGTCATCAGGCAAGACATAGGGCCGTTCATCGCCCTGTTCCATGTCGTCCAACATCCCGGTGAGTCCCGTCGAGATGCGTGGTTGCCCCGATGGCCCTGACTCTTCTGATTCCAGGCTGTTGAGCATGGCTTCCAGGTCATCGATGGAATCATCCGCGTCAAATTCCCCAAGCTGGCCTGTCAAACCGGTGGGTACACGATCACCCGTTGTCCCGGCGGCGCGTTCCAGATTGCCAATCCAATCATCATCTGTTGTCGCCATATCCGAAGCTTCGATGGTGAAATCATCATTGCGTGACAGTTCTTCAAGCCAACTGTCATCTGCTTCGAGAGCTTCTTCTTCCATCGTTGGTTGGATGTCTTCAAAGTTGAGGGATTCGAGCATGCCGGGGCGATTTGGCTGTGCCTTTTGTTTGGGCGTTAAATCGGGCAGGGCCGCAATCGCTGTCGAGTCGGCAGCCATACCGCGCATCGCATCAAGCCGCGCAATCAGTTCCGGCGAAAGCCCACTGAGCTGGCCTGTATCACTCAGGTCTTCTTCAAGCAGATTGGGCAGATTATCGGTTACACGGCGCGGCGCATCGGTTGCTGGATCAATATCGTTCATCCAGTCATCACCAAGTTCGCTGCTTAAATCCAACGGTTGTTCTTCTTGCTGCGCCAGGTTTTCAAGCCAATCAGGGCTTTGTTGGGTCAGGGCGCGGCGAACATGCTGCTGATAATCCAGCTCAGGCACAAGCAGAACCTCAGAGGCGGGATTACTGCCCATCGCCACACGCAGCGCCAGATAGGGATCGACCTCTTCCACGCGGCTGAGAAAGCGCTGTGCATCAGCGGGGCGTTCTACTTCAAGCCACAGTTCCGTCATGATGCGATTGGCGGCCAGCGTGTAAGGCAGTATTTGCAGCACCTCGACAGCGGTTTCGCCCGCTTCGATGTGCTGACCGCTCTGCCACTGGGCACGGGCCAACATCAGCTTCAAATCAATGCGTTCGGGCATGCGCTGCACCGCTTGCTGAAGCACCTCAATCGCCTGATCGCTCAGACCATTGTTGAGATACTGATTGGCAAGGGCGGCGGTTGTCATCGGCACACGTTCGAGCGGCATACCGCGTTCTTTGGTATACAGCTCGCGCAGACGGGCCACGCTCTGCTGGTCATTCGGTTGCAGATCAAGCGCCCGCTCCAGATGCCAGAGGCTCTCCGGCGACTGCTTGAGTTTTTCATAGATCAGACTCAACTGCTGGTGCGCGATGAAATCATCGGGGGTCGCACTCAACAGGCGGCGGAACACCTCTCCCGCCTCATCCCAGCGTGTCAAGCCCACCAGGGCCAGACCAAGCAGGCGATAAGCCGCAGCGAGACGTGGAAAATGCTCCAGGATTCGGCGGCTGTGGGCAATTGCTTCCTCATAGCGGCCGTTCTGAACATGTTGTTCGACGGTTTTGAGGTACTGACGTAAGCTAATCTCCGCCATTTCCCACCTGTCTTGGGCGAAATTTATGTCTGTCCATTATATCATGTTCTGTCGAAATGGCTTGCGATATAGGATTAAGGGGGGAGAAGCATTAAAAAGAGAGGAAAGAGAGGGATTCATTTGTTTTGCTGGTGTCAATTTGGGTGGGGTTAATGGAGGGACTTGATAATGCGCTTTACTTTTTAAAGACAGAGAACAATCCTGTTCTGTTGATCCGCCAAATGGAGACTGTAGGGGCGCAGCGTGCTGCATTGGCATTAAGCTAAGAGCAAATAGCCACCAAACGAGCGAAAGATGACGGGTTTCTGCGGCGTTTTGTTTTCAAAGCAAAGCGCCGCAGGTCGGCCATAAAGTCTTTTAAAAAGCTCAAGAGACCTCGAAACGACTGTTTGACGATGCGGATCAGGCGCGAGGCGTTCGTGCGCAGGAGTTGATAGGCTTGGATCAGGCTGAGTTCGCCTTTGTCCCCTTGAGGAGCGTCCTCAAGCACGCGGTGAAACAGAAGCAGCGCCAGTAATCGCGCATAAAATTGGGTCAAAATCCGCTCGACACGCCAGGCTCCAAAATAAGCGAACTGCATTTCACTTCTCCAGACCTTGAACACCAGCTCAATCTGCCACCGCACACGATAGACCTCCGCGACTTGATCAAGGCTTAAGACCTCCGCTGGCGCGTTCGTTATAAACTCACCTTACGCAGTTTGCGATTTTACCCCTCCCTAAATCCCTCCCCACGTTGTGGAGAGGGACTTCAAGTGTTTTGCTCACCCTCTGTGAACAGTGGGGAGG
>Ga0105046_10005617_pt1 | contig 19842 bp, 14 predicted proteins | sample MAT03_FD_78385 | JGI IMG/M metagenome (GOLD analysis project Ga0105046, IMG submission 78385) | Freshwater microbial communities from Lake Fryxell liftoff mats and glacier meltwater in Antarctica - MAT-03 (megahit assembly) | ecosystem: Environmental > Aquatic > Freshwater > Ice > Liftoff... | reverse complement strand
TCCTGCTCCATGTCCATGAGGAAGTAGGAAAGTCCCTTGTGCTTGCTGGCCTCTGGGTCGGTCCTTGCGACCAGCATGCACCACTTCGAGTACTGCGCTCCGCTGGTCCAGACCTTCTGCCCGGTGACCACCCAGTCGTCACCATCGCGGACCGCGCGGGTCTTGACTGCGGCGAGGTCCGAGCCGGCCTCGGGCTCGCTGAAGCCCTGGCACCAGACCTCATCGGCCGAAAGGATCGGCGCCAGGTAACGCTCCTTCTGGGCGTCCGTGCCCCAGGCCATGATCGTCGGACCGGCCAGCAGCAGGCCGAGCACGTTGGCTGGAAGCGGTGCTCCGGCGGCGCCCAGTTCCTCGAAGAAGATGGCCGACTCCATCAGCGAGGCATCACGACCGCCGTATTCGCGCGGCCAGTGAACCGCGCCCCAGTCGCCTTCGAACAGGCTGCGCTGCCACGCCTTGCGGAACTCGAAGATCTCGTCTTCATCCCGACGCGGCTCCTCGCCGGGATCGTTGGCCTCCAGCCAGGCACGCAACTCGTCCCGGAAGGCGGTCTCTTCGTCTGAGAAGGTCAGGTCCATGGACGCCCGAGCCTAACGTGTGTTGCGGAGCTCGACCAGACTGGCCAGCTCGTCGTTGGTCAGTTCGGTCAGCGCGGATTCACCGGAGCTGACGATCGCGTCGGCAAGCTGGCGCTTGCCTTCGTGGATCGACGCGATCCTGTCCTCGATCGTTCCTTCGGCGATCAGGCGGTGGACCTGAACCGACTTGGTCTGGCCGATCCGGTGGGCCCGGTCGGTCGCCTGCTCTTCCACCGCGGGATTCCACCAGCGGTCGAAGTGAATCACGTGGTCTGCCCGGGTCAGGTTCAGTCCGGTGCCCGCCGCCTTGAGCGAGAGCAGGAAGACCGGCACTTCGCCGTCCTGGAAGCGGTCGACCATCTGCTCGCGCTTGTTCACGGGGGTCCCGCCGTGCAGCAGCTGGCTCTTGATCTCACGCTCTTCAAGATGGCTGCTCAGCAGCTTTGCCATTGCCACGTACTGGGTGAAGACCAGCACAGCACCGTCCTCGGAGAGGATCGTGTCGAGCAACTCGTCGAGCAGCTCAAGCTTGCCGGAGCGGCCGTCGAGCTTGGGCCTCTCCTCCTTCAGGTACTGGGCCGGGTGGTTGCAGATCTGCTTGAGCGAGGTCAGCAGCTTGAGCACCAGACCGCGGCGGCCGATGCCCTCGCTGGTCCGGATCTCCAGCATGTTGTCCCGGACCGCCTTCTCGTAGAGCGCGATCTGCTCGGGGCTGAGTGCGACCGGCTGATCGGTGATCGTCTTCGGTGGCAGCTCCGGCGCGATGCCAGGGTCCGACTTGCGGCGCCGCAGTACGAACGGACGAATCAGCTTCGAGAGCAGCCTGGTTTTGATCTGCTCACGTTCGACCTCGATCGGGTCGCCCCACTCCTTCCGGAAGGATCCGTGGCTGCCGAGCAGGCCCGGCGTGGTCCAGTCGAGGATCGCCCACAGCTCCGACAGGTTGTTTTCAACCGGGGTGCCGGTAAGTGCGACCCGGGAGCGGGCCGGAATCGTGCGCAGCGCCTTGGCGCCGGCCGAGCGCGGGTTCTTGACGTGCTGGGCTTCATCGGCGACCAGCAGGCCCCACTTGACCGCGCCGAATTTCAGCGCATCCAGGCGCATCGTTCCGTAGGTGGTCAGGACAAACCCGCTCTTCACCTGCTCCAGAGTGCGTCCGCCTCCGTGGTAGCGGTGGACTTCCTCGGTCGGGGCGAAGCGCTGGATCTCGCGCTCCCAGTTGCCCAGCAGCGATGCGGGGCAGACAACCAGGGTCGGCCCGGTGGTCTTGGGATTGGTCATCCGGTGGAGGTGGAGAGCGATCAGCATTACGGTCTTGCCGAGCCCCATGTCGTCGGCCAGGCAACCGCCGAGGCCGAGTGAGGTCATCCGGTGAAGCCAGCGCACGCCCTCCAGCTGGTAGGCACGGAGTTCGGCTTCGAGGGTTTCCGGCGCCGGAATCTGTCCGGATTCGTCCTCTCCGGCGGTTATCTGCTCGCGAAGTTCCGCCAGCCAGCCGACCGCCTCGACTTCGACCGTGCGACCGTCGATCACGGTGCTTCCGGTCAGGGCGACACTGAGCGCGTCGATCGCAGTCAGCGGACGCAGTTCGGGGTTGCGCGCGCGCTCGGCCTGGATCGGCGGAATCAGTACCCAGCGGTCGCGGATCGAAGCTACGGGTCGATTTGTGCGGGCGAGGTCCTCGAGTTCCTCCGGGGAAAGCGGATCCCCTCCGAGCGTGATCTTCCAGGTGAAGCCCTGAAGCGCGGTCTCGTCGAAGACCTCGGGCACGCTCTGATTGAGAGACCCGGTGCCACCGACGACCACCTTCGCGTCGAGGGTGTGGTCGAGGGCTGGATCCCACTCGACGGCGATCCCCGAGTTAATGAGCCGTTCGGCCGAGCCGTCAAGCAGGTCGCTCACCTCCGGGTCCGACAGCTGGAGCCGGTCCGGCACGTCAGCCTCAAGCAGACGCCTCAGCGGCTGCCACGCCGCCGCTGCCATGCCGATCCCGAGCGTCGTATCGATCCGCCCGCGTGATCCGAAGGTCTCGTTTCCCTCCCCCCAGAGCAGGCCGACGTCCTCGAACTCTTCGGGCTTACCCGGTCGATGAGTCTGGGAGACGATCTCGAAAGCCTGATCGCGGTAGTCGCCCCTCTCGGCGCCGATCCGCAGTCGGATCGCCTGGTCAGGTCCGTTGCCGTTGCCTTGGCCCACGACGGAACCGGCTCTGCGAGAGCGTTTCCTGCGGAGCCGGGATCGTGAGGGGGTCGGAGACAAAGTGAACCGGACAGTCTATCCCGTTGGCCCGGTCGGCCTGCCTGGCTCTCCGCTCAACCGGTGTCGCGACCGGCCTTGCCGGGGTTCAGAGCCTTCAGGTCGATACCGGAGCGGCGCAGGATCAGGTAGTTCAACCACAGGCCCAGGGCGAACAGCGGCAGGCCCATCACGGTCCGGGCGATGCCGAGGGCGACCAGCGAGCCGGCCAGGTAGAACGGAAGCTGGACCGCGAGCCGGGTCGTGAACAGCGCAACCCAGACCCAGCTCATCCGGCTGAACATGCGCACCCGGTCGCGGTCCTGCCGCCACTTCATGCCGTCACCGATGATCGGCCCGACCAGTACTCCCATCAACGGCCAGCCGACTGCGATCGAAACCGCGTAGGCGATCGCGTAGCCACCGTTGAACAGCAGGCCGGGCAGGAAGAAGTCCTCGGCCCGTCCGGTCCGGGTCGCGATGAAGCCGGCGATCGCGACGCCGACGAAACCGGCGGCGGCAAAGCGGACTGACTCTCCGCGAATCAGCCGGATCACCGCGATCACGGCACCGAGTCCGACCGCGGCGATCGCCGAAGCCTCGAGGTTCTGACCGGAGATCGTGTAGACCGCCACGAAGACCAGGCCGGGCAGGCTCGAGTCGGCGATCCCCTGAGGGCCACCCATCTCGTCGAGCAGGTTCAGTTCCTGCTTTTTATCCAGTTCAGGTTCGACCTCGGGGGCCGTATCTCGCGAGTCCACCCGGGGATTGTCCCTGAATCAACCCGCCGGCCGTCAGGCGGCGAACGGAACCAGCGGCCAGACGGTCTCTACGACCTCGGAGCGACCCTCACGGTCGAAGTACTCCTGAAGCGAGCGGCCCTGCTCATCGGCCCAGAGGATCTGGTCCTCGTGGAGGGTCGGCAGGTCGTAGGCGCCGAGCTCGGCGTTGATCCGTCCGAGCTTCCAGGCCAGCCGGGCTGCGGCCAGGGCGTCGGCGTCGGCGGCGTGAGCGTCGGTCAGCGGGATGCCGTAGTCCTCGCAGAGGATGCCGAGTGTGCGGCGACCCTTGCGGAACTTGTTGATCTGCTTGTCGAGAACGTACGGGTCGACCACCAGCAGGCCGTCTTCACCGCCGACCCGCTCGATCAGCGGTTCGACTTCGTAGCGCCGGGCTTCACGGTCGAGGATGGTCAGATCGAAGCGGGCGTTGAAAGCGACGATCGGGATGTCTTCGACAACCTGTTCGGCGAGAAAAGAGGTGATCTCCTCAGCCGCAGAGGCGGCGCTCTGGCCCTCGCCCCTGGCCTTTTCAGTGGTGATCCCGTGGACCCCCGTCGCCTCGGCAGGAATCTCGACACCGGGATCGACCAGCCAGGTCCGGCTCTCGGTCTCCACCCCGCCACCGACCACGGTCACCGCAGCGGTGACGATCCGGTCCTCCTCGGTGTCGGTACCGGTGGTCTCGATGTCGTATGCGGCCAGACGGCCCTCGTACCAGTTCACGCGAAAAACGGTAGCGCCGTGCCCGGACACCTCAACCGGCACCCCTCTGCAGTCAGCCGGATCGGGGCTCGATCTTCAACGGAGACTGCCTGGAAAGGTGCTCCACCTGGAGCGTGGTGTGCTCGATCTCGAAACGCTCCTCGAGCAACGATTCAAGCCGCTGGCGTATCCCGTGGCAGTCGGCCCCGGCAGCGACCAGTACGTGGGCCGACAGCGAGGTGAAGCCGGAGGTGATCTGCCAGACGTGGAGGTCATGAACCTGCTCGACCCCGTCCTCGGCTGCCATCGCGTAGCCGAGCTCCCCGGCATCAAGCCCGGACGGCGCCGCCTCCATAAGCACCTCCACCGCCTCCTTGAGAATCGACCAGGCACTGGCGGCGATCAGCACGGATATCAGGATCGAGACGATCGCATCGATCGGATCCCAGCCGGTGAGGATGATCACGCCCGCCGCGACGATCACCCCGACCGAACCGGCGAGGTCGCCCAGCACATGGCGCACCGCGGCCCGCACGTTCAGACTTTCGCCCCCGGACCTGATCAGCACCCACGCAGCGGCCACGTTGACCAGCAGTCCCCCGACAGCGATCGCGAGCATGCCCGGCCCGACGATCTCCCCCGGGTCCTGCAGTCGGCTGATCGCTTCGACGATCACCCAGATCGCCACGACCACAAGCAGGACGCCGTTGACCAGCGCCGCGAGGATCTCGGCCCGCTTGAAACCGAAGGTGCGCTGCGACGTCGCCGGCCTGGCGGCGAGCGTGACCGCCGCCAGCGCGAGAACGAGTGAAAAGCTGTCCGAGAGCATGTGGCCCGCGTCGGCCAGCAGGGCGAGGCTGTTGAAGATCAGCCCGCCGGCGACTTCGGCCAGCATGAAGCCCGCGGTCAGAACCGCGGCGATCGCCAATGCCCGGCGGTCAGCACCCCGATGAGCACCGGCACCGTGGCTGTGGGGATGCGTGTGACCCGTCTGCGCCATGTCCGGCAAGTGTAGGAGTACTCCCGGAGTCGCTGATAGCCTGCGCGCTTGGTTTCGCGCCCCGACACAGGAAGGGGTCGTCGTCGCCAAGTGCTGATCGCGGCAGCGGCGCTCTGCGGGGCCGGGCTGCTGCTGATCGCCGGGATCAACCTCTACGTACTGGCTCGCGGCAACCAGGCCGTCTATGACAATCCGGACTCGGCCGCGCCGGCGCAGGTCGAGATCGTGCCCGGCGCGCTGGTAAAGCCGGACGGTTCAATGAGCCTGATGCTGATCGATCGCGTCGAACAGGCCGCCGAGCTGTGGAAAGACGGCAAGGTCGAGCGAATCCTGGTCAGCGGTGACCACGGCGCCTGGCGCTACGACGAACCGACCACGATGCGGTTCGCCCTGGCCGAGCTGGGCGTGCCGCAGCGGGTGATCTTCACCGATCACGCCGGATTCGGTACGCGGGCGACGATGGAACGGGCTCAGCAGATCTTCGGCGTCGAAGATGCCCTGGTCGTAACCCAGGGCTTTCACATGCGGCGTGCGCTCTTTCTCGCCGACGCGGCCGGAATCGACGCCGAAGGGGTCACTTCCGACCTCCATGGCTGCGGAGCGCAGGGGGTCAAAAGCGACGTGCGGGAAGTTGCGTCGCGACTCAAAGCTGCTGTCGAGGTCCTGTTCAACCGGGGAGTCACCGGCGGTCCGCCCGTTCCGATTGACGGACCGGCGACGGCCAGCTGGGGCCGGTCTCCGCCTCGGGGCACCCCGCCCGCCGGATCCCCCGGCGGTTGAATAACGTCCCGATCAACGACCATGGCCAAACTTAAAGATCCAGATACGAGCTGGCGCGACGCCGGTACTGACTTCATCAAGAGTGAGGTCTCTGGCGGCGCTGTACTGCTGATCGCGGCGATCGCCGCCGTGGCTTGGGCCAACGCTCCGTTCGGGGATACCTACCAGTCCTTCTGGGAGACCAAGCTGACGCTCGGCTTTGGGGATCTGGCGATCACCGAAGACCTCAAGCACTGGGTCAACGACGGGCTGATGGTCCTGTTCTTCTTCGTGGTCGGCCTTGAGATCAAGCGCGAACTCGTAGTCGGTGAGCTGAACGACCGCAGCAAGGCGATGCTGCCTCTGATCGCCGCAATCGGCGGCGTGCTGATCCCGGGCCTGATCTTCGTCTCCCTCAACGCCGGCGGTGAGGGAGCAGACGGCTGGGCGATCCCGATGGCGACCGACATCGCCTTCGCCGTCGCCGTCCTGGCCTTGCTGGGCAAGCGAATACCGTCCGGAGTGAGGCTGCTGCTGCTCTCGATCGCGATCATCGACGACGTGATCGCCATCCTGATCATCGCGGTCTTTTACTCGAAGGACATCAGCATGGTCTGGCTCGCGGTCGGCGCGGGCGGTCTCCTCACCGTCTGGCTAATGCAGCGGATCAACATCAGCCAGATCTTTCCTTACGTCGTGGTCGGCGTGGTGGTCTGGATCGCTTTCCTTTCCTCCGGGGTTCACGCGACGATCGCCGGCGTCATCCTCGGCATGATGACCCCTGCCCACCCGATCAAGGGCCGTCACGTGATCGAAGTCCTCGAACACAGGCTCCACCCCTGGACCTCGATGCTGATCGTGCCGCTGTTTGCTCTCGCCAACGCCGGCATCGCCATATCGGCCCCCGTCCTGGTCGACGCCAGCGCCAGCATGCTGTTTTGGGGTGTCGCCGCCGGCTTGGTATTCGGCAAGATCATCGGCATCGGAGCCGGTGCGATGCTGGCCCGCAGAATGGGCTGGGGCACGCTGCCCGACGGAGTCCTGTCGTTTCATGTCTGGGGCGTGGCGGCCCTGGGCGGAATCGGCTTCACCGTCTCGCTGTTTATTGCGGAGCTCTCCTTCGAGTCCGAGCAGCTACTTGAGTACGCCAAGCTGGGCATCTTCACCGGCTCGATCGTCAGCGCGATCATCGGCGTGATCATCCTCACCCGGCGCACGCGTGGAGACAAGCCCGCGCCCGCTACGGCCGACGGAGCGAATCTGCAGTAGGGCTCAGGCTTCCTGGGCGCGACCGGCTGACACGCTCGGATCGGGCCCGAGGCCCGGAGAGACGTGAAGCGGAGGGCCTTCGGGGCCCTCATCCTGCGGTTCGACGTTGCCGGTGTGAATTTCCGGCGAAGGCAAAGTTCCGAGGTAGCGCTCGACCATGCGGGCGCACTGGCGTCCCTCGTTGATCGCCCAGACGATCAGCGACTGGCCCCGCCTGGCGTCTCCGGCGGCGAAGACCCCGTCGACCGAGGTCGAGTAAGTGCCGGCCTTGATGTTTCCGCGGCCGTCCTTGTTACAGCCGATCTGGTCGATCAGCTCCTGCTCGGGATGGAGGAATCCCATCGCCAGCAGCACGAGGTCGGCCTCGATCTCGAAGTCGGTTCCTTCGACCGGCCCGAACGGCGACGCATCATCGGCGCGGGCACCGTGGAGCGTGGCCACCTGACCGTCCTCGCCTGAGAACCGGGTGGTGGTGACGGAGAAGTCCTGTTCCCCGCGCTCGATCTCCTGAGCCTCTTCCATCGCGTAGGAAAGTCGATACTTCTGTGGCCACAGAGGCCACGGGGTGCGATCGTCCGGGCGGGCCTCGGGAGGCTCGGGCAGCAGCTCGAACTGGACCACCTGGCGGGCGCCCTCGCGGATCGAGTTGGCGACGCAGTCGGCTCCGGTGTCGCCGCCTCCGATCACCACGACGTTCTTGCCCTTGGCCGAGATCAGCTCGGTTTCGGGGACCTCGGAGCGCGGCTCGGGCCCGGCAACCCCGGCGACCCAGCGGTTGCGCGTGTAGAGGTAGTCCATCGCAAAGTGCACGCCTTCGAGTTCGCGTCCGGGGACCGGAAGATCTCGTGGGACCCTCGAGCCGGTCGCCAGGACCACGGCGTCGAACTGTTGCTTCAGGTCCTCCACGGTGAGGTCTACTCCGACGTCTACCCCGCAACGGATATCGACCCCTTCGTCGACCAGCTGCTCGACCCGGCGCTCGACCACGGTCTTCTCGATCTTGAAGTCCGGGACACCGAAGCGGACCAGCCCCCCGACCGCTTCGTCGCGTTCGAACAGGGTCACGAAGTTTCCGGAGCGGCGGAGCTGCTGGGCTGCTGCCATGCCGGCCGGCCCGGATCCGACTACGGCGATACTGTGGCCGGTCTCGCGCCGCGGAGGCTCGGCTTTGACCCAGCCCTCTTCCCAGGCGCGGTCGATGATGTTCTGCTCGATCTGCTTGATCGTCACCGCTTCGTTCTCGCGGATCTCCAGCACACAGGCCGCTTCGCAGGGGGCCGGGCAGAGCCTTCCGGTGAACTCGGGGAAGTTGTTGGTCGCGTGAAGCTGGCGAATCGCGTCCTGCCAGCGGCCGCGGTAGACCAGGTCGTTCCAGTCCGGAATCAGATTGCCCAGAGGGCAGCCGTTGTGGCAGAAAGGAACGCCGCAGTCCATGCAGCGGGCGCCCTGATCGGCGAGCTCCTCATCGCTTCGATGAATTACGAACTCGCTGTAATCACCGACCCGCTCAGCCGGGTCCCGGTAAGGGATGCCGACCCTTTCGATCTTCATGAAGGCGCCGAGCTTGCCCATCAGTTGCCCTTTCCGGTAGCGGCCACTGCTTCGCCGGCCGATTCGACTGCCGCCTGCTCAGCCTCAAGTTCGGCCAGGACCCTCTTGTAATCGGCCGGGAAGACCTTGACAAAGCGGGTCGATGCGCGGTCCCAGTCCCCGAGGATGCCGCTCGCCACGGTCGATCCGGTGCGCTCGGCGTGCTCTTCAACCAGGTTACGTAGCTCGAACAGGTCGGTTTCGCCAAGCGACTCGATCTGGTCGGTCATGGTCGGGTTGATGCGCTGCCGGAACTTGCCGTCGACGTCGTCAACGTAAGCCAGACCGCCACTCATGCCGGCGGCGAAGTTCCTTCCGGTCGGACCCAGGACGACAACCTGTCCGCCGGTCATGTACTCGCAGCCGTGGTCGCCCACGCCCTCGACCACCGCGACGGCGCCGGAGTTCCTCACGGCGAACCGTTCTCCGGCGAGGCCGCGGAAGAATGCCCGACCGCGGGTTGCCCCGTAGAGAGCTGTATTGCCGACGATGACGTTGTCTTCGGGTTTGTAGTTGGTGTCCTCGGGCGGACTGACTGCGATCACGCCGCCCGAGAGACCCTTGCCGACGTAGTCGTTGACCTCCCCGCGGAGCGAAAAGCTGATTCCGGGCGCCAGCCAGCCGCCGAAGGACTGTCCGGCGGAGCCGCGCAGGTTGACCTTGATCGTGTCGTCCGGCAGACCGGCGGCACCGTGGGCGACCGCGATGTGGTGGGACATGATCCCGCCGACGCAGCGGTGAACGTTGCGCACCGCCATGTCGAACTCGACCGGCTCTGCCGTCTCGATCGCCGAGCCCGCCTTCTGCATGATCTGCCAGTCGAGGTGGTCCTCAAGGACCGGCTCCTGGGGCCGGATCCGGTGGCGGGGGGCGTCTTCGGAGACGCCCTCGGGGAAGGCGAGCAGACTGCTGAGGTCGATGCCCCGCGCCTTCCAGTGCTCGACCGCCCGGTCGGTTTCGATCAGGTCGGTGCGACCGATCAGCTCGTCCATGCTGCGTACGCCGAGACGGGCCAGATCCTTGCGGGCTTCCTCGGCGACGAAGAAGAAGTAATTGACCACATGCTCGGGCTGGCCTTCGAAGCGCTTGCGCAGCTCGGGATCCTGAGTCGCAATGCCGACCGGGCAGGTGTTGAGGTGGCAGGCGCGCATCATGATGCAGCCAGAGGCGATCAACGGGGCGGTCGAGAAGCCGTACTCGTCGGCCCCGAGCATCGCGGCGATAACCACATCGCGGCCGGTCTTGAGCTGACCGTCGGTCTGGACCGTTATCCGCGAGCGAAGATCGTTCCGGATCAGGGTCTGCTGGGTCTCGGCCAGGCCGATCTCCCACGGAATGCCGGCCGACTGGATCGAAGACAGCGGCGAGGCACCGGTTCCGCCGTCGTGGCCGGCGATCAGCACGTGGTCGGCGTTGGCCTTGGCCACACCGGCGGCGACCGTGCCGACTCCGACCTCGGCGACCAGCTTGACCGACACCGAGGCCTTCGGGTTCGAGCAGCGCAGGTCGTAGATCAGCTGCTTGAGGTCCTCGATCGAGTAGATGTCGTGATGCGGCGGCGGTGAAATCAGACTGACCCCGGGGGTCGTATGGCGGACCGAGCCGATGTACTTGTCGACCTTGTGGCCGGGCAGCTGGCCGCCCTCGCCGGGCTTGGCACCCTGGGCCATCTTGATCTGGAGCTGGTCTGCGTTCGACAGGTAGTGGATGGTCACACCGAAGCGTCCGGAAGCGACCTGCTTGATCGCCGAGCGGCGCAGATCGCCGTTTTCGTCGCGCTCGAACCGGACCGGGTCCTCCCCGCCCTCACCGGTGTTCGACTTGCCGCCGAGGCGGTTCATCGCGATCGCCAGGGTTTCGTGGGATTCACGCGAGATCGAGCCGAGCGACATCGCGCCGGTGGCGAAGCGCTTGACGATCTCCGACGCGGGCTCGACCTCTTCGAGCGGCAGCGGCTGGTCGGCCTCGCGCAGTTTGAACAGGCCGCGCAGCGTCGCCCGCTTGACCGAGGTTTCGTTGATCTGCTCAGCGAACTCGTCGTACTTGGTCTGGGCATCGCCGCCCTCGCCGCGGACCGCGTGCTGCACCAGAGCGATCGACTCCGGGTTCCACTGATGGAACTCACCGTCGCGTCGCCAGTAATACACGCCGCCGACCGGCAGCAGGTCTTCCTTGCGGCCGGGATAAGCCGTGTGATGGCGATCGATCGTCTCCCGGGCGATCACCTCGAGTCCGATTCCTCCGATCCGCGAGGCGGTGCCGGTGAAGTAGCGGTTGACCAGGTTCGAGTCGAGGCCGACCGCTTCGAAAATCTGGGCGCCGCAGTAGGACTGGATGGTCGAGATGCCCATCTTCGAGATCGTCTTGAGCAGACCCTTGCCGATTGCCTTGACCACGTTGCGCTGGGCTTGCTCGGGCGACTCGATCTCGGCCACAAGTCCTTCGACCACGAGTTCTTCGACCGAGTCGAGCATCAGGTACGGGTTGATCGCGCTGCAGCCGTAACCGATCAGGGTCGCCATGTGGTGGACCTCGCGCGGTTCACCGGACTCGAGCACCATTCCGGCCCGTAGCCGGGTACCAGTACGTACCAGGTGGTGGTGTACGGCGGCGACGGCCAACAGGGCCGGGATCGGCACCCTTCGTGGTCCGGTCCGGCGGTCCGAGAGGATCAGGATGTTGAAGCCCTTTTCGATCGACTCTTCGGCTTCCTCACAGAGCGCCTGGAGGCGGGTTTCCAGACCCTCCGGTCCGTCGGCCACATCCCAGGTGATGTCGATCGTGTCGGCGCGGAAGATGTCGTGGTTGACGTGGCGGATCGTTTCGAGTTCCTGATTCATCAGGATCGGCTGGTCGAGCACCAGCTGATGGGCATGCTGGACCGTCTCGCCAAGCAGGTTCTGCTCGGAGCCGACCCCGACCGCGAGGCTCATCACGACTTCCTCCCGGATCGGGTCGATCGGCGGGTTCGTGACCTGGGCGAAGAGCTGCTTGAAGTAGCTGTAGAGCGGCGGGCGGCTATCGGAGAGCACCGGCAGGGCCGTGTCGTTGCCCATCGAGCCGATCGGTTCCCCGCCGGTCGCTGCCATCGGTGCGATCAGGACCCGCAAATCCTCCTGGGTGTAACCGAAGGCGGCCTGGCGGCGCGGGGTCGGCTGGACCCCGGTCATCGTCACGTAGGCGGTCGGCAGGTCGTCGAAGTGAACCGAGGCCTGCTCGTACCACTCGCCATACGGAGCCTGGGTCGCGATCTCGCGCTTGACCTCTTCGTCCTCGACGATGCGGTGCTTTTCGAGGTCGACCAGGAACAGCTTTCCGGGCTGCAGTCGACCGAGTCGCTTGATCCGCTCCGGCGCGATGTCCAGCAGGCCGATCTCGGATCCGAGCACGACCATGCCGTCGGTGGTCTCAACCCAGCGACCGGGCCGCAGGCCGTTGCGGTCGAGGGTGGCGCCGATCACGCGGCCATCGGTGAAGCAGACCGCCGCCGGACCGTCCCACGGCTCAATCAGGCAGGAGTGGTAGGCGTAGAAGCCCTTGAGCTCGTCGGAGAGGTCCTCCCGATCACGGAAAGCCTCCGGGATCATCATCATCGCCGCATGCGGCAGCGCGCGGCCGGCCAGCATCAGCAGCTCGAGCACGTTGTCAAATGTCGCCGAATCCGATCCGTCCGGACGGACCACCGGGGTGACCTTGTCGAGGTCGTCGCCGAACAGTTCCGAGGCCAGCTGGGATTCACGTGCCCGCATCCAGTTGATGTTGCCGCGCAGGGTGTTGATCTCCCCGTTATGGGCGATCAGGCGGAACGGATGGGCGAGGTCCCAGCTCGGGAAGGTGTTGGTCGAAAAACGCGAATGGACCAGGGCCATCGCCGAGCGCACCCGCTCGTCGCGAAGCTCCGGGAAGAAGCCCGGGACCTGGTACGAGGTGAGCATGCCTTTGTAAACGATGGTCCGTGAGGACAGCGATGCGATGTAGATCTCGTCCCCGGCCTCCCGCTCGCAGACCCGGCGAATGACGTAAAGCTTGCGCTCGAAAGCGTCCTGATCACCGTCGAGTTCGTCCGCTGCGCCGATGAACAGCTGGGCGACATGGGGCCGGCTCTGGTCGGCGGTATCACCGACGTGTCCGGTGTCGACCGGCACGTCGCGCCAGCCGAGAACGTTCTGGCCCTCGGCTGCGGCGATGCCGGCGATCGTCTGCTTGAGCCGCTCCCTGGCCTCGTCCGCCTTCGGCAGGAAGCACATCGCAACGCCGTAGCGTCCAGCCGGCGGCAGTTCGCATTCGGCCTCCTCGCGAAAGAAGAGGTCCGGCATCTGGATCAGGATGCCGGCACCGTCACCGGTGGAGGCGTCCGCGCCGGCCGCGCCACGGTGCTCAAGGTTCTCGAGGGCGAGCAGGCCCTCGGAGACGACCTCATGGCGGGGCACGTTGTCGAGCCGCGCGACCATGGCCACACCGCATGCGTCATGTTCAAATTGTGAGTCGTACAGACCGGATACGGACCGTGACGACGGGACGAAATCACTCATATTCACGCGCTCTCCAAGCCATGCGCGGGCTCTAGTTTGCTCAAATACGGGCGTCCGGCACCTGATCCGCCCGTCAGGGGAGGATACCGGAGCCCCGGCACTGCCATCTGTCCCGCGGGACAAACGTCCGGCGACTTCAGCCCTTGTCGAGGGCTTTCTTCTCGTAGGCGAGCCGGGCCGGGTCCTCCCGGTGGGCCAGCACCTTGTCGGCGTTGAAGGCCCGCATCAGCCAGTCGCGGGCGCCGGCGGGCAGAACCGCGGTCGGAGCCTGCATCAGACGGGCGATCGGAGGAAGCGATACCTCGGCCTGGCCGGAGACGATCGCCTTGACGATCCCCTCTCCCACTTCCGACGGCAGCAGCCAGCGGACTCCGCGGGCCTGGCCGATGCCGGTCGCCAGTTCGGTCCGGACCGGGCCGGGCAGCACACAGGTGACGCCGACTCCGGTGTCGTGGAGTTCGTTTCGCACCGACTCACACAGTCCGACAACGGCGAACTTCGTGGCGCAGTAGGTTGATCCGCCGGGAAAACCGACCCTTCCGGCCTGGGACGCGATGTTGACTATCTGACCGCTGCGGCGGGGTTTCATCCGCTTCATCGCGATCTTGGTCCCGTTGATCACCCCGAAGAGGTTGACCCCGATCGACTTCTCGGTGACTTCCTGCGACTCCTCGTCGAGTGCACCGAGGATCATCACGCCGGCGTTGTTGACCAGCGCGTCGAGCGGGCCGAGCTTCTGCTCCGCCTCGTCGACGAAGGACTCGAAGGACCCGTAGTCAGTGACGTCGAGCCGGCCACCGAAGTTGCCTTCCCCGAGCGCCGCGGCTTCGCTGGCCGCCTGATCGCCGTCGAGGTCGCCGAGGGCAACCTTTGCGCCGGCATCAACCGCAGCGCGCGCGGTGGCAAGGCCGATCCCGCCGGCACCACCGGTGATTGCCACTACTTTGCCGTTCAGGGGCCGTTCGAGTTCACTCATGTCTGAAGCTACCTCCGCAGGTCGAAAAGGGGAATCAGCAATCTACAGGCAGTGACCGGGCGGACACCCCGGGGCCTTCCGGGCTCTACCCTTCATTTTGATGTCTGTTCTGGCCACAACCGATCCGGCGGCCGGGGTCGGTCTTCTGGCCGCTCTGCTTGCCGGGATCGTCTCCTTCCTCTCTCCCTGCGTCCTGCCGCTGGTCCCCGGCTACCTGTCGGCGGTCTCGGGCGTCTCGGTCGATGAGCTCGACGACGCCGGCTGGCGCCGGGTGATGGTTCCCAGCCTGATCTTCGTCGCCAGCTTCTCCTTCATCTTCATCCTGCTCGGGCTGACCGCGACCCGGATCGGATCCACCCTGAGCGAGCACCGCGAACTGCTCGACAAAGTTGCCGCCGGCTTCATCATCGCCATGGGCGTGCTGTTTATCGCCTCCTTCTTCGTGGTCCGACTGAACCGCGAGTGGCGGCCTGACGGACTGATCGAGCGGGCCGGCAAGGGCGGACCGATGGTCGCCGGCGCCGCCTTCGCGATCGCCTGGACGCCCTGTATCGGCCCGACACTCGGGGCGATCCTCTCGGCCGCATCGATCAGCGGCTCGGCCTTCCACGGCGGGCTCATGCTGGCGGTCTACTCTGCCGGCCTGGCGATCCCGTTCCTGCTCACTGCCTTCGCCTTCAACCGCATGACCGGCGCCTTCGCGGTGGTCAAACGCCACTACCCCACCCTGATGGCGGTTGGCGGGCTGATCCTGATCGCGATGGGAGTCCTGATCTGGACCGGCGAGCTCTTCCGACTGAACATCGAGATTCAGCGATGGATGAGCGACCTCGGCATCGACTTCTGGAGCAGCGTCTGAGCATGCCGCGCCTGATCGGCCACCGACCCGGTCGGTCCCCTTCAGGCCCGGTTGCGCGAAGGATCGGGAAGGTCCGGTATCACCCGGCCCGGATCCGGCCGGACCGGCTCGCCGGCCGGCGCCACGGTGACCAGGTCGCGACCGACCGCTTCGGTCTCATCCAGCTCGTTCCCGTCCACGTCGCGGGAGCAGACAATCTTGAACCGGCCGGTGCCGACATCCGGATCGCCGACGATCGGCAAGCCCCGGATCTCTTCCCAGCCGAGCCGTTCGATCTCGAACGGGTTCATCCGGACTTCGGCCGCCGGGTAGGGGCAACTCGAGTTGTGCTGGTCGATCGCCTTCGAGATCGCTTCGAGGTTCTTGACTTCCGGGCTGCTCACGCCACAAGTATTACCAGCCCGCGGCGTTGTGGCAGGCGTCCCACCCGGCGCGGGTCAGCGGTTGGTCCACACGGTTCCGGTCGAACCGAAACCGAGATCGTTGCGGGTCGCCTCGGTCAGGTCGAACTCACGGCCTGCCACGTACGGACCGCGGTCGATCACCCGCACCTTCACCGTTCTTGTTCCGTAGCGCAGCGTGACCCTTGTCCCGCAGGGCAGGGTCTTGTGCGCGACACCACGAGTGCTGGTGGTCAGGGTCCCGCCACAGGCCATGCCGTTGCCGTAGAGGCCGGGGCCGTAGTAGGAGGCGTGGGTCGGGCGCAGGCCGGTCAGCCGAATCAGCCGTCCCCGGTCCGAAGTGGCGGCGGCGTTGTGTGCGGCGAAGACTCGAACCGAGTACTGGCCCGAGCTGCGGGGCCTGAAGGCGACCGCAAAACCACCGTGGTACCTGGTGGTCGTCTTCAGCACTGACCGCTCGGCCCCTCTGACCACGACCTTGATCCGACGCCTGCCGCCGGGCTTGACCGCACCTCGGATCAGCACACGCTTTCCAACCTTGGCAACCGGCCGCACCCCTGCGACCATAAGCCTGCTGCGGACCGTGATCCGCCTGGCGACTGACCCCTGGCCGTCGGAGGACACGGCCCTGATCTGTCCGTTTCGGTTGACCTTGAGCCGGACGCGGTAGCGGCCCTGACCGTCGGTCCTCACCTTCTGGACCCGGTGCCATTTGCGGGAGCCGACGGGGCGGAACTTCAGCCTGACCGACTGGCGCCGGACCGTTCCTCGGAGCGATGGCCGCGCCAGGCCGCGCACGCTGACCGAAGCGCCGTGGTTTACCTGGCTGCGGTCGAGCTTGAGGGTCACCACTCCGTCTGCGGACGATTCCGGAAACGCCGCGGCGGGGGTGGCGAAAGAAAGGGCCATGATGAGGGCCGCGGCGAGCGCGGCGGGAAGGATGCGGTTCATGAGGGGTCTGCTCCTTGTGTCCGGATGCGTCGATGCTCCGGCCCAGTGTTAGCGTTCTATTAGCAACAGGTAAGTAAGCAGAGATACTCACCCCCTGTGTGTGGCTTGCGTCACAGGCGCAATTTCGGTCGGCAAACACGCCGGTGGCCTTTCCCAGCTAAAACTCGGTGAGTGAAACCGCTGCCCCGCATCGCGCTCGCCCAGATCAATCCGACGGTCGGAGACCTCGATGGCAACGCTGCCCTGGTCACCGACTGGATCGGTTCGGCCCGTGACGCCGGAGCGAAGCTGGTGATCTTCCCCGAGCTCTGCCTGACCGGTTACCCGGCTGAAGACCTCTATCTACGGGCTGATTTCATCGAGGCAAACGTCCAGCGCCTGCGGGAAGTTGCGGCCGGAGTCACCGGAATCACCGCCCTGGTCGGTTTCGCCGAGCCGGTCGCCGGCATCCCTGGAAGGGCGCTGGCCGCCAACGCGGTCGCGGTGCTCGAAGAAGGGGGAATCGTCGCCACCTACCGAAAGCGGCTGCTGCCGAACTACGGAGTATTCGACGAGAACCGGACCTTCATCAGCGGCGATACGCCCGTGATCAGGACCGTAGATGGCTGCGGGGTCGGCCTGACCGTCTGCGAGGACTGCTGGGAGCCGGATTCGCCGGTGTCCCACGACCTCGCTCCCGGTGCGGACCTGATCGCCAACCTCTCCGCCTCCCCGTACCACCGTGGCAAGGCCAGAGAGCGAGAAGAGATCTTCCGCCGGACCGCGATCGATCAGGGGACTCCGGTCGCCTTCGTCAACGCGGTCGGCGGGCAGGACGAGCTGATCTTCGACGGGGCGAGCGCGCTGATCGCCCCCGACGGCACCGTGCTCGCAAGGGCTGGCCAGTTCACCGAAGAACTACTGATCTTCGGCGGTGAAGATGCACTGCCGCCCGCAGCAGCGCCCGTGGCGCCGTGGCTGGGCGACCTCGACGAGGTCTACGCGGCGCTGGTCACCGGCCTGCGCGACTACGTCCTCAAAAATGGCTTCGCCCACGTCGGGCTCGGCCTCTCCGGCGGGATCGACTCGGCGCTTGTTGCGGTGCTGGCCGCCGACGCGCTCGGACCGGAACGGGTCACCTGCGTGGTCATGCCCTCCCCCCACTCCAGCGGTGAGACCCAGGCCGATGCTCGTGACATGGCCGCAAGGCTCGGTGTCGAGTTGATCGAGATCGGCATCGAAGAGCCGATGAAGGCCTACGAGGGACTGCTTGGAGACGACCTGAGGGGCGTGGCGGCCGAGAACATCCAGGCCCGGATCCGCGGGAACCTGATGATGGCGCTATCCAACAGCCGTGGCTGGCTGGTCCTGACCACCGCCAACAAGAGCGAGACCTCGGTCGGTTACTCGACCCTCTACGGGGACCTGGCCGGCGGGCTGGCGCCAATCAAGGACGCACCGAAGCTGCTGGTCTACGAGCTGTGCCGGTACCGCAACCGGGCGGGCTTGGTGATCCCCGAGGCGATCATCACCCGACCGCCGTCGGCTGAACTGAGGCCCGATCAGAAGGACTCGGACTCTCTACCCGACTACGAAACGCTGGACCGCATCCTGCGGCTGTACGTCGAGGAGGACCGGGGTCCGGCCGAGATCGTCGCGCTCGGCGAAGATCCGAAGGTCACGGCCGACGTGGTCGCGCTGGTCGATCGGGCCGAATACAAGCGCCGCCAGTCCCCTCCGGGCCTGCGAATCACATCGAAGGGCTTCGGTCGCGACCGCCGCATGCCGATCACCAACCGGTACCGGCCTTGGCGCGCCGAGTGAACCGGCAGCGAACGTTGCTCAGGCTTCGTCTTCTGTGACCAGAAAGGCGAGGTCGAGCCCGTCGGGTGCGTCCCGGACGGCGATCGTCATCTGGGCGGCGGCGCAGTCCCGACCTTCATCGTCGCGAACCATCGCCCGCCAGACCCAGGTCATCCGGCCGCGATGGACCGTGTAAGCCTCGACTTCGACCCCGCCCTTCGAAACCGGGCGCAGGAAGTTGACCGATATGTGCTGCCCCATCGCGATTCTGTTGTCGGGCACGACTGCACGGGCGGTAGCGGCTGAACAAAGGCTCTCGATCAGGCTCGCCATCACCCCACCGTGCATGATCGCCATCGGCTGACGATGCTCGTCGCCCATGCGGATCCGGGCTCGAGCACCATCCGGATCGTAGGAAAGGAATTCGGTCTTGATCAGCAGATCGAACGGGGACGGGGGAAGGTTTACCTCTGACATGTCCGCGATCATAAACCCATAGGCTTCGCGGCCATGGCATTGAGCGAGGACAGCCGGTCTCTGCTCCAGCTACTGCTGGCGCGCGGGAAGAGCTACGACGACATCGCCGCACTTCTCGGGGTTCAAACCGGAGAGGTCCGCAGGCGTGCTCAGGACGCGCTCGCCCAGATTAACGACGGGGATCCGGACCGGCGAGCCAACCTGACCGATTACCTGCTCGGCCAGGCGGATCCGATCGAGCGGGCCGAGACCGCGAGGGCGATTGCCGATGATCCCAAGGTCGCCGAAACCGCGCAGGAGATTTCCGACCAGTTGAGAATGCTGGTGCCCGGAGCCGACCTGCCGAAACTTTCCCCGACGGCCAGATCCGTAGCCGCCGGCTCCAGGTCCTCCGGTTCGCGCAGCCGCTCGACCCGCGGTGATTCCGGCAAGTCTTCGAAGCCCCGCTTTCCCGGGAGCCTGACCGTTCAGCAACGCCGACTTTTTGCCGCGGTCGTGATCGCGGCCCTGCTGGTCGCCCTGGTCGTGATCCTGATCGGCGCGCTGGGCGACGACGACGAAGCAGGCGATACCCAGGCCTCCGAGCCCGCTCCGACCACCGCCGTTCTGCGACCGGTCGACGGTGAAGACGGACAGGGCACGGTCGAGTTCGGCTTCAGCGGGACCAGCCTCGCCGCCAACCTCCAGTTCAGCGGTCTGCCGCCGTCGACCGAAGGCACCAGCTACACCCTGTGGCTGTTCGGCCCGGGTGGGTCCTTTCCCATTCAGCAGACCCGGGTGAGCAACTCCGGCGCGATCACCGGTCAGATCGCGATCAACGAGGCGATCATCTGCTTCATCGCCGGCGATCTCTTCCCCGACATGAGACTGTCGAGAGTCACCGACGCGGAGATGCGCCGAACCCTCCAGCAGGCGCGATCCGGCGGCGGCGGTGGCGCCGAGGGCGGCC